>QWCN01001331.1_pt1 | contig 38490 bp, 31 predicted proteins | sample 1972711 | NCBI WGS metagenome assembly QWCN01 (sample SAMN09866707, study PRJNA288562) | Human gut metagenome isolate term1_stool, whole genome shotgun sequencing... | isolation source: gut | host: Homo sapiens | place: USA: California
CCCGGCCCCCCTCCTCTCCCTCTTCAAAGATTTTTGACCTTATCGAATCCCTGTTTGCAGTTTTCCTGAAAGGGCAGAGTGTTGCGTGGAAGGGTTCCTCACGGCACTCTGTTTCTCCTTTTAAGCGTGGAGGCGTGGTTTGTTCATGAGCCGCTACAATGCTGAAAGGATTAGAAAAGGTGGAATTATTTCGGGTGGTTTTTGTATGCAGGGAACGCGGGATTCGAATAGGCAGGGATAGCTTTGGAAAGAGGGGGTGCGCAATCCGCCCCGGCGGGTTTGGGAAAGAGAGGAAAAAGCTTTTTCAGAATTCCCTTTCCGGCATCGCTTATCCTGCGGAACAGACACGGTTCCGTCCTTCCTGCTTGGCACGGGAGAGGCGGTGGTCGGCGATCTGGATGGCATGTTCAAGGATTTCGACGGAATTGAAGGTATTGAGCAGTTCGGATTCGCCGATAAAGGATAGGCCGAAGCTGGCGGTGATGTTCAGTTCCGCGGCCGGGCCGGAAATGGGGGCCAGCGAGCAGGCTTCTCGTAATCGGTTGACGTGTTCGACGCTTTCATCTTTGGCCATTCGAGGGATCAGGATGATGAACTCGTCGCCCCCGAAACGGCAGCACAGATCATCGGCCCGGCAGGCTTCCCGCAGGCGGCAGGCGAAGAGCTGGAGAACCCTGTCTCCATTGGCGTGCCCGAAGTGGTCATTCACGTTTTTAAAGTTGTCGAGATCGGCAAGCGCGAGGCAGAGCGCCGAATGGGAATCCTGATAGGATTCCTTTGCGCGGCGGAGTTCGCTCATGGCCAATTTGAAGAATGTACGCCGGTTGAGGAGCCCGGTCAGAATATCCTCGTCCGTAGACATCCGGTACCGTTCGAGCAGCCGGGAAAGCTCCTCGGCCTTGCTGTGCATCTCCCGGCTCATCTTGTTGAATGCCTTGGAGAAATCCCCCATGAACGACACGGATTGAGAATAATCCCCCTGCGCGACGCGTTCCATCTGCCACGTAAGATGACGCAGGTTGGCCTCTGTAGCCTTGAGTGATCCGGCCACGAATCCGCGCGCCTTGCTCCCTCTGCTCAGGTCTCCCTTGGACAAAGCTTGTACGTGCGCGCGGATTTCGGCCAAATCATAGCAGAGCTTGCCGAAAGGATCGTCTTTAGGCAAGTCGGCGATGGAATCCACAGACCACTGGGGATCCATGAGGATGGACGAAAGAAGCGCTGTCGCTTCGTCTGTCGAAAGGGGAGCTGTCATGTATCACTCGGTAGCCGGTTTGACTTCAAAGCGGCACGTTCTGTCGCCCGTACACCAACAGTCAACTTCCTTGGCTTCGAAAGATTTACCCGTAAAGCTCTTAAAAAGGCCCGAAATGAAACCTTCGTCGTAGGTGCAGACGACATGTCCCAAATCCGGAAGTCCGGAACAGTCCAGATCTTCCGCCACCGTGAGCGTGAACTCAAGCTTGTTCATGTCGGCCTGCTCAACATGGAGGATGCCGACATTCATCTCTTCAAGGGCGGCCTGAACCTTAGCGACGAAATCGCTGAATGACGCGCATTCTCCTACGTACCGTTTACAGAATTCTGTCCCGGCGAGGAATCCCGCTTTATATAACAGTCTTTCGGACTGTTCCGTACCGTATTCAGTCTCAAGTACGTCTCGTAAAGTATATTGGAAGAGCCTGTAGATTTCAAGGCGAGCCGTCTTGCCAAGGTTGGGGCGGCCAAGCTCTATGTCACCAATATACTTCCAGTCAAAGGCATAAAGACGGTTTTCCATAGTCTCTCCCGTGATAATAAAAGAAGAAGGGCTGGCGGAATATACCGTTGTCTTCAAATGAAATCAATATGTTCTTCATGATAACCCTACAACTCCCTTTTTGTGCCGGGCTTCAATCATACCTCCATCAGCCTTGACAAAAGGGATGATTTCCTGTCTGGCACTGGCAACGCGCGGCGTTCCGTGCACACGACAATTTGAGAGGGCTCAATCATGAAACATATCCTTTTCGGCCTTGCCGCCGTGCTGTTTGCCTCTTCCGTCGCACTGGCGGCTGATCAGCTTACGGATCAAGTGAAACCTGCCTCCGCCGAGGCGGCCCAACCCTCCGCCCCCGTTCCCGCCAAGGTTCCTTCCGGCGCTGATGCCGACGTCCATACCGCGAACCCGGAATCAGCCGCTTCCGCCGAAAAGCCCGCTTCCACCGGGAAGCGCGGCATCGGGCCTTTCTCGCTCGGCATGTCCGAAGATGAGGCGAAAGCGCTCGGGGCAAAACCCACCGACAACGCCGACATGCTCCAGCTTCCGTTCAAGTGGATGGAGGCCGATTGGACTTGCGTGGTGCAGTTCCAAGAGGGCAAGGCGGTTGCGTTAATCCTGTATGCGAATATGAGCGATCCGCTCCTCATGCGCGTGTTCGACGACCTGCGCACCCGGGATTGTATGCCGATAACCGTACAGCCCGCGATGGGCCATGCCGATCTTTATCAGCTTGCGGCACAGGGAAAGAGCGACGACGAATGCTGGACGGCCATGCGCAAGCGCCTCAATGTCTTTTCCACCGCCACTGAGGGGGCCTGTTCCGTCTTGTTCACGACGCAGGGCTTTTTCAAGGCGCTTGCCTCCACCGTCAAAGATCCTTCCAAAGAGGAAGCCATCCTCACTGAGCATACCGCCGATCCCGTTTATGCCGTGAATATCGATATGTCAGCGAATCAGTTGACGTATTTGATCACTTCTTGGGGGTTCATATCGAAATGACGGATTAAGCTGGAAATGAAGAAAATTGCGCCAGTTATGTTTTTTGGCGCGGACAGGGGTTCCGGGACGGTTCAGGCTGACTCGGAACCCCTTTTGTATCTGGTGCCTGAGGCTGTCAGGACGTTTATCCGTATCTTCAAAGTGTTCCCGTTCCGGTATGCGTGCTTTTGCCTTTTTTGCGGTATATGAAGAGGAACCCTAATTAGATATATCTATGGTTGCTGCAAGTATAAATCTAATGTCAATGGATGGAGACATCATTATTACAACATATTATTATTACAAATAATAATAAAACTATCCTTAGATATATTTTTTTGTAGATAGCAAAAAAGCCTTGACAGGGGCTTATGTTTAGAAAATAGTTATATCAACTAATGGAGCTAGTCTGATGATGGAGCTAGACAACTGTCCCTGCTCGGGAGCGAACCTTCCCCGGTTCGTGCAGCCTGTGATTTTGGCGGTACTGTCCTCCGGGCCACTGCACGGATATCTTGTGGTCCAACGCCTTGCGGAAACAAGCCTTTTCCGCAAACAGCCTCCGGATGCCACCGGCGTCTACCGGATGTTGAGGAATATGGAGCAGGAGGGTGTGCTGGAGTCGGACTGGGAGCTTGAGAACAGCGGTCCGGCCCGCAAGCGATACACGCTGACGGAAAAGGGCGGGCACTGTCTCGACCAATGGATGCGCACGCTGACTTCGCATCAGGCTTTCATCGCCAATTTGCTGTTGTTCTTGCAGGATGCGCGCTCAGGCATGAATTCGGAACCATGCCCTATGCCGGAGCATTCCGTTTCCCTATCCCCCCAAGGCGTGTTCCTGCCCGCCGGATCGCCTTTTCCACCCGCCTCTTGCGGTTGCGGGACACCTCAACCTTTTGCCGGAGCCGTACACATGGACACCTATTCTTTCATTGACGCGCTCAAAAATCGGGCACTGCGCGGTATGCCTGTTTCGCGGGATGAGGTGTTGCGCTTGCTGGCCCTTGCGCCGGATTCGGAAGAAGCGGCCTATCTTGGGCGTGCGGCCCGGGATATCGCGCATATTGTGGTCGGCAACGAAGGGCGGGTGTGGAGCGCCATCGGCATTGATTGCCGCCCCTGTTCGATGAACTGCGGGTTTTGCGCGTTCGGCGAAAAGTGGGGCCTGATTACGGAACCGCATGAATGGAGCGATGAAGCGATCATCAAGGCGGCGCGGGCTTTCGTGGATGAGGGCGCGTCGTGGGTGACGCTGCGGACAACGGAATTTTACGGGCTTAACCGCTTGTGCGCGCTGGCGAAAAAGGTGCGCGAGGCTGTTCCCGGGAATTACGGGCTGGTGGTGAATACCGGCGAGTTCGGGCCGCTTGAGGCGCGGGCAATGATCGCGTCGGGCATCGATGTCGTGTATCACTCCCTGCGGCTTGGGGAAGGGCGGACGACATGCTTCCGGCCCGAGGAGCGCAAGGCCACGCTGTCGGCGGTGCGGGATTCGGATCTCAAGCTGGCGCATCTGGTGGAGCCAGTGGGGCCTGAGCACACGGATGATGAGATTGCGGACGTGCTCATGACGGCACTTTCCAATGGCGCGGCCTTGAGCGGTGCGATGGCCCGCATCAACGTCAAGGGTACGCCCTTTGAATCGCACGCTCCTCTTCCGGATCTTCGCCTTGCCCAGATTGTGGCGATCACCCGTATCTGCGGAGGTGTGAACGTACCGGACATCTGTGTCCATCCCCCCCGCAAGGAGGCGCTTGAGTGGGGCGCGAACGTTGTGGTCGTGGAAACCGGCGCCGTGCCTCGGAATGACGCCGAGTGCTCCGCCGAGTGGCAGGGTTTCACCGTTGCCGATGCCAAGCAGCTTTTCAGGGATGCCGGATATTTTGTGAAGGATTAGCGGAATGATTGGAGGGGGGAAGGGGGACCCTTCTGTAGAAGGGTCCCCCTTCCCCCCTCCAAACCTCCCCTCTTCCCCTCCCAAGACTTTTGACCTTATTGAATCCCTTATCTCAGGCAGGGGAATGGGCCGTACGGTTTTTAGTGAAATGTCGGTATCATCTTGTATTGTATTCGCATATACATTTTTTTAACGCGGAAACGGTCTTTTTTTCGGCAAGTATAACCGTGGCGGGATCATCTGACGCGACAGGAGCGATCCGTTTTTCTTCCGAACACTGTTCGGAAGAAAAACGGATCGCACTTGCCGGGGCTTGGGGGGAGGCTCACCCCCAAAACAGGGGTCAAGGGGGTGGTAGCTCCCTTGCCGCCGGAGGCGCACAACATGAGAAAATTGCTCCTGACCTTCGTATTGGCCCTGACCCTGTGTGTGCCGTCTCTGGCGGCGGAAACGTGGAACGTAGGCACATGGAAAACGGCCCAAACCATCCAGCCGTTCCTGTATGAGCCGTTTGCGAACGGCGCAACGGTGAAGGTGCACCCGTTCACCAATCCGGGCGATCAGAAAGCCGCTCTGCTGGCGGGCAGCCTCGATATGACCGGAACCACGCTGGCACTGGCGATCCAAGCAGCCTCGCGCGGGGAACCCATCGTGCTTGTCGCCTCGCTCGGCAACAAATGTTCCGCGCTTGTGGTGAAGAAGGGCGGCGTCAAGAGTGTAGGGGATCTGGAAGGCAAAAAAATCGGCTATGTACCAGGTACAATGCATGAAATCCTGCTACGGGAAACGCTCACCCGTGCCGGGCTCAATCCCGATAAGGACGCTAAGCTTGTCCGTATCGACTTCTTCGACATGGGAACCGCCCTCAGCCGGGGCGACATTGACGCCTACCTGTCCGGCGAACCTCTGCCCACGCTGGCGAAGCGGCAAGGCTACGGGGAAATTCTGGCCTACCCGTATTATGGTGAGGGTATCGGAGCTATCAACAGCGGTATGATCGTGCGGCGCGATTTTGTGGAGAAAAACCCGGAACGTGTGATGGAAATGCTCCGCGCCCATCGGAAGGCTACCGAACAATGCATGTCCGACAAGGCGTTTTGGCTCGAAACATCGTCGAAGATGTTCGGCGTGGAGCTTGACGTGCTGCGTGACGCCGCCGATAACATGGAGCTCGTGTGGGATATGGACGATACCTTCATGAAGCAGCTTTCCGCCCTTGGTAAGCGTATGCTGGAACTGGGCATCATCAAGAAGGAGCCCGACTACAACGCATTGGTGGAGCGCCGCTTCGTGGACGCCCTGCGCGAAGGTAAGTAAGGCGCCATGAAGATGGCGGGCAAGGAGCGGGAGTCCGGGAGATGCGGGAAAGTGCCCTGTGAGGGCTCTTTTAAGCCGATAACGGGATCCGGTGAAAGAGGTTCCGCCGTGGAGCCGCCTCGCCGGGGTACTGCGGGAGCGGCCCCAGAAGGGCGGTCGCGTGGAAACTCGTTAAGAGCTTTCGGAAGCCTTGCCGGGACGTGGTTTTCGAAGAGGCGCGTCCTCCCCTGCCTCCTTCCGTTGATCCTGTTCTTTTGTTGGCACTTGGCAACATTCAGCGGCCTTGCTCCGGAATATCTCCTGCCGTCGCCGAGGACGGTCTGGGAAACGGTGTGCGCGTATATGGGCGCGGTATCGGAAGGGTATGCGGATGCCTATGCCGGACGTTTCTGGGGCGATCTGTCCGCAAGCCTGGGGCGCGTGGGGAGCGGCTACCTGTTGGCGGTGATCCCCGGCGTGGCGCTGGGTCTGGCTTCAGGGCGGAGTCCCGCTCTGGCGAGCCTGCTTTCACCGATTATCAACGGGGTACGCGCCGTGCCGGGTATAAGCTGGCTCCCCCTGGCTCTGTTGTGGCTTGGCATCGGCTTCCGGGCCACCGTGTTCCTGATCGCGCTGGCGGGGTTCTTTCCGGCCTACCTCAACGCGGCGGCGGGGGCGGCCTCAGTGCCTCCGGTACTCACCAGAGCGGGCCGGATGCTTGGATTCGGGCGGCGGGCCATTTTTTTCCGGGTGGTGATTCCGTCCGCCATGCCGCAGGTGCGGACGGGTTTGCGGGTGGCGCTCGGCATGAGTTTTTCGTATTTGGTGCTCGGCGAACTGACAGGCGTTCCGGATGGCCTCGGTGCAATGATTATGGACGCGCGGCTGGCCGGGCGCGTGGATCTGCTGGTTTCGGGCATCATTCTGATCGCGCTGGTGGGGTGGCTATGCGACATGTTGCTTATGAGGGCGCTGTCGGCGGTCTCGGTGAGCCTGAGGCGGCAGTGACGCCTTTTTTCGCCTGTTCCGGAATATGGAAATCCTTCCGCAAGGGCGGCGAATCGCGGCTCGCACTGCCCGGCGTATCGGTTGCTATTCCCCGTGGTGGCGTATTGGCTCTGATCGGGGCTTCGGGATGTGGAAAGACGACGTTATTGAATATCCTCGCTGGGTTCGATGCGCCAGATGCGGGCACAGTGACGCTGGAAGGCAGGCCTTGCGGTGGCCCCGGCCCGGATCGGGCGGTGGTGTTTCAGGAGCCCGCGCTGTTCCCGTGGCTGACGGCGCTGGAAAACGTGGAGATCGGACTTGAGGCCGCGGGTATCCCCTCCGCCGCTCGGCGTGCGCGGGCTCTCGACATGCTGGCACTGACCGGGCTTTCCGGTCGGGAGAATCAGATTCCGGCAGAGCTTTCCGGTGGACAGAAACAGCGGGTTTCTCTCGCTCGGGTATTGGCCCTGTCGCCGCCCGTACTGCTTATGGACGAACCGTTCGCCGCGCTGGACGCCATCACGCGTGAACAGATGCAGTTACTGCTTGTGACTTTACATGCGCGTATCGGCATGGGGATCATTCTTGTGACGCACGATGTGGAAGAGGCGTTGCTGCTTGGCGATGAGGTATGCGTTATGGCTCCCGGGCAGGGCATCGTGGCTTCCCGCCGTGTGGAGGTTCCTCGAACTGGTGACGTTACCGATCGGAAACTACTGCGGGAGTTGAAGACGATCTTACGGCAAAGTATGGCAGGGCAGGGTGGTCCTTTGTTGCTGTCATGAAAAGGCACTTAGGGGAAACCCACTCAAATGTGAGAAGTGTACAACAAACACAATTTGCTTTTTAGTCGAATGCGGCTATACTGATCCAGTAGAGTTAGAAAAGTCCTTTTCAATTATTAGTAATCACTTTTATTGATGCAAGGGGGTAGTCCTATATGGATTTATTCAGCATACCGCATTTGCTCATCGTACTGTTGGTTGTGATGGTGTTGTTCGGCACGAACAGGTTGCCTGAAATCGGGGCTGGGCTCGGCAAGGCTATCAGAAACTTCAAACAGGCCTCCAGCGAGCTGGACGAAGTGGATGCCACCTTCAAAAAAGATGAAAAGGATACTACGAAGTAGGGTGACCAGCCCTGACATTTTTGATATCTTTTTGTAGACAATGCCTAAAGACCAGACGGAGGGGGGACCTTCGTTTTGGCTTTGTGTCTTAGCCTCAGTCCTTATCAAACCCTTTGCCCAAAGCCGTTTTTTGTAAATGGCTACGTTGTGGAGGGAAAATGCATTTCAACGTAGCACTACTATGCCTCCACCCTTTGAGCAAGAAATTCGACTTTTGTTGGACGCGATTTCGTGAGTTTGAGCCTAAAGTGGAAGGGAGGAGGGCTGTCACAGCGCGCGATTTGCCACACCTTCTTCATATTGGTGCACCATATAAAAGCCCCGGAGATTTCTGATATGCCCCCATTTAGGTGGACAAGTTGAAAAAGCCCCACTAGGCTCTCAACAATCACCTACATGGGGGTATGTTATGTCCAAAGGGTACAGCGAGGCCTTTAAAAAAGACGCAGTAAGGCGTTATCTGGCCGGAGAAGGAAGCTATCGGGCGCTTACCACTCGTTTAGGATTAAAGGACAAGCGGCAACTCCGCAATTGGGTTGCAAAATTCAGAGCCGGAGAATCCCTCGAAGATAATCGAAGGGGAGGTCTGGGGCGTCCCCGTACACGTTTTTCCTCCATCGAGGAAGAACTGGCTTACGTAAAAGCTGAGAGGGACTACCTAAAAAAATTGTATCGCTCCCGATTCGGCAAAGAGTGGGGAGCGGAAAAGTAAAAAGCCCTTTTTATAGAGTTATTCAGCAACTCTCCGGCAAGCACAGTATTTCGATGCTTCTCCGTATTGCGGGTCTTTCCTCATCTGGCTTTTACAAATGGAGAAAGACTGATCCCCATATCCAGTTAGATAGAATAAACGAATTGAAGGAACACATCCAGGCTGTACATGCCATACGCCCCCAATATGGTTATCGGAGAATAACATGGGCGTTAAGGCGGGAAGGTTTTTTAGTGAATCATAAAAAAGTGTATAGCCTAATGAAAAAAATGGGGATTAAGTCCATTATACGAAAGAAGCGTAATTATGGGGGAAAACAAGGAAGCAACATTTTCCCCAACCTGCTCAGACGTCAATTCAAGAGCAGTAAAAGATATGAAAAATTAGTAACGGATATTACATACATACCCACTCAAGAAGGGATGATGTACTTATCTGCCATTCAGGATTTGTATAACAATGAAATTTTAAGTTATCAAGTTTCAGATAGAAACGATTTATCGCTTGTACTGAATACAATCAATAAGCTCCCGTCAGATGTAACTGATATAAGCATACTTCACTCAGATCAAGGAATGCAGTATGTCAATTTAGAGTACAGAAATGTACTAACCCAAAAAGGGATACGTGGCAGCCATTCGCGTCGAGGCAATTGCTATGACAATGCCTGTATAGAATCTTTTTTCTCTCACTTCAAAAGTGAAACAGAACTTGTCCGTAACATCGCTGATAAAAATACGTTACCCAATCTGGTACAAGAGTATATCAGATTCTATAATCAAGCACGATTTCAAAAAAGGCTCGGCCAGCTCTCCCCGGTGGAGTACCGGGAAAAACTGGCCGCTTGATTCACCGCCCTTGGGGGCTTTTATTCCTGTCTACTTGACGGGGGGCATACCATTTCTCCCCGGGGCTTTCTGTCAAGGAAACATCCCCATACGCGTGGGAACGACTTCTTGAAGGACTCCCTCGTTTCCCAAAGCTTCCGGATGTTGACTATGAGCACTTCATAAAATAACAAGAGATTGCGCAGGCATATGCCCATGCGCCTGAACATATCCGCCGTGTTATTGTCCTTGAGTCACAAATGGCGATGCGAGTTGGTCCTTTAGAAATATTCGGATTAAGGTGGTCAGATGTTGACTTTAACAATAGGTCATACACCTGCGTGCTGGCCAAAAGAACAAAGGGGAGCTGTTCGGGATATTTCTATCCGGCATGTCCTGATCAAAGCATTAAAGGCATGACATAAGGCGGATATGGCAAGGCAACCGGAGTTCCCCATATCATCCATTACGATAAATAAGCCCATCCAGTCCATCAGAAAGGCTTGGGGAAAAATCCGTAATCCGTAAGAGTGCTACTCGTTAATATATAATAATCATTACTTTTTTGTATCACGCCTCTTTGCCGAACTGGGCCATGCGCAGGCCCGTTTCTATATTGTAATATATTAAAATAACAGATGTTACCCTCAGCAGAATGTGTCAAAATGTGGCTAAATAGGCCGCAAATATGTGTCAGAATATGTGCCTAAAAACTCCCCCTCTCGGTTCACGCCGAGAGGGGGAGTTTTTTGTGTCTTTAGTCCGACTTCTTCGCTGCGAATCGAACCTCGTCTCGATGTTCCGGGAGCCACTTGCACTTATGCAGACACCACCACGGGGTAATGATGAACCGCCCGTCGGCTTTCGCTTTTCTATCGGGATGAGTACCGGACAAATCACAATCAAGCGAGCAGAGCATCAACGCTTGATTACGTTCACCTTGTGGACAGCGAAACTTTTCCTCTTCCTCTGGCATAGGTAGTGGCATGACCTCTCTCCTTTTTGGGGAAGGAGGATACTGTATGGGATGGAATAGGGCAATCCTTGCTTATTATTTATAGAATAGCCTTTTTCTCTTAACTCCGGCGGGGACTGCCTCCCTGTCCTCTCACTCTGATAACTGCTTTTGCAGCGCGCCCTCGGCATCGTAACTATGCGGTACGGGGGCGCATACGTTGGCCGGTTCCGCAGGCCACGGGCAAGTGGGATCGTCCGGCCCCTCCCACGGGAAGCCCGGTTGTTGCGGCAAGTCGCGGAGTGCCTGCCTGTACGCCAGCCAGTTCAGATACCCGGCGTCCGTGAGCGTCGTTTCCCCGCCGCTGGCGAGCTGGTCTCGGTGGCGTTCGACGAGCCATGCACAGGCCGCCAACCTTGCGTCCCGTTCGGCGCGCACACGTTCGGAGCGGGCCTCCGTGCCATTGTACTCGGCAAGCCGGACCGCTTCGGCGGCCGCTGCTTCGGCGTCAAGGCGTTTCCGTTCACGCTCGAAAGCCCGGATGCCGGGAAGCACATACTCCCGGTACGTATCGCCCACGTCGTCGCCCTCCGCCATAAATTCAAGGTTGGGGCGGCCGTCGTCGAACTCCACATGCCCCACGCCGTTCCGCCACTGAACGGCGCGCACGGCTTCGGGATATGCGTATGCGGCCTCCAGCGCTTCGCCATCCACGATGACAAGCCCGTCAGCCACAATGATGGATACGGATTCAGGCATGGTTTGCCTCCACGGGCTGTATGGCGGCGGTATGCTCAGGTTGGATCAATGCGGGATCGCCGTGCGCCAGCCCGATGAGCTGCCTGCGGGTGGCTTCGCATTCCCGGAGGTTTTCAACGCGGCCCGCCGAAACCTCGGCACCCACCTTGTTCACTTCTCCGGCCACGAGGCCAAGGGCATTGGCGTTTTCAAGCAGGAGCATGGGCGTCAGCACAAGGGCGCATCCCTCCATATTGGCATCCGTCACGCCGCCTTTGCCGCTGTAGCTCATCCACAGTTCGCACCCGCCTTTCTTGTTGTGCTGCGGGCAGTCCTCAAAATTCCTGTACGGGCATCCGGCCATGTTTCCTCCTATGCCTTTTGCGCGACGATGAAGTCGATGTATTTGACGTTGAGATTCAGAGCATGGGAATGCGAAGTGCCGGAGAAGCTGTGCGTGTGCGAAGCGCTCCCGCCCGCTTCCGCGCATGTCATTGTACCGAGATTCGGCCCCGTCCCCGCGTACAGGAGCGAACTGAAATCCCCGCCGGATTCACGCCGCACGTAGTGCGTCACCGAGTGCTTGTGTTTCGGCATTTGCGCCGCGGTCAGAGTGGTGGCCCCGACGCTTCCGCCCCCCGCCGTGGCGGTCGTGGCCCTGCCCGTAGCGAAAGCCGTGGAGAAAGCCAGCCCCGCCGTATAGTTCGTGACGTTTCCGGTCACGAGCCGCAGGGCGGCGTTGTTATACTCCGCCGCGGTGATTTTCGTCCATCCTGTGGGTGCGTTCGTTTGCTGGAAAAGCATCCGGGTGCCGGAAGGGATTTCGACGCGGCGTTCGACGGATACTGTGCCGTCGCTTGAGATCTGAAGGCCGTCGCCAATCTGCTGTGCGGTGATGAGAAGATTATACCCGGTAAAGCCTCCTCCCTCCCCGGTATAAACGGAACTGATGGCGGCGCGGGGGCGGGTGGATCGTCCGTTTGCCAGCAACAGGGACGATCTGTATTGGGAAGATCCCAAGATTATTTCAGCAAAAGGGCCGCCAAAGGGCGCGTTCGTGGAACCTGAGGCCGGGGCGGTATACATCCCCGGTTTTTCGTTGAGCATTCCCGTTAAGAAATTGTGCGCGGCCTGATTGCTGGAATTCCCGATCTGCCCCCGTTTCGAGGCCAGATCCCCCGTGTCGCCGCCGATGGCCAAATCTGTTGTATAGCCATTGATGATGTTCCCGTAGCCGTAGACGCCGGCAGCCGTACCGGGGAACAGCAAGTGGTTGTTCTGGTTACCATCGGTGAGCAACGCATTGGTGAGGTTGAACCGTTTTCCCGTGACGCGTCCGGCGTTGGCGAAACTGGTCGAGCCTATGTTGACCTCGCTGTACTCCCCAGCGTAGAGGAACGCTGAAGAATAGGAGACGGCTTCGAGGACATCGAAGGTGGCCCCGCCGTTGATGTCCAGAAGGCCATGCCGATATACGTAGAAATAGCTTGATATTTGGATCGACTGCGCCTTGATTCCCGTGACGGAGGACGAGTCGAAGAAAAACCTTCCGCCATACGCCGAAACCACCGCCCCGATTGTGTTGTAATATTGCGCATGGATCCTCGAAAGATACGAGCAGGCGACACGATCCGCCTCGATATTCCGCAAATACACTACAGCGCCAGTTGCCACTGTGATTGTCCCGAATTTCGGCATGTCTGGGGGGGCGGACGTTGCGTTTGCCCCTGCAAGGGTGGTCATGACGACTGCCGCACCGGAAGAGTAGAATTTGTGCAGCGTGAAATCTCCCCAGTCTCCGGGTCCAAAATGCAGGACGATATTCCTCCCCACTCCCGGCTTCATCATGAGCATTTTGTAAATGGCCATACCAAGGGTCAGCACAGGCTTATCGGAGGTATACCCGCTGTTTGTATCCGAACCGTTCTTGGCAACATAAATATGCACGTCGCTGTTCAAAAAGCCGGAGACGGGAAGCCATCCACCCCATGTCGCACCGTTATCGTAACTTGAACGGGACATCTCAAATTTATATGAGTTGCCCGCTGAAGAGCACCGCTGCGTGATGTTGTTGTCTCCCCAATAGATGACGTCCAACAACATGTCCCCGGCAATGGGGAAGTTCAGCTCTGTCGTTGCGTAGTAGACGTTGTAGCGCCCCTGCTTGAGGATCGTGTTCGCGTCCACGGAGGTCAGACTTTTTGCCCTTCCAAGCTGTCCCACCTCGCTGGCCTTGGTGCCGGAAGCGTCGATGATCACGTCGGTGACGAACCCGTCCGTGCGCCCCGTGCCGCCTCTCGCCGTTGAAAGCGTACCCTTGGTGATATTGGCCGCGTTGTCCGCGCCGAGGTTGGCGCGGGCGGCCGCCGCCGTGGTCGCCCCTGTGCCGCCTTTGGCAAGCGGGACTGTGTAGCCGTCGGCCAGAGCAGACGCCTTCGAGGCCGTGGCCGCGTTGCCCGTGACGTTGCCGGGAAGCGCGCCGTTGGCGTCGCGCACGGGGATGGTGTTCGCGGTGGTCCCAGTCGCCGCGTGTTTTCCGTCCACGGTATCCACGTCGTGCATGAGCTTGCCCACCGTGGCCCACGCGTTCGAGGCGTATTTCTGCAACTGCACGCCGCCCGTGACCGAGGCGATGCGCTTCACGTTGGCGGGGATGCCGGTGATCCCGGTGAAGTCCATCTTCGCCAGCGCGTCGAGCATCGTTTTGATGGCGGGCACGTCGCTGGCGATCTTGTTGGCGAGCGCGACCGCTCCGCTCCATGAAATAGCCATGATTGTCTCCTTTCTAGACGCCGTAGGCGGCCCAATCCACCGTACCGGCGGCGCGGTTGCCGTTCTTGTCCTTGACGAAGATGCGGAAGCCCTTGGGGGAATCCACGTCTTCAAATACCGTGTAGGCGGTGAGGTTCTGATCGTTGACCACATTGGGCTTGGGCAGGCTTTCGACGTCGACGAAGCCCACGTTGAAAGGCACCCATTTGCCCGTGAGCATGGGCGTTGCCGATTCGGAGGTCCATCCGGCCCCGTTGTCCGTGGCCTTGACCTCGACCCGCCCGAAGTCCGATTTCCGTTTCACGTCCAGCGAGTAGTTGATGTTCGAGATCGCCGCCATGCCGCCCGTGACCGTGATGGTGTACCGGACATAGCGGAACTGCGTGGCGAAGACGACCGTGGCGTTATCCGAAATGGTCCGCCATGTGGCGTTGTCCTGGCCCACCTCAATCTTGCAGGCAAAGGTGGGATTGCCGCTCAACGTGCGGGAGGAGATGGTGACCGTAATCTTGGTGGAGGGCACGAGCTTGCCCACGTCCACGGTTTCGACGTACTGCCCGATGCCGCCGGCCAGCAAAGACGCGGGCATCCTGACCCAAAGCTGCGAGTAGCGCTGCACTGTGAGCGCGGGGATGGCCCCCGTGCTGTATTTTGACACCAGCCCCACGGCCCCGTACCAGTTTGAATGTTTGGGCTGTCCGTCCAAGAGTGCGTAGGAAGACGACGAGATCGCCAGCCCATACGGATATGAGGTCCCAACCTTGGCCACGGCCTCGAATCCGTCCACGGCGTCGGTCGCAGTACCCACATTGCCGTAGTACGCCGTGGCCGGATTGTCCGTCTGCTTCCAGCGCGCATAGACCGAAGCATTGCCGCCCATCGGCCCGGTGGCGTCGGACTGGAACATGAGGAACTCGAATTTTCCGTCCGCCTGTCGGAACGGTTCCCCGGCGTCCCTGAGCATCCAGAGCTGCGAGGCCAGCGTGCCGTCGGCGTTGGCATACTTCCATGCCCGCTCCTTGTCCGGAAACAGCGTCATGCCGTCCGCGCCCACATCCTGATAATAGATGCGGCCCCAGAGCGCGCCGTCATAGGAAGCCAGCGGCAGCCCGAACGCGGGTTCCAGCCATGTCAGGTAGTTTGCGGCGTTCTTGTCCCGCCACGATTCCACGGCCCTGCCCGCGAGCAGCCCGGCCCGGGCGACGTTTTCGGTCCATGTCTCCTCGGGCACGGGGCCGATCATGCTGCCGCGCCCATCCAGCACGAAGTTGGCCTTGACGCCGTTAAAGAGCGAATCCTTGTTGTGGTAGAACACGAAGTCCGGCGGCTGGCTGACGGCCATCTTGATGGTGGACAATGCGCCCCGGTTCCCGCCCGCGTCCACGGGGGTGACGCCGTAGACATATTCCCCGGACACCGTTTCAAAGGACGAGGCGAACTGCGCGTCGATCCGGCCTATCTCCATCTCGTAGCCGTCCCCGTCGATTTCGGAGAAGACGTACTCGCGGATAGGGAAAAAGATCGTGTCCGGCGCGGTCCAGTACAGCATGACGTTGTTGTCCACGGTTGCGCAGTTCACGAACGCCACCTTGCCCGGCGCGACAACGGTGAAGTCGCAGTCTCCCCAGCCCGAGGCATTGCCCGCGCTGTCCACGGCCCGGACCATGAAATAATGGACGCCCGTGGAGACGGCGGGAACCGTCAGGCAGTCGACGTCCAGCCGCCCATAGTCCTCCTCATGCGTCTCGATGACCCCGTCATCCCGGGCCTCCTCCCACTGGCGCACCAAGTCCCACGCCACGATGGGGAGCTGGTGCCCCGTCGCGGCCCAGCGCACGGTAATCCCGGCCCCGTCCAGCGCCGCCGTCACCTGCGGCGGTTCGGGCCTGTCCACGGCGATGGAGGCTTCCCCCCATTCCCCGAGGTTCCCCGCCGCGTCCACGGCGCGGACACGGTAGCCGTGCGTCCCCGCCGCCGGGCAGGGGAAACGGTAATATGTGGTCTTCGCGGAGCCGATCTGTTCGCCATGCACGGTCACGATCTCGTAGCGGTCGATGGGGAATGACGACGCGACCCGCGGCCATGAGATCACGAGGTCGGCCCCGTCGACCCTGATGGAAGGCGCGGCCCTGCCCACGCCGCCAAGCTCGACGGAAGCGTAGATCGTGCTGGACGCAAGCCCCACGGTATCCACGGCCCGCACGCCGAACAGATACGTTCCCGCCGGGCGGGGCGGCACGGCCTGCGAGGTGACGAGGGACGTGTACGTCTCCCCGGCCCACGGGTCGGTGATCACATAGTGACGGACGGGCCACGACGCCGCGCAGTCCTGCCACGCGAGGTACAGGCCGTCCGTGCGGACTTCGGCCTTGATGACCGGGTTCTCCGGGGCCGTTACGGACAAGGTGGCCTGCCCGGTGCCGGACTCGATGCCGTACACGTCCACGGCGACCACCTGCACGGTGACGCCGCCCGCCGCCTTCGGCGCGGGGAGGCTGGCGGACGTGCCCGTGCTCGTGCCGCTCATGGCCCCGCTGATCACATACTGTCGGATGGGGCAGACGGTGGCGCAGTCCTGCCAGACCACCGTGACCGTGCCGTCCCCGGCGTTGAGCGAGAGCTTGATTTCAGGCGTCTTCGGCGGAGTAATGGCTATTTCCACGGTTTCGGACACTTCCCCGGCGTTGTTGAAGATGTCCACGGCCTGTACGGTCACGGCGTCGCCCGCCGCGAACGATTGGGGCACGGGGATGATCGCTGTGACCGTCTGGGAGATGACGGCGACGCCGCCGAGGGTGACTATATACCGCGCCACGGGCCACGTCCGGGCCGCGTCCCGCCACGAGACGGCGATGCCTTCGGTTTGCAGGGACGCGGACGTGATGGCGGGGCGCGCCGGGCCGTTGATCGTGACGCTTCCCTGCGTCGGCGTCTCGGAGACGAGCCCGAGGGTGTCCACGGCCACCACGGAGGCGTGGACGGCTCCGGTAATGTTGTAGGGCGGGATGGCCAGCGACGTGCCGGACGTGCGCCCGGACAGATCCCCGGACACGACATAATGCGACACGTCCAGCGTATCCACGGCGTCCCACGACACGAGGACACCGAGGGGGGAGGCGATGGACAGCCTCACGTTGGCAACGTCAGGCGGCGGGAGGGTGCGCCCGATGACCTTGTGCGAGGCGTCCAGCGTCGCCCATTGCCCCGTGACGCCCAGCCCCGTCAGGTAACGGCCCTGCACCTTGTACACATCGCCCTCGGCCACGTTGTCGAAGTACACGTCACCGCTGCCGATGGGTACCGAATCGGACAGGCGCGGCTCGTCATCGTCCGCGCCGAGGTGGATGATGCGGAACTGGACGTACTCGACCTGACGCTCAAGGCCGTCCGGGTTCTTCCAGCCCACGCCGATGCGCGGGCGCAGGGAGCCGTTGTCCCACGCGAGGGCGCGCTCGTCGGAGTAAACGTTTCCGAGCGGCACGGACGCGATGACCACGGACGGCAAAAGCTGCGGCTCGGAAATGTCCGAGTCGTAGGCCGGGATCGCCCCGTCGTCCACGTCATAGATTTCCGGGCTGTAGTCGCAGACCGTGATCTTCGCCGTGCCCCCGGCCTCCGGCACGATGCCCTCGACGAGGCATTCATGGCTTTCCCGATCCCGGTAGCCGAACTGGTACAGATCGTCCACGGTGGGCAGGACGCCCGAAAGCGGCACGGCGAACGTCACCGAGTCAGTCTCCACGGATTCCGCAACGGGAGCGATGTCGGCCTTGAGCGTCTGCCCGCGCCGGGACGCCAGCCGGAACCGTATGCTGTACTCCTGCCCCGCCGTGAGCGTCACGGTTTCGGAGAGACGCACCCCGACCAGCTTCCCGCCGTCCTTGACCAGCCCGGCGACCCACCCGGAGCCGAGGCCCCATTTCACAAACGAGTTGGTCACGCGGACGAGATCCCCGTAGGTGACGATCAGGTGCTCCATGCTGGCCATGAACGACAGCCGTTCCCCGCGCAGGATGGCCCACGCCAAGGCCCACCGGACGGCGCGCTGTACGTTCCCCGGTTCGGTGATGCCCTCGAAATACTCCTTCCCCCAGTTCTCGTACCGGGTCGCGTTGGCCGCGCCGTAGCCGTCGGCGTACACGGTAAGGGTATCCTGCTCGAACCCCTTTTCCTTGTTTATGAACGTGGCCCGCACTGCGTGGGGGACGTTGGGCAGCGTCTTGCTCCACTCGAAAGACCATGCGTTGTGCTCCGAAAAGCTGTCCACGACCTCGGTGCGCGGCTCGTCGATGAGCACGCTCCACAACCCGTCGGACAGGATCGGTTTTGCCCGCCCCGCCGCGCAGATTTCCGTCAGCAGGTCGTAGACGCTCATGGCGGAATCGCCGCCCACGACCTTGAAATAGGTGAAGCCCTGCGCCCGGCAGTAGTTGTGCCACCGCTCCAGCTTGGCGATGTCCAGCCGCGCGTCGGGCACGCGGTGGGCCTGCGGCATGGCCGGGCCTTGCAATACGTGGCGGAACAGCGACGCGGGATTGTTCGAGACGCGCGCCACCCATGCCCTTGTCTTGCGGTCGTAGTCCGGCACCACGCTTTTGACCGTGGCGTTGACGTCGTCCATCGTCCCGTTGAGCTGATCCGTGGCCTGCACCCGCAGTTCCAGCCATGCCAGCGGCTTCCGGGGGTTGAAGGGCCTGCCCCACGTGTACGTCCGCACCCCCTGCCAGATGCAGGTCAGGCCGCGCGTGCTCTTCCAGCCCGCCGCGTCGTCATCGTCGCTCGACGTCAGGCGCACCTCGAACTCGTACTGGCCGCGGGGCAGGTTGAAGGTGAGCTGCCGCGTGAAGGCCGAGCGGGTATTGTTGCGGGTCAAGGAAAACGTCTCGGCCCCGGCGCTCAGGCGCGTGCCCGGCGTGAAGGCCACGGACAGCCCGGATCCGGACGGCGCGCAGCCCTCGACGCTCACCGTGTCGCGCCTGTCCTGCACCTCGACGATGGCGTCCCCCTTCACGCAGACGTAGGCGAGCAGCTCCTCGTTCTCCCCGATGGGGGCCAGCCGCCCGACATACGATATGTCGTCCCACCGCCACTTGTTCCGGCGCATGAGCGCCAGCAGCCGCTCGGTCGGCTCCCCGGCCTTGCGGTCCGTGGCCGTGCCCGCCCGCTTGACGATGCGGCAGGTCCGGTCGAGCGAAAACGTGTACCAGCGGTACAGCTCGATCTCCACGGTTTCGGCCCGCAGCTTCTTCGGCACGCCGTAGGTGGCCAGCCACCAGTCTTCGGGGTCGAGGTTGCCGTCCTCATCATAGACCAGCGAGGCGTCGATGGCCGGGGAACAGGGCTCCAGCGTGAACGTGGCCGCGTTGACGCGCTTGTGGGCTTCGGTGAAGTTCCCGTTGGGCAGCAGGCGGTAGCGCACCTGAAACGTGGTCGTGGTGTCCATCTTCTTCCCGGCGGACGAACGCCCCCACAGGCCGGAAGGCCAGTAGAACATGAGCTGCGCCTGATCGACGTCGTCGCCCGTCTGGAAGGTGTTGCGGGCGCCGCGTTTCAGCGTGATGCCGAGCTGCTTTTCGTCGGCGTCGCGCGTGTACAGCTTCGGGGACTGATCGCCGCCGTCGCCCCGGTACACGTTGAACTCCATATGCTGGTATTTCCCAAGCGGCGTATCCCCGTTGCGGATGTCGGAGATTTCCACCGGGCCGTACCCGGCGGTGTACGCGGCGCGCAGGTAGTTGAGCTTTTCCGTGGCCCGCTCGGTGTACGGCTTGCCGAGGTAGTCCAGCGTCATGCGCCCGATGCCGAGCACCTGCGGGATGACCTGAAACGTGCGCAGGCTGTTTTGGCTGCCGGACAAAAAATTGACCTTGGAGCCCGCGCCGCCCATGTCCAGCCCCGGCATTTTCGCCGAGGTCGCCAGCAGCGCGCTCCCGAGCATGGACAGGCCGAGGCTCGCGGCGAACAGCAGGCCCGAACCCACGGAAGACGACACGCCCAGAAGCCCGGCCACGGCCGCCCCGCCCGAGCCGCCCGCCCACCACGTCAGCGCGGCGGCCGCGACGATGGCGACCATGCCGAGGATGGCCTTGCCGCCCTTGCCGGGCAGCACAGCGAATGTCACCACGTCCCCGTGGCGGGGGAACGTGGTTCCCCATGCCTCATACGGCACAGAGCGCATGTTGAGGTAGGCGTGCCCGCGCCCGCGCATCCTTGCCGGAATCCGCATGGCGTCGCACTGTTCCCCGATGATCGCCGCAAGCGATTGTCCCCCCGCCACCACGCAATCCACGCGCGGCTTCAGGGGCGAGGGCCTGCCGATCACCCGTATTCCCTCCGCGACGCCGCGTCCCGCCGTCAGCCGCTCCCCGGCATAACGGTACACCCCGCAAACACGTTCTTTCCAGCGCCGGGACGTATACGTCTCAATGACGGCGTGCCCGCCCTCAAGCACATGCAGCATCCGGCCCGGGGTGGTCACGAGCCCCACATGGGACTCCACCCCCTCGATCCGCAGGCTCACCACGTCGCCGGGGCGGGGATCGCCCGTCGGCTCCCAGAACGCCTCCCGCGTCAGATCAAGCGCGGGCTCGATGGAGGCCCGATCCAGCGCGGACACGTCAACGACGGGTCCCGGCAGGGCGATGCCGAACCGCTCGCGGTAGACCAGGCGCACCAGCCCCCAGCAGTCGGCACCGGATTGCCCGCAGCCGCCGTCACGGAACGGCACCCCGATATAGTCATTCCACCATGCGTTCACAGCCATCCCCCCCATTCCCGATCCATGCGGCGCAGCCACCGCCCCAACAGCCGAAAGACAAGCCGTTTCATCAAAACATCCCCGGAAAGCGATCCGGCGTGTAGGAATCGCAAGGGTATCCCACCTCCGTCAGCATGTCCTGCGCCAGCGGCGCGGTCAGCGTGTCGCTGTCCTGCGAACCGGAAATGTCCCCGAGCGTGAAGCCGTCGCACTCAGTCTGCACCACGTCCGGATCCGAGGTGTGGACTTGCAGCAGCCGCACGGACGCCCGCCCGCTGGCCGTCCGCAACAGCGAAATCAGGACGGAACTCATGCCCGAGATTGTAATGGCCGACGACGGGGCCTTGCCGCTCGCGTCTTCCGGGTTCGGCAGCTCGAACGGGAGGAACTGGTAGAAACGGCCCTTGTGGTACATCCCGTACACGGGCACGCCGTGCTCGTCCTCAACCGCGAAACCGTCCGCGTCCAGCATGTGCTCCACCGCCTGATTGCAGTAGCGCAGCGTGTCCGTGTCGGGAAACGTCACCTCGATGAGCGAGACGAAATCGTCCGCGGCCTCGCGCTCCAGCGCGGACTTCACCGCATCGGCCGTCATTGTGGCCCGTCTGCTCACGGCAGCACCTCCAGCGTCAGGGATACTTCCCATGCCAGCGTCTGGCCGTAGGGCCGGATCGTGAAAAGGATGTCGTCGGATTCGGGCACAATCCGCATTCTGAACTGCCGGGAGGTGATCGGGTGCGTCCAGTCGAACGCCCGGATGCCCCCGGCAAGCCCGCTTTCGACGTCATTGACCCACGCCCCGAACGCCTCCGCCTCGGCGTAGCTGTCGAACAGGAGCGTGCCCGTGGTCACGTCGGAACGCTTCCCCGCCTTCCGGCGAACCAGCGCGGGGCCGGACGCGGGCTGGCTGCGCGAAAGGCGCGAACCCGCCGACTCGGAATAATTGCCCGCCAGCACGAGGCGCGGCAGATCCGGGGGCCATGCCATCGCCATATCAGCCCCCGCTCCGCATGACGGGCATCCGCGTACCCTGACGGCGAAGGGCGACGTTCAGCTCGCTCCCGTAGGTGTTCGCCTGCTGCGCCGCAATCCTGCCGAACGTCACCCGGATGTCCTCGCCGCCCGTGGCGTTCGCCGTCCGCGCCTCCTTCCCCTCGTAGCCATCCGGCGGCACAATGGCGATGTTGTTGACCACAGACGCGCCGCCCGCCCCGGCGATGGCCTTCATCTGCCCCGGTGTCAGCACGCTCTCGTCAGTGCGGATGATCGCCGCCCTTTCATAGGCGGGATTGATGAAGCCGGTATGATAACGCGGCGCGCCCTCAAAAAAGGAGGCAGGAACCCTGCGCGTGGGCGAAGGCTCCAAAGCCATCCCGCCGCCGTGCTTGACGATGGCGGCATAAGAACTCCCACGGGACATGAAGCCCTCAGCCCACGCCCCGGAAATGGGGTTGCCCGAAACCGATGCCGTGCCCCCGCCCGGTGCGGAAAAAAAGCCCACGGCGGTCTTGATCAGACCCGCCATCGCCATGCGCGCCGTGATCCTCGCCAAATCCTGAAGGATGGAACGCGTCATGTCCGAAAACGACGCCGACGTCCGGCTGGTGAAGTCGAGAAGCCCCTCCGTCATGGCGTCCAGCGTCGACGTCGTGAAACCCTCCATCTGCGAAGCCATATTCGTGTACTCCCCCGTCCACTTCTTCAGCCCACGCGTGATGCCGTCCGCGTAGTCCCGGCTCGACTGGAGCGTTTTGTACTTCAGCCACAGGTCGACCTCTTCCTGCGTCAGCCCGACATTGACGCGCAGGTTTTCCGCCTGCCGCTCAAGCTGCGCGTTGATCTCGTCCTGCGCCAGCCCGTACTGGCCGGAAAGCTCGTACAATTCCCGGTAAAAATCGGATGCGGCCTCGGCGTCCTTGATGGTCGACGCTTTTTCAAGCTCAGCTCTGAGTTCCGCAACTTTCACCGCTGCGATTTCAGCAGAGTCCCCGGATGCGATGAACTGTTGTTTCCACTGATTGACCGTCTCGTCGATTTCGATTTTTCTGATTTCAGAGGCTCGACCTTGGGCCGTCAATAACTCTTTGTTAAAGTCTCGTATGGTATCAGCACGGAACGCACTCTTGTATTGCTCCTGTAGTGACTTGATGTCGTTCGCAGACATCTTCGCCTTGTCGCCCTGTTCCGCGATTTCGCGCATAGTCTTGGCAAGAGAAGTGGTGGAGCTGGTATCCGTTCCATTCAGCCGTGAAATCTCTTCTCGGTATTGCTGTATGCGCTCCGTCGCGGACTTGATCTCGGAAGAGTGGTCTTTGGTCGCCTCGCGTCGGCTTTTACGGTAGGCATCAAGCTTTTTCTCTGTCTGTTCTTCCACGATTCCAAGTGTAAAAAGCTGATCCATCGACTTTGCGGCTTCAACGCCGAATACAGCGGACATTTGACCTACACGCTGCCATTCTTCCAGTTTTGGTCCGCTCTTATAAGAATCGAAAATCTGCTTAGCCTTTTCAAGAGGCATGTCTTTAGGAAGAAAAGAAGCAACGCTTGCAAAAGCCTTGCCACCGAGCGTTTCCGCTTTCATTAAGCGGATCTTTTTTTCGATTTGGTTGATTCCTTTGTCGACGCTGGACAAGTCTACTATCCAGCCGGATGCGAGTTCGGACTTGGCGTTTTTTGCGGCGTCTTGTAGGCTCCATACGGATTTCTCCGTATCCTGAAACTGTCCTGATGCCATTTTTCCGGCTTTTTCAGCTTCAAAAAGCCATTTCAGGATGGAAGATGCCAGCGTGGCAGCTTCGTCGGAAGATGTGCCAAGCTTGTCGATCTCTTTGGCGATTTTTGTGACATCTCCAGTCCCAGTACGGATCGCGGTCAGCAACTCCAGTGCTTTTTCGCGTATCGCATCAATACCGGGTGCTGCGCTTTCAACCCCAAGTCTTTCGAGCCACCCCCTATCTGTCGAAAGGGATTGGATCGCCTGTAATGCTGTGGCCTGATCCTCGAAAGCTTGGGAAGCGGCAAGCTTCTGCTGTGCCGTAGAAAGGTCTTTTGTTTTCTCGCTCGCGCCTTGCGCGGCGGAAGCCTGTTTTTTCAATGCCTCCTCAATTGAGGAAGAAACCTTTTCATATCGCTTTCCAATGGTCACGCCTTCATCTTGGCGGGACAAGAGATAAGTGATACCCGCAGTTGCTACAGTAAAAGCAATCCCCCATAGCCCGCCCAAGAAAGCCACAAGGCTTTTAGCTCCCCCAGAAAGTCCAGAAAGAGCCCTGGTTCCTGCCTCTGAAGCAGCAACAATTAGCGTGGGTTTTGTCGAAAGGTCGGTAAGAGCTTTACTCGCTTTCCCGGCTTTTTCTTCCCATTCCCCCATTTCTTTCTTCCATCCGGAGAGGACAGTCGGGGAGACTTTTTGGAATGCGTTGCCGTTGAATGTCTTATTTTTCTGAGCAACAAACCGTTCAAGCACTCCCTGAGCTTCCGCAAGATCCGCCTTGTGCCCAATCATCAAAACTTCTTTTGTCTCGTAAAGCTCTTTGAAAGTGCGGCCGATTGCCTTTGCCGTGTCAGAGCTTACAAGCTTGAATCCTCCATAGAGTCCGATCAGCGTAAGCAGAATAGTCTTGATGTCGCCCAAGTATTCTACGGCTTCGCCGGACTCGAACCCCTTGTTAAGCGATTCCAGCCCACTGGAGGCAGACTTGATGGAATCGGTGATAAGGTCCCCCACGCCCGCGTCACTGATGTTTGCTATAAGCTGCACCCAACTGTCGTTAAGGTTGGAGAGTGCACCGTCCAGCGTACTCATCCTGTCAGACATCGCGGAACCGAAATTCATCTCGCCGAGCTTGATGAGATAATCTTCGATTTCCTTCGCGCTGTTCTTGACTGTGGTTTTGATCCCCCGGAAGGAGAAAGTGACCTTATCCCCTTCCTTGGACGCTTTAATGCCGAACTCTTTCAACCTTTCAAATTCGCCAGTGATCGCATCGGCTACAGCCTCAACCATCTGATCGAGGGACTTGAACATGGCACTTGCTGTGTTGCCGTAGGAGTAGAGTGCCCGTTCAGAAGGTGTGAGGCCGTAGTTTACCAGCTTGGTAAACGCGGTGACAGTCCGTTGAAGGTCATATGGCGTCCTCTTTGCAAAATCGCGTAAGACACCGAAAGCAATTTCCGCACGTTCAGCCGAGCCCGTTGCAGTCTTCAAGCCAGCACTGAGCATCTCGAATTCACGAGTGACTTTGGTAACAGAACTCAGCGCAAGTCCTACGGAGCCGATAGCTGCCCCGGTTGCCAAGGCAATACCGGAAAGCCCACGCAAGGATGTAGTAAAACCATCCGTAGCCCTGCCAGCTTTCGAGGCTTTCTGATACAGTCCGTCAAGCTCAGACCCTACTCGGGTAAAGCCGGTAGAGGAAAACCGGGTGATGAGTTCGACAAAATCGGCCATTGTGTACTCCGTAAGCGGCAAGGATTGCATCTTCCCCTTATCCGTAGCTACGGAGTTAAAACCGGATAAGGGGAAGATGCTCTGCCGAAGATGGACGCTAGCTAGGCGTCCGGCAGAAAACTGTGTCAAGCATACCCCACCAACCGCCCCGTTATGCAAGAAGTTGTTGGAAGGTTTTCCCGAGTATACGAGGAGGGAGGGGGCGGAGAGCAAGGAGTTGTCTGAGTGTTTTTGCAAGTTACAGAAAAACGACTTGACTTTTGTATCTTAATGGATACAATATTTACATGAACACAATCACTATGACTTTGACTTTCAACGAATGGCTACTCGCCCTGAAAGACATCAGGGGCAGGGCGCGAATCGTTGCGCGGATCAACTCTGCCGAAGAAGGTAATTTCGGGGACTGTGCCCCTGTAGGTGAAGGTGTTTCAGAAATGCGTGTTCACTTCGGGCCGGGATACCGAATCTACTTTGCTCAAGAAGACAAAACGGTCTACCTGCTGCTTGTCGGCGGCGATAAGAAAACCCAGACAAAGGACATACAGCGGGCCAAAGAAATTTGGCACAAACTCAAGGAGGCTCAGCGATGATTGAACTTCGCCCTTTTGACGCCGTAGACTATCTCGACAGCGAAGAAATGATTTCCGAATATATCACTGCGGCAATGGAAGACCCTAACCCGGATGTTCTCCTGAAGGCTCTTTCTGATGTCGCCCGTGCTCGTGGTATGGCGGCTTTGGCAGAACGTACAGGGCTTGGGCGAGAAAGTCTGTACAAGACACTCCGCCCCGGTGCGAAACCACGATATGAGACAATCGCAAAGATACTGAATGGACTTGACGTGAAGCTACAAGCTGTCCCCGCATAGCCTGATTACGTCAACGCACGGCCATAGAAAAGGCGGTTCCGAAGAGCCGCCTTTTTGCATTGCTTGCCTTGACTTTTTCTTCCTCCTGTGGTGTGGGGAGGGCAGGAGGATTATATTATGCGAAAACTGATTTCTGTTTTGGCGATTCTTTTTATTTTAGGTGGCGGATGGTACGTCTATAAGACGCAAATTGAGATTCACCCGTACATTAAGGCATGTAGTGATCTCGTAAAATCAAATATGAAATCGCCATCATCGTACAAATTGGACAAGGCAACGATGCTTGTACCAAGCGATGGAAGTACTCCTTTTATCTTGATTGAGTATGAGGCAAAAAATTCTTTTGGAACCATGATCGCTGAAAAGGCATTATTCAATTTTTGCTATCAGAATCCATTGGACGATTCCAATAAATTGTTAAACTCAACGAAAATAGTCTACGACGGGAAAAGCCCATTTGAATTTATGGATGTTTGTTCTGGGCAAATTAATGATCGTGAACTGACCAAGCTTGAATTATATTCTATAAAATTAAAAGATCCTCTTTCTTCGGATCCTCTTTCTAGACCGCTACCCGGAAAGGTAACTTTCGATGACGACAAGATGAGTTTTTCAAATGGTAGGTTGGTTTACCAGCCAGATAAATTTTTGCCTTACGAATAAAACACAAGGCCGGGAACCGCAAGATCCCGGCCTTTTTCCCGTCTTATGCCCCACACGCGTGGGAACACTATCTCGGGCGTTCAATCCTCAATCCGGCACAGAAACACCCCGCCAACCGTCCCGTTTCGTAAGAGGTTGGCCCCCCACGTGCGTGGGGAAGACAGTTATGGACGCTACTTGCTTGGTTCCTATGGAGACCCCCACATGTGTGGGGAAGCCCCCAAGTTCGTGGCGAGAATATCCTGTGTCTTAGAAACACCCCCACGTGCGTGGGGAAGACTGCTGAACAGGGACACCTCCGCCGCCGAAAGGCGAAACACCCCCACGTGCGTGGGGAAGACGTGAAGGATGGGTTCAAGACGTCTCTGACGCCAGAAACACCCCCACGTGCGTGGGGAAGACGAGCCATGCCTGCCAAGCCGCGCCCTCATCCCAGAAACACCCCCACGTGCGTGGGGAAGACTTACCGTGCCACCGTCTCCAACACTGTTTATCGGAAACACCCCCACGTGCGTGGGGAAGACAGTAAGGCTAGCTGACCAAAACGGCGTGAGGTAGAAACACCCCCACGTGCGTGGGGAAGACATTGCGCTATAATGGGTATACACTCCGTAGCTAGAAACACCCCCACGTGCGTGGGGAAGACCCCGCCCCGCGCATCATGGACTCATAATATGCAGAAACACCCCCACGTGCGTGGGGAAGACTCGGCGAAGGCGTCGGCGTTGACGGCGCGGATAGAAACACCCCCACGTGCGTGGGGAAGACACGCTCTGGAAGAAGCCGTCTTTGCGGCGCTGGGAAACACCCCCACGTGCGTGGGGAAGACAATCGTCAATGACAATCAGGAGCTCACCGGAGAGAAACACCCCCACGTGCGTGGGGAAGACCGCTTGAAGCCCTGCGCGGCATCAAGAGAGGTGGAAACACCCCCACGTGCGTGGGGAAGACGACATCGGAAATGTAGGGCGTGCTGACGCTTGGGAAACACCCCCACGTGCGTGGGGAAGACCTCTATCAGAGCCCGTTTATACACGCACTTCGGGAAACACCCCCACGTGCGTGGGGAAGACTACACGCAAGGCCGCGTTCCGTTGTGGCTGGCAGAAACACCCCCACGTGCGTGGGGAAGACACTGAGAGATTATTCACTTTTTTTATTGAGCCGTCAAAACAATATTGAAACGTCATCTTTTTCAGACACAAGTTGCAGCCCTGACAATTCGATGAGCTGGCGCTTTGGTTCCCCCATGCCGTAGAGCTTGTACCCCGGTGGGTTCGGTATCCTTTGAAAGATCATGAGGCCACTTTGTTCAGGGCATTTTTCGAGTAAGTAGTTGATCACATGCCGTGCAACGGAATCTTTAATGCCTGAAACGAAGACGTTAGGCCGAGGTTCCACAAACCAGAGTTTCATGCGCCCGCGTACGGCGGGAGGCAAATCATTTGCGATAACGACGAGCACATTTCCCTCCTATCAGGCTCTCAATATCCTCGGCGACTTTTTCCAGCAGCTTCATTTCGAGGACACGTTTGCGGAACGCTTCAGATACGGCGTACTTGTTGTAGCGGCCCGCGAGGGAGAGCGTCAGGGAAAAAGCGAGATCAACGCAGAGCTCTCCTTTGTAAAGATCGGCGAGATCATACACAAAGGGCAGGGGGCTCCCTGAGTGGATAAAGCCTAAGTGCGGCGAATAGCCGAGGCTGTGGACACAGGAGCATAAGACGCCATAGAGGGCCGCATTGGTGGACGTCAATATCTGGTTCGTCAGATCGCTCAACTCGAATTTTCCGGGGGTGAAAACACGTCCCTTCCAGCCGACTTTGTATTGCTCGGCTTTTTCGAGGTAGAAATTGCGGACGCGCAGCCCTTCCATACCCATCATTTCCTGCAACGTCTTGCCCTCAAGCTCCGCATCGGGAAAACGTTTGGCGAAGAAAGCCCTAGCGACGGCAAGTGAGGCATCTTTGTCCGTGGAGAGCCACGCCTGACGTTGGAGGTTGCGAGTGTTGGAAGTAGGCACGACGCCTGAAGCGTAAAACAGCAGGCTGTCCTCGCCAACCCAGCAGATGGCACAGTTGGCGGCGGAGGCGATCTTGATAGCCTCATGGGTTACAGACGTACCGGGGCCAAGAAGCAGGGCGTTGATCGTCGCTATGGGCAAACGCACTCTGTTTCCGTCCGCGTCGATCCATTTGATGCTGCTGTCGTCAATTTCCAGCCGTCCTCTTTCCAGATAGATAAACGGGTACTTGTCCGATACGCGGGGAAGCGTTTCCCGTGTGATCGGGATAAATAAGCGGCGGGGAGCTTTGGGCTCTTCACCTGCAATAGGCTCCTTTTGTTCCGGCATCCTCGTCTCCCGTGCAAAAGTGCCGCCGGAACTACTTCCGGCGGCACTTTTTCATTGTTCCAGAATCGTCACTTGCCTGTCTTCATACCGCTTGCGCAGGCCGAAGGCGATGGGGATGTCATTCAGCGTCAGCACATCCCCGCCCTCAACACGCCCGTGGGCCACACGGAAGCGTTCCGCGCGCCTTTTGGCTTGCGCTATTTCCCCGGCGGCTGCCAATGCTTCTTCCTGCGAGTCGAAACGGCCACGGTAAACGATGTCCGTGGGCACGCAGTTTCTCCGCCCAAGGCATATGGGCCATACGGGGTTTTGCAGCCCGGCGATGATTTCATCCGCATACGCTTCCGGGACATCCAGCGCGCAGGCGAACGCCATATCCTGAAGGTAATAACGGTAGGTCATCTTCGTTCCCGCACCGACCGGACGTTTCCCGTCCGTTTTCTTGGGGATGAGCAGATCCTGCCACTGGTCCGAAGCGTCATAGCCGCTGCCCACCATCTGGAAATCGCGGAGGAGGGGCTGTATGTCCGGTTTGCCGTTTTCGAGCCGTGAATACGCCACTACGGTCTGCGTGTATTCCTTCATCTCAGCAAGCCACGCTTCCTGTTCGCCGCTGCGCCCCGTAGCGCAGCAGACGAGCCCGAGCACGCCGGAGCGGGAAGGAAAGGGAAGCGTATCGCGCCTTCCGAAGCGGGAATCGACCCCCCAAGACTGAAGGGGGGCCTCCAGCCAGAGGAGCAGGGCGGTCATGCCTGCGCCTCATACGGGCGCACGAACTCCGCTACGCCGTTGACGAGATCGTCGATGCTGACGGAGTCGTCCTTGCCAAACGTGAATTCGGCGGCCTTGCCGAACAGCGAGCCGGTCAGCTTCTCCTGCCTGGCGAGTTGGAGTTCAAGGGCCTCAATGCTCGGCTTGAGGAAGCCTTGCCCCTTTGCCCTTACCGGCTCGTCAAAGCTGGCCTGCATGCCTTGCCCCTTGCGGATGTAGATACGGGCATAGTCCCACGGGCGCATGCCGGTTTGCGTGGTCTGTCGGGCGGAGGGGACGGCGATGTACAAGGCCTTGATGAAAGCCGACACGGCATCGGCCAATCCCGTATTGCCAAGCGAATCCGCGAGCTGGCCGAGATCGAGGTTGATATAGCGGTAATAGGTGGCCGAGTTGTATTCAAGGCTTCCCATATGAGCGGAGCCCGTTTCATCATCGGATTTGAGATCATCAAGTGCCGTGAAAAATTCGATTTCGTTGTCGACGCGGTGCGTGGAGATGGCATGTGCGAACGATGCGGCGGCATGGACGTTGAGATCGGGGGCCTGTGCCACCATGCGCCCGAACAGGGCGATGTCGAGCCCGTCAACGGCGGGATTGAAATGGGCTTTATGAGCCTTTCTCAGCTCCGGGGACAATACGGTCTTTCCCGATTTTTTGACGGCGGCGGATTCAGGCTCAAAGGCCTGTGTCGCAGCGAATTCGGCGATGGCTTCCGCCTCACTTTCCGAGAAGAAATATAGGGTATCTTCAGCCAACAGAGGAGCGCAGGCGTCACCGAACGCCAGTGCCTGTTCCGGAGTGGCTCCCTTGGCTTCACAGGCTTTCGCGAGCATCCCGGCAACCTGTTTCGTGCGCACACCGATTTTGACGCCGAACTCCTGAAGGGCCAGCCGCACGTGACGCTTCCAGCACTGAGAGCTGACGCGGGCACGGGATACCCCGCCGATCATCGCGCTCTTTGGGGCGCCCACATCGTCCCGGTTCAGGCAGGAAACAGGAAAAGACTGGAGGATATGGAATTCAACATGGGTTCCTTTGAGTGTATTCATCTTCATTCCTTGAGCTGCTGGTTAAAAGACGATGGGGGCGACCTGAAGCAATCCGCAACCAAAGGCTTTGCCGTGGCCGATGCCCCGGCAGACGCTTTGAGTGAAACGCTCTTTATCAACAACGGTAAGGGTTCCCGTCACCCGCGCTTTTCCCAGGGTGACTTTCTGTTCCCCCTTCCAAAAAACATCAGCATTGATCTCTGCGACCTGAAAAGAGGATTCCTGTACCTCAAAGCCCCATGCGGGGGCTTTTTCCAGAAACCAGCGTGCGACCTCTTCGCGGCTGCGCAGGGGCATACGTTTTTTGCTTCGGCTGTCCCGTTTTACGGGATTGATGACGATTTCAAAGCGGTAGGCAGAAAAACCGAAAAAGGCTTCGGGGATTGGCTCGGTTCTGACGAATTCCCCGTATTCAGGCTCACGGGGCTGCCGATCTGACAGGATAAGAAGCTGCCTCCCGTATTTGTCCCCGCCCATATCGACAAACAGGATACCGCTGCCTTTTTCCCGATCGCCCTCGCGCACGTCGTCAAAGAGCCCGTAAACGACCCTGTGCAGAGAGTAGGTATCGGTAACCCGCAGGGCCTTGGCGTCACGCGGCGACAGCCTGTAGCGGCTGGCGAACATCATGACGCCTCTCCTTCAGCAGCCTTCGGTTCATTGGAAAGGCTGTAGAAGTCACGGGTCCAGCGCATTTTGATACGCTCTTGTCCATTGCTTTCAAAATACAGGAGTTCGTCCAGCAATGTAGCAAAACAGAGAGGTTTTGTAGCCTTTACCGTGATGAGGGAAAGCATCGGGCGCAGAATACGGCATACCTCTTCGGTCGTTTGACAGGCGAGGAGGCGGCGTAAACGTATGCTTCCCTGATCTTCGTCATCGCCGAAGCAACTCCTCAGCGACGCGCCGAGGCCGAATATGCCGTCCTTTTCCGGTTGCCTTCGGCACAAGGCGGCTCCGATAAGGCAGAACGGCAGACGCCGCGCGGCGAATTCAATATCTACGTTGAATTTCAGTAAAATGTTCCATACCTGATATTCCAGATCGGGATTGTCGGCCCGTTTCATCCGGGCGACAAACCCCGTGTCCTTGATTTTGGGAGCGGCGCTCGCCCGTTCGAGCACGAAGCCGACAAACGCTTTGCTCAGGGAGTTTTCCTTTGTTTCAGCCATAACAGCTCTCTTCACGATGAGGATTGGGTTTTCTGTGAAAACATCCCGAAACCGGGCCGATGGCGGGCCCATGCTTCAAACTGGCGCGCCGTTCCGTGCGGGCAGGATTCGTCAAAGGCCGTGCCGGCGAAAACGGCATACGTTCCCATGAGCTTGACAAGTTGTTCTTTGCCGCCATCACAGGCCTGAATCAGTTCTTGGAATGTGGGCTCGACCAGTTGCCAGAACAGGCCCGACGCTTCGGCGGCATGGGCGTCGCCTTGCGCTTTCAAGTCCGAAAAATACCCCCGTGTGGCCCCATAAACGACGGTACCCATTTTTTCCAGTTGTTCCATCTGTTTTTTAAAAAGGATAAACCAGTCATCATTGCCGGAGAGCAATTTGGCCTCCAGCCATGTTTCGGACTCGATGCAGTCGTCGCCCCCGGATACGTACTGTTCCCCGGCGTTGCTGCTGACTTTGAGCCCGCCGCTCCAGATTCCAAACTGTTTGACACGACCGTCGCCCAGACGCCGGATGCCTTGTTTCAGATTCAGGCACTCAAAGCCGCTGCCGTGATCGGATTCCAAAAAAGCCAACAGGGCCGTAAGCTGGCGCCAAGGCTTTTTTTCGGGGTTTACCCATAACATTTTGACTTTGGCTTTCGCCTTGTCGGCTGCCGCGGACGGATCAATCATCCGTTCCTGATAGTCAGGGTGAACGATGCCTTCGGTGTAGTGCAGGCCGTCTTCTCGCAGCAGACAGAAACGGGAGAGTGGGACAAGCCGCCCCATGAGGCTGGCTTTCAAAGCCCGCGCGGAGGGACAATCCTCCCCCTCAGGCATCTTTTCCCACGGGGCCGTCCCGAGCCCTTCTTCCCACTGCTTTGCGTCGGCTATAATATCTCGCGTGAGGAGGTTCAGCCAGACGGTTTCAAGGATCGAATCCCCCAGAAGAAAAGAATGGAGCAAGCCCATATGGCATACGGAAGGGCCGGGCTTTGCGCTCTTGCCTTTCGCGTATCCCTTGCTGAGGATAACGCTGTTGTCCGTCTTCTTTCCGCCGAGGCCAAATCCCATCTGTTCCACCAGCAACAACGCGCGGGAGGCGTCAGACATGACAGGTTCCAGTTGCAGTTGCGTGAGCAGTGTGGTGTTGCCCGAGGCGACCTGCGGCATGGCGGTTCCATAGCGCTTGAGTTCGGCCTTGGAGCAGGCGGGCATCTGGAGGAACGGTTTGTCGCCGTACAGCCAGAAGGCATTCCGCCACAGCTTCAGATACGCGGTACACCGTTCGCCGAGGCCATCCGGCCCCATTGCGGCCCATTCTTGGGTATCCTGCGGCGTGGCCGCTGCCTGGGCAATGGCGATGAGCAGTTTCAGCACCGCAATCTTTTGCACGGCCGTCCCGCCCAGTGCCCGGCACTCCCTGCCGCCGAATACGCGCAGGAGCCCCGCCTTGCCCATGTCGGCGATGGGAATCCATGCCTCGTCGAGCAGGTTGTATCTGTTTTCCGTCACATTCCCCCCTTTTTTCAGCAAGACGTTGTTTGTTCGTAGCCCCATTCCGGGGTGTAACTCCCGCCGAAATCGTTTCCAAACCCGTCTTCAAGCGTGCCGTCGGCCCTGAGTGCGGCGATGTACAGGGAAGGCCGCCCTCCATCCTTGGGCGCCACATACAAGTAGGGCGACAATCTGTTCAAAAGGTCGGCGGATGGTCTGTGGACGTTTTCCAACCAATTTTCCGGCACACGGACGATGTTTGCCATCAACCGGGAAGCAATCCGGGCCCGTTCCCTCCATTCGGGAGATCGCGCCGGGAACGTCACTTCCGAGCCGTCGGCAAGCAGACACTGCCCTCCGTTCATGCCTCGGCTACGGAGAAGCAGCACATCGGCTTCGGGCCGCTGCATCGCCCGGGTCGTAACCGTCTCTTCCGAAACGGTATTGCCCCACTGAGCCGTACTGTCGTAGGCGTGGTTCCGCAACGCCCGCTTGTCCTCCTCCAGCTTCCGCAGCGCAAGCGCCAAGGGCGAATCCGTCTCGTCCCTATCCGCATAGGTGGCCTCGAGCACTGGCCGGATGTCGTCCGGCAATCGAACGCTACGGCGTTGCGCCCATTGTTCGAGCGTGCGGCACAGGACATATGGGCTATAGACGTATCCCGTCTTGCCGAAAGCCTTCATGGGATTTTGCAGGGCTTCTTCCAGATCCGGAGTGAGTATCCATGCTTCGCGGCATGCCCCCGCAGGGCGTCGCATTTGGCTCGGCCCTTCGTCATGCCGCCACAAACGCCCCATACGCTGGAACAGCATGTCGGTAGGGCAGATGCGCGTCACCAGAAAATCGGCGTCGATGTCCAGCGACTGTTCCAGTACCTGCGTCCCGACGAGGATACGCCCTTTTTCCCCCCGCGCTTCCGATTTCGCGCCATACAGGGATGTCCACAGCGATTCGTTCCGTTCTCGGTCGGCGGGCGTGAACCGGGAGTGTAGCAGGCCGACTTCAACGTCCATGCCTGAGGCGCGGGCGGCCAGTCCTTTGTATATGGCTTGGGCCTCAGCGACCGTGTTCTCGATCCAGAGGATCTGTTGTCCGCCTTCCGAACGCAAAAGGGCTTCTTCGAGGGCCTCATCCTGCGTCTTGTCGCTGTGAAGCGTAACTGTTCTATCGAGCTTCAAGACGTTCTCGTCCGCGCCGGGGACTTCAATGAACCGATCCGACTGGGAGTCAATCGCCGTAATCAGAGGGTAGTCGGTGCGGGCAGGCTGGTGGGTGCCAAGGAATGCGGCCCGGCGGGACTGCGTCAACGTCGCGCTCAGGATGATGATCGTGCAGTTCAGTTCCCGGAGCAGGGCGACCAGCTCATCAATGATTGTCCCCGTGTAGGCGTCGTAACTGTGGATTTCGTCAATGATGACGACCTTTCCAGCAAGACCGAAGGCCCGTACCGCTGAATGCCGGACACGGATCACCGCCATGAGCGCCTGATCGATAGTGCCTACGGCGAACGGAGCGAGAAGCCCGCGCTTGCCTGACTGGAACCACGGTTTGCCCGGAGCGGCGTCTTCGCCCATTTCTTGTTCGGAGAATGTCTTGAGCCATGCCTTTCCGTGCAGGAGGAGGGACGTTTGGAGACTATCCTGAAGGAGAATGCGAGACAGGAACGCGTTAACGCGGTCATGGATTTTGTTGGAGGTCAACTGAGTGGGGAGCGCGAAGTAAATTCCTCCGGCCTTGCCCTGTTCCAACATCCGATAGGCCGCATACAACGCCGCTTCGGTTTTGCCCATCCCCATCGGGGCCTCAAGAATATAGACGCCCGGCCCGGAAACCTGCTCAATGAAAGCTTGTTGCACCCCTCTCGGTGAAAAGCCGAAAAGTGCTTCAAAAGAAAGCCCCGTTTGCAAGGAGAGAGGAAGAAAACCGGCGTTGTCCACAGCTTTCCGCACAAGCGGAGCCCAGTCCTTTTGCGGCTCGTCGAACAGTTCCCCGGAACCAATCCAGTCCGCAACCGTGGTCAGGCCCATCAGGAGCAATGCCTGTGTCTTTGACGACACGTCAGGCCAGCCTCGTTCTCCCATGATGAGGGCGAGCAGTTCCTCACGCCGTTTTTGCCATGCGTCGCCGCCATAGGCGTTGCACGAAGCCGTGTAGCTTTCTTTGGGGGGTACGCCATGATGACGGCCCACGATCTGAGGAATGAATACATTGCCCTGTACGGCCTTGAGCGCGGCGAAACTGATGGAGGCGTGCCCGCGCCAGTCCTGCTCCAATGAGGGATCGGCGTCCGCCAGTTCAGGGAAGGTACCCAGGGAACCGGCAGCCTGATGAATCTTGTGCTGGAACGTAGGGCACACTTTGCCTACATCATGAGCGGAAACTATGCGATCCACCCCTTCTGGATAAAACGGCAATGTGCATTTCGGCAGCCGTTCCAAGAGGAGCGCCGCAACCGCTCCCGTAATGAGGGCATGGTCAAGCACCGTGCGGCCCGCGGCTGTTACGTCATGTGCATTTCGGTATGTTTTTGCGAGGCACTCTGTCAGGGGTAAGGCTGTGAAGTCCTTTTTAGCTGTGCGAGCTCGCAGCATCTTTTATCCTCAACCCTTTGGGATGTCGAAGTATGTCGTCATAAAGTTTTTCTATAGTAGTTTGATGATAACTCCTTTAGAGTAAATGCTCAAACGGAAAAGAAGATGGTGGGAACACCCCCACAAACGTGGGGAAAAGAACTGTCTTCTTTTCAAAACAGACTTGACTCTGGAAACACCCCCAGTTATTTTGAGGAAAATAGAGTTAAGTCAGTTAAAAACTATTCTTGTATTTTTTTTGAAATAGGTCAAGCTTCACTAAAACAAAAATGATTTTTCATTTATTATAGCTAATTAACCGATATTGGACTCTAGTTTTTCTGTTTCCTCCACTTCCTCATACAGTTGTTTCGTCTTCACGCCGAGCGCGTCCGCGATGCGTACAAGCGTAGACAAACGACACTCTAAAATGCCGTTATCTCGCCGTGCTTTATTGATCGTTGCCGTTGACATGCCTGTCAACTCGGCAAATTCACGAACATTCAGTTTTTTCTCTTTCATTAATAGCTTGATATTACTAAGAATCACTTTTTTCATCCTTTTATTTGTGGTAGAAAACTAAAATTTTATTGACCTGTTTGTTGTAGAATGCTAAAACAAAGTCATGGAAAGGGCAATACGAAAACAGCCCCTACAAGAAATCTCACCTTCTTGTAGGGGCCTAACCACAAAACCCTAGAGCATAGGAGTATTGTATGGTTAATCAGAAGATTACCGATTCTCGCGGTACAGTCAAGCCTTGCGGCATTGACGCCCTGTTCGCCAACTATGCGGACGAAACCCGGCGCATGAAGGAAGAGGCCGCAGCAGCCCGCAAGCGCATGTTGAGCTTGCCGAACGTCACTGAAGGCCATGAGTACGGCAAGTGGTGGCTGTGCATCGTCTTCGCGCCCGGCACTTCGGAAACGGAGCCTCGCCGTCTGCACTGGTGCTACAACCAGAAGGGGGCCGAAGACTTCGCCCGCGACTACACGGAACGCGGTTGTTTCTGCGTAATCGCGCAGACGACCAAGCAGCCCGGCGACGACCTCTAGAGGGAACGAGGCCCGGCGGGAGACTGCCGGGCCGCAAAGAAAGCGAGAATCATATGTCACAGTGCGAACTCATGCCTATGCCCGCGCCTTCGGTTATGCTGCACAATGGACGCCCCGCCACTACCTCGTTAGAGGTAGCGAAGTTCTTCGGGAAGCGCCATGATCATGTAGTGCGGGGGATCAAAGAGCTTATAGATAACTGCGTAGAATCATTTAGCGCCCCCAATTTTGGGGAGGCTAACCAGCTGAATTCGTTTAGCGGGCTCAATTTTGAGCTGGCCTCTTACATCGACGAACAGGGCAAAACCCGCCCCATGTACATCATCTACCGTGATGGCTTCATGCTGCTGGTCATGGGCTACACGGGCAAGAAGGCTCTCGTGATCAAGCTGGCCTACATCGAAGCCTTCAACGCGCTGGAGGCCGAGTTGCAGCGCCAGCGGGAAGGGGCCTTGCCGCCCGCCGACGCCCTCGCCCCGTCGCAACAGGCGCAGCTCAAGGCACTGGTCGACGCCAAGGTCGGCATGTTGCCGAAGGAGCACCAGCGCAAGGGCTACGGCGAAGTGTGGAGCCGCTTCGCCCGCCACTTCGAGATCGCCAAGTACACGCAACTGCCGCCGGAAAGGATGAGCGAGGCTGTGGAGTATTTGATCGGGCTGGAACTTAAGGTTGCGGAGCCCGCCCTGCCCGATATGAGGAGCTTGCCGCGCTTCGCAAGTTATGACCGATACGCGGCGAGCATTGAAGCGGCCTATACCATTCTTTCGAGGCTGAATATGCACGATGTGCAGTTCTCACAGGCGCGTCTCGGTACGCACCCTCTGCGCGGCGCGGACTGCTCACGGTTTTATAACGCCGTGATGCGCGAAGTGCAGATTTCTGCCGCAATGGTGGATGCGGCGCGCAACGCGCTCAACAACGCCCTTGAACTTCGCCAAATCGCGGAAACGGTGTGGTAGCCATGACCCCGCTCACCCGTCTCGAAATCTGGATGTGCGGCTATGTGCTCGGCATCGTGACGATGCTCATCAGGGAAATGGGAATGTAGACGAACTGCCCCCGACCGAAAGGAAGGGGGCTTTTTGTTACGCATGAATGGGGAAAAGGCGACGAGATAATATAGGGATTGACAAAAGGCACGTCATATGCCTTCCATTGACGTTCCTCAAAAATAGTTTACTTGCAAATAACAGGAGGGACACGATGAAAACATCAGGACGGTATGTCACTGTTGAT
>QWCN01001332.1_pt1 | contig 38478 bp, 30 predicted proteins | sample 1972711 | NCBI WGS metagenome assembly QWCN01 (sample SAMN09866707, study PRJNA288562) | Human gut metagenome isolate term1_stool, whole genome shotgun sequencing... | isolation source: gut | host: Homo sapiens | place: USA: California
TTAGGCGACGCGAAGTCTTTGGAGCAGGAGATTGATGAATACATCAGGCGAATCAATGAACAAGACAGAGAAGTTGAAAAGCTTGAAAGCACTATTGATACTAGCAAGTTGGAACCAAAAGACAAGCAGAAATTGTCTGACTTAAAAGAAAATATTGATTTTGCTAAATACAAAGGTGATAAGGCTAAGCAGGAAGTTTCAATATTACAAGATAAAATTGCGACAACAGAAACGATTAAAGAAATATCAAAAGTCAAATATGAACTTCAAAAATTAAGACAATACTCAGAAAATATGATTACTGAAGCTAAGCTAAAAATATTCACTCTGGGCATAGATGTTATTGGGTCAATCAATCAACCTGATGCCGTAGCTTTATGGAATATTTAAGTTGATGGATTACAATATGACAATAAATATATTAAAGAAAACGGAAAAATATACAATACAATCGGTGATTTAAAAGATTATAAGCTTGAACAAACAGTTCAGAATAAAATCCAAAAACAAATGGGTGTTAGTGACAGCAAAGGAATTGTTTTTCATAAAAATAGTTCCTTATCTAGAGCTATAAAAAATTCAGATGAATTAAGAAAATTTATTACTGATAACAAAAACACCTTAATCAAAACCGGAACAGTTGAGAATAAGTCAATAAGTTTTAACAAGGGTAATTTGAAAAATGCATTGCATAATGTCGATATTATAGAGACGTATATTGACTAACAAGGGGATTTACATACCAAAATTCTTGACACTTATGACTATAACCCCAATGAAAAAGATTGGAATGTTAAAACAGCAAGAGAATTGCAAGAAAAAAATAAAATTCAGACCTATTACACAATCTCTGAAATAGTTCTACCTAAAAATGTTTGGATAAATTATTAAGCATTAGCTACAAATCGGGTCTAAAAATAGACCCTATTTTGTTATAATAATTTATGAAACAACTTTCTTTCATTTTATTAAACTTAATTATGTCAACGAATTTGCCAATTTGGATTATTTTAACTTGGAATTACATATTAAATATTGGTGATTCTATCGACATAATGGCATATACAGGAATAGCTTATGTTTTATTTTCAGTTTTTTATGGAATTTTCAAACTGGAAATATTTTCATTCTTTGTAAAATATTCTCAATTTTTCAAATACACTTCAAAATTATTGAATAATATAAAGTGTGACCCAAAATTACGGAATAATCTTTTAATATCAGTTTTTATAGTTGATATTTTATTTTTAGTCTTGGCTTATTTTGCATTTAAAAATCTGGGCTGGAATACAAAAGCGCTACCTTTTCTTTATCTTTTTTCTTTAGGCGGTGCATTAACAAGCTATTTATCTTTTTTGGTTACGCCTTGGATTGAAAAAAGATTTAAAAACTAACATAAATTTAATTATAGTCTACGAGTGTCTTGTTCATTTGCAGGCTTTTTTCATATAATCATGTTCATGAAAAGATTTTTAAAATTTAGTGAACTTCTGTTTTTTGCAATCGTTAACTTATTTTTTAGTGTTGAAATGTTGTTTTTGACATAGGTATTTTCATTGTTATGTAAAAAAGGAGAAAACTTTGATAAAAATATATCATATATTTATTTTGTATGTTATTAATTTGGATTGTTTTTTTATTATTTAAAGTGTTTACTTTCCCAGTTTTGTATTGGTTAAGAACATTATTTCAGCCCATTTTCTTTTTTTAAATGTTACAAAAAACAAAAATAGCGACATAAAATATTTATTTTTATGCCACTAAAAGTGTACGATGTATTTATAGATACAAACAAAGAAAGTACACAAATGCCGTATAAACATACAAAAAAAGACGTAAGTCTTAAGCTTTACCCTGAGGAATATGTTGTTTTGGATATTGAAACAACCGGATTGTCTCCTGTGCAAAATGAGATTATCGAGCTTAGCGCAATCAGAGTTTCGTTTGGTAAGGTAAAGGAAGAATTTTCCCGACTTGTTAAACCAAGAGGTTTTATGAGCACATTTATCACAGAGCTCACCGGAATAACACCTCAAATGCTTGAAACGGCACCTAATATTGAAGAAGCAATTCTGGATTTCAAAAACTTTTGTTCAGACTATATTTTAATGGGTCACAACATTACATTTGACTTAAGCTTTATTAACGAAAAACTGCAAAAACACCACGGCATGCAGCTTGAAAATGACTATATAGATACACTAAAACTGGCTAGAAAATTTTTACCCCAGCTTCAAAGCAAAAAGCTTGGTATCATTGCAGCGCATTTCAATTTAAACACAGACGGAATGCACAGAGGTCTGAAAGACTGTACAGTAACAAACCTCTGTTATGAAAAATTTCTTGATATATTAAATCCCGATAAGCCCAAACAGGGCTCACTGCTTGAAAACCTTTTTTAATTAAACAACAGTTGCTGCAGTTTCGGCCGCCAGCGCCTTTTGATTTTTCACAAGCTCTTTGTAGAGTTCTATGCCTGCTGTCAAGCTGTATACATTGTTAAATCCACGCTGCAAAAGAATTCTGGAGGCAACATAGCTTTGAAAACCGGTGTTGCAAAACAGAATAACTTTTTTATCTTTCGGAAGCTCGTCACATCTTGACCGGAGCTCTGGTGTAGGTATATTCAAAGCACCATCTATTGTTTCGTTTGCATAATCTGCTGCAGGGCGCACATCCACGAGCACAGAGTCCTTGATATCTTCAAAATAGGCCGGTTTTACAAAACCCTTTAAAATATTATCAGCATGCATACCCAGTATATTTACAGGGTCCTTTGCTGAAGAATAAGGAGGAGCATAGCATAACTCGGAATCTATCAAATCCCATACCTTCAAAGAATTCCTCATTGATGTAGCTATTACATCCACACGTTTTTCCACCCCTTCGTATCCAGCAGCTTGCACTCCCAGGATATCGCCCTGTGCATTAAACAACAATTTATACATAGTCCTTGTTGCACCCGGATAGTAACTTGCATGTGAAAATCCGTATGTAAAAGTTTTCCAGTAAGGGATATTGCGTTTAATGAGATTTTCCTCGCTATTACCTGCATTTGCAATAGTAAGGTCAAAAACTTTTACAACAGCAGAGCCTATTGTTTTTTTGTACACAGATTTATATCCTGCAATATTGTCCGCAATAATACGCCCCTGTCTGTTTGCCGGACCGGCCAAAGGAATAAGCACATCCGCATTAGTAACAAAATCGGTTACCTCAACGCTGTCACCGCCTGCATAGATATCAGGGTCTGATGTTTGCATGTGTTCGTTAACCTTCACACCTCCCGATTTACCGATAACAAGTCCGCATTCGCGGGCAAGTGAGGTTTGTGGTTTTACACCAATTGCAAGCACTGCGATATCATAAGGTAACTTTCTGCCGGAATTCAATACTACATAATCATTATCAAAAGCTTTTACTCCGTCAGACAGAACAAGGTTAACTCCGTGTTTTCTCATTTCATTTTGTGCAAATGCAGCTGTCTCTTTATCAACAGGTGGAAGGATATGAGAGGAAAGCTCAACCAGTGTAGTGTTTACGTCTTTGAGATGTTTAAAGTTTTCAGCCATCTCAACCCCAATAAAACCGCCGCCAATCACAACTGCATTTTTTGCATTTGTATTTTTTACAATCTCTTTTATGGCATTGCCGTCTTTTAGCATTCTAAGTGTATGTATTTTAGGGTTATTTATCCCTTGTATATCCGGCACAAACGGTTCAGCGCCCGGCGTAAGCACCAGTTTATCATAACTTAAAACCTCTGAATCATTAACAATAACTGTTTTTTCAATACGATTGATATCAGTTACGTTGGCACCCATTTTTATATCAACATTTAAAAGATTTTTAAATTTTTGCACGCTTGAAACATGCATTTTTTCTTCACTGGCTATAACGTTAGAGCAATAATAAGGCAGGCCGCAATTTGCAATAGAAATTTCTTGAGTTTTTTCAAGAATTAAAATTTCAGCACTATCATCCAACCTTCTTAGTCTTGCTGCTGCGCTTGCGCCGCAGGCACCTCCGCCTATAATTAAAACCTTCATGTTAAAATCCTCTTTACATTTATCTTAATAATAAAGCATACAAAAATCAGACAATAAAAACAACAATTTCGTGTTAAAATTATATAAAAAGGTGGAGGAATTAATGAGACTTTGTGTAGTTGGTACAGGTTATGTCGGTTTAGTTGCAGGTACATGTTTTGCAGAGATGGGCAACAATGTAATATGCGTTGACAAAGACACAGACAAACTTAAGAAACTTGAAAAAGGCATTATTCCGATATTTGAACCGGGTCTTGAAAATCTTATTTTGGAAAACGTAAAAGAAAAAAGACTCACTTTTACAGCTGATTTAGATTTTGCGGTAAAAAACAGCGATGTATGTTTTATTGCAGTAGGCACACCACAAAAAGAAGACGGCTCTGCAGATTTGAGCGCAGTGTTTACCGTAGCAAAAAGCATCGCGGATTCTATGAACGAATACAAAGTAATCGTAAACAAATCCACAGTACCGGTCGGAACTTGTGAACAAATAGAACAAACTATCAAAGAAAATACATCCTACGATTGCGATATTGTGTCAAACCCTGAATTTTTAAAACAGGGCGCAGCTGTACAGGACTTTTTAAAACCGGATAGAGTCATTCTCGGAGCAAAGAATGAACGTGCTCTTAAAATAATGCGAGAAATCTATGACCCTTTTATTAGAACAGGAATACCTGTTATTGAAATGGACATAAAATCTGCTGAAATGACAAAATATGCTGCAAACGCTTTTCTTGCATTAAAAATATCTTATGCAAATGAAATAGCAAACATTTGTGAAGCTATCGGAGCAAATTCCGAAATGGTGAGAAGGGGTATGTGTGCAGACAACCGTATCGGCTCCAAGTTTTTGTTTGCAGGGCTCGGATACGGAGGCTCTTGCTTCCCAAAAGATGTAAAGGCTTTGATATCAGTAGCAAAAGCAAACGGATACAGTGCAGAAATTTTGAATGCCACAGACAACATAAACTTGCGTCAGAGATATATTTTTATTAACAAAATTATAAAAAGGTACAACGGTAATTTGAAAGACAAAAAATTTGCACTATGGGGTCTTGCTTTCAAACCCGAAACAAACGACATGAGAGAAGCTCCTTCTATTAACATAGTGAAAGAGCTTGTTATGCAAGGTGCAAAGATTTGTGCATTTGACCCCAAAGCTATGGATACGGCAAAGGGAATTTTAAAAGATAAAATCACGTGTGCAGACTCTGCTTATGATGCCATTGTTGGTGCAGATGCTCTTATTCTGGCAACAGAGTGGAATGAATTTAAAAATCCTGATTTTGACAGAATAAAAAAAGAACTGAAAGAACCTGTTATTTTTGACGGCAGAAATCAGTATGACCCGATTTTGTTAAAAGAAAAAGGCATAGAATATCACTGTATAGGGGCAAAGTAATGAAAAGAATTTTGGTAACCGGCGGAGCAGGATTTATAGGCAATCATCTTTGCAGAAGGCTTTTAAAAGAAGGAAACAAAGTAATTTGTCTTGATAATTTTTTTACCGGTTTAAAAAAACATATTGCTGATTTGCTTGAGCACCCCAATTTTACATTAAAAGAGCACGATATTATCAACCCTGTTGATATAGAATGTGACCAGATATACAATCTTGCTTGTCCGGCAAGCCCGCCGCATTATCAGTATGATGCTGTCAAAACAATGAAGACTTCTGTGCTTGGAATATTAAATATGCTCGAGCTTGCAAAAAAACATAATGCAACCATCTTGCAGGCCTCTACCTCCGAAGTATACGGAAACCCTCTTGTACACCCTCAAAATGAAACATACTGGGGCAATGTAAACCCCATCGGCATAAGAAGTTGTTATGATGAAGGAAAACGTTGTGCCGAAACACTAATGACAGACTACCACAGGCAATACGGCATTGAGACAAGGATTATCAGAATATTCAACACATATGGGCCAAACATGGATCCTAAAGACGGCAGAGTTGTTTCTAACTGTATTATGCAGGCTTTGAGCAGTGAAGATATAACAATTTACGGAGACGGCACCCAGACAAGAAGTTTTTGTTATGTAGACGATCTTGTAGAAGGAATGATCAGGATGATGAACAACAAAAGCGGTTTTTGCGGTCCGGTAAATCTTGGAAACCCTTCTGAAAGGACTGTGCTTGATCTGGCTCAAAAAATAATAGAGCTAACCGGTTCGCAATCTAAAATCGTTTTTTTACCACTGCCAGGCGATGACCCCATCAAAAGAAAACCGGATATTTCCGTTGCACAAAAAGAGCTTGGCTGGGAACCAGAAGTGGATATTATAGACGGTCTCAAAAAAACCATCGATTATTTCAAAACAGTTTAGCTTTTTCTATGCTGTAAATTTAATGCAGCATTTCTTTTCCGTGTACGATTTTTACAAAATCGCCGATTACTTGCATACCTAATTTTTTTGCAACTTTTTGTGATGAAGTGTTTGTTGGTCTTATTTCGGCAATTACCTGTTTTTCTTGTAAAACATCAAAAGCATATTCAATCAAAGCTTTTGCACCTTCATAAGCATAGCCGTTATGCCAAAATTCTTTTTTCAGAATATATCCGGTTTCCAAAAACCTTTGACCGTTTATTATATCAGGCATAAGCCCAATTTGGCCCACAACCTGATTTTTATTTTTGTCTAACGCAAGAAAATAGCCAAGGTTATATTTTTCGTAAAATTCAATGTTTTTACTTATCCAATTTTTTACTTCTTCATCAGAAAAAATATACTCCCATGCATACATAACATCTGCATCCTTATGCATAAGGCATAATTGTGCAAAATCATTTTCGTCAATCTTAAAAAGGCGCAGACGTTCAGTTTCCAAAAACAGTTCGTTCATCTGATTATTATAAAGAAATTTGTTTTAAAAATCTATACACTTGATTTTTGGTTTTGAGCGTTTAATAATATAATGTACAAACTAAATAGCGCGGGATACTCTGCCGACGAAAAGGTGACTAAATGTCACGTTTGAGGAGAGGTAAGTCTGGAAGACTGCTCAGAGTAAACCGCAAATGAAAACTAAATAGCGCGGGATGGAGCAGTCTGGTAGCTCGTTGGGCTCATAACCCAAAGGTCGTTGGTTCAAATCCAGCTCCCGCAACCATCTCACTGGAAGTATCAAACTCAGATACTTCCAGTTTTTTAGCCTTATTTGATTCATCATTTTGTGTCAAAAATGGACTTATGTCTAATTTGATGTGAACCTCTCTTCTAATAGGGTCAAGGATTACAGCCTCAATACACTTCTTAATAAAAGCCCTTCTTTGTGCCAATAAACTTTGGGCTAGAACCCTAGAATTCTTTTTGCACATGCTTCGGAAATAATCCAACGTGAGCACTCTCGAAATTTTGGGAGTTTCAATATTAGCTAAAGTAACTTTGAGATTGGTAATTTCTTCTTGAATTGCATTGTACTTTTCGGACATAGCTTGTAAAGCTAATCCTTCAACGTTACCACTTGTAATATTATCCATAAGCTTGTTTGCGTTTCGTTCTTTAGATTTTATCTCTTTCTGTAATATTGTAGCCTCTTGTTTGTTGTTGTTTAATTCGATTTTCTGTTTATTTTTTGCCAAAACATAATTTTCATATAAGGTTTGAATAACATCATCGTTTAGATATAATTTGATGATTTCCTTTTGTACTTTGTCATCTAGCCAATCACTTGGAAGATAAAAACTCTTTACCTTGTTTCGGAATTTCCAAACACGTTCAATGTGGACTCCCGCAGCCAATAAAAAGAAAGCTTCAAATATTTGAAGCTTTCTTTTTATTGGCTTACAAGTTTTTGATAATTTTCAATAGAACCATGTCCTTTAATATAGTCGATAGCAGATTCAATTTCTTGCTTAGAGGCGATTTTTTGCGGGAAATTAGCAAATGCAGATTGTATGTATCTCCCATCTGCTTGTTGTTCAAATGCTGGTTGTCCACCTAATGAAACTTTTTCAATCCCGCGGGCATAATCTATACTTCTTGAATATGCACCTCTTTCATTTTCTACTACACGTTTCGTTAAATGAATATAACCATCATCAAGTTTTTCATACAATTTCTTTACATTACCAAGTCCTTCTTTTTTTGTGTCTGACACAACAACATTGTAACCTGGCAAATAAGTCTTATTATTAGGTAGCGACAGTTTTTGGCCTACTTTAACTTCACCTTTATTTACTAATTCAAATATTCTTGGTATATACGAATCCGTATAATTTCCTAAACTAATTTTTCTTAGCATATTCAGTCCTTTACCATTTTTTTTATATACCTATAATAAACCCTGTAAAAATAAAATTTGCTATTGATTAAAAAAATATACAAAATTCTCAAATTAATTGTTAATGTATAAAATTCCTTTCATACTCATCGCGTGGCAAAAAGGGATACATGTCTTCAAGCGAAGGAGAGATCATTGTTCCGTCTTCCAGCTTGCGTGATGAAAGTTTTGGCGTAAATATATAATCAGGATTCACTATCACATCGCACAAAACAGGGCCCTTAGCAGACAAAACATTTTTTATCGTATTATCAATTTCATCAGGGGACTCCAGCCTGATTGACTTTATATCAAAAGCACTGCCAACTTTAACAAAGTCAGGTATGCTCACGCCACTGTTTGTTCCTGCTCCGGTATTTCGGCCTTCAAAAAAGTTTGTTTGTGTTTGTTTGATTGAGCTATAGCCATCGTTATTCAAAATAAAAATCTTAACCGGCAGATTGTGGTGTTTTAATGTTTGGAGCTCTTGAAGATTCATCATCAAAGATCCATCACCGGCAATACATATTGTATTTTTTTTGTTGTTTGCCACACATGCACCTATTGCTGCCGGCAAATCATAACCCATTGAAGCGTCTCCGGAATTCGAGAATATTCTCTGATTGTTCTTGACCATCGCTGTTTGCACGCTTGCAATTATAGCTGTGCCATTGGCAGTGACGCAAACATCATTTTCAGACATTAGCTCTGTAAGACGCCTTACAAAATAATAAACATTAATTTTATCTCCTGTTTGTGAATATTCTTTTGTATTACCAAAAGAATACCTTTCTTTTAAATCCCGGCAAAATGTAAGCCATTGTGGTTTATCAATAGAGGTTAAAGATTCTTTAAGCAAAGGTAAAAAATCAGCGAGGTCTGCATGTATTGCCATATCGGGCTTTACAAGAGGTTTTTCAAGTTCAGCTTTGTCGATGTCAACGACAATTTTATATGCATTTCTAGCAAAGTTTTCCCAATTATAGCTTATTTGTCTTATATTGTTTCTTGTTCCTAAAAAGAGCACCAAATCTGCATTTTGAAGTGCAAAATTGCCTGCTCTCTGGCCGATTGTACCGATACGGCCAATATATTGAGGAGTATCCTCGTTCAACAAATCAAAACCGTTAAAGGTTGTTACAACAGGGATGTTTAAATTTTTAAGTATATCTAAAAAGGTATGTTTCATGCCTGAAAGCCTAATACCATGGCCGGCAACAATAAGAGGAGTTTTTGCAAGGGAAAGACGGCTCAAAACTTCTGTGATTTTGCAATCTTCCTTTGTCGAGGGAGGTTTGCAGGATATATCAAAATCTATTAATTCCTGTTCATCTATCACAGCCGCTTGAACATCAATAGGAATATCCAGCCACACAGGGCCTTTTCTTCCTGTAGTTGCTTCATAAACAGCCCTATCCAGATGATATTTAATTTCGAGTGGATTTTTAACCATTACAGCATATTTTGTTAAAGGTTTTACAACGCTTATTATGTCAGCTTCTTGATCTCCCAGCTGCCTGAGATTTAAATCAGGACAAGAAGCAAGGGTTGTAGCTCGTTTTACCTGACCGGAGATATATAAAACAGGCACAGAATCTGTCCATTGGCCAAAGACTCCGTTTAAACAATTCAAACCTCCGGGGCCTGTTGTAACATTTACTACAGCCAGTTTAGAGCTGGCTTTTGCGTACCCCTCAGCTGCAATTGCACAGGCTTGTTCATTATGGTTACAAATATAAGGAATATATTTGCCAAAACTGTCATTGAGGTGCATTGCTCCACCGCCTGATACCATAAACACATTTTTTATGTCATAGATATTTTTTAGCCTTGATGCAATATAATCAGAAACTTTTATTTTTGCCATTATTTTCCCCGCAGATAATCACTCACTAGCAAGAAGACCCGCCGGCTTGTTCAATTGCCAGTTTATAACGTTTTTCAAGCAGCTCTAGTCTAGCTTCGTCTTCTCTAAAAATCATTCCGTAAAATTCTTTTTTATTTCTCAACCACATTAATTCAAACCCGACAGCTTTTAAAATACCCTTGCCTGCATTTGAATCATTTATTGCCTTCTGTGCATCAAAAATGATTTTTCTTGTTTCAAAACGAGTAAGGCTGCCTTGAGGCAAGCGTTTAAAAAACGGTAAGGAATGCGCAGAAACGCCCCCGCCAATAACAAACTGTTTGTTGTTTTGTGAAACAGCTTTTGCTGTTGCATTTGCAATATCAAAAATCTCATCCGTATTTATATCTTCGCGAGAAAGACCCATAGAACCAGTCATATCCACACGGCCCAGTACCACGCCTGATATATCTTTAAATTCGGGTGATTTTACCATTGCATCAAGATTATTAAACCCTGTGATTGTTTCTATATTCACAAGAAAATTGATATCTTGCCACTCTTCTTCTGGGAATACAAATTTTGTTGCCTGAACATATTTTTTCATTGCATAAGGAGTTTCTATCATTGGTGCAACTATGGTGTTAACACCGATGATTCTTGCATCAAACAAATCTTTTATTGCTTCGCAGCCGCCAATTTTGATTGTCAGTTCAAGCCCTGCTTTTGTTACCACTTCTTTTAAACGCAGAGCCTCTTCCATCCTTGTACCTTCTGCTTCAAACTCTGCTTTAACCCCCACCACGTGATGATTCTCTTTTAAATCAATCAACGCGTCCAACATTTTTTTCTCAAGTCTGTTCATTGTTTACCCTTTATATTTTACAAATATTATATTACAAAAAGCCTTCTTAAAAATAATAAGAAGGCTTTTTGTGTTTAAAAATAAAGAATTTTTAATATTTTTCCAGATATTCGTTAAGCTCCCATGGAGAAACATCTGTTCTGTATCTGTCCCACTCCATTTCTTTGGCCATAACAAACTCGTTAAAGATATGTTCGCCAAGAGCTTTTTTAACAAGCTTGCTTTTTTTCATCAAAGCCAACGCTTCGTTTAAACTGCCTGGCAAAGAATCAATGTGGTTTCTTTTTCTTTCTTTTGCTGTCATATCATAGATGTTTTCTTCTGTTTGAAGCGGCGGCTTAATCTGGTTTTTAATACCTTCCATAGCAACCGTGAGCAATACAGCCATAACAAGGTACGGGTTGCACGATGCATCCGGTGAGCGCAGCTCAACACGGGTAGCATTACCTCTTTTTGCAGGAACCCTGATTAATGCACTTCTGTTAGCAAGCGACCATGCAATATAAACAGGAGCCTCATATCCAGGAACAAGACGTTTGTAGCTGTTAACAGTCGGGTTTGTAATAGCTGTAAAATCTTTTACATTTTCAAGGATTGCACCGATTGTATAAAGAGCCTCCTTAGACAACTGGAATGCAGAATCCTCGTTAAAGAATGCATTTTTGCCTTTTTTAATATCAAAAAGCGAAATGTTGCAATGCATACCGGAACCGTTAATACCATAGATGGGTTTGGGCATAAATGTTGCATGAAGTCCAAATCTGTCAGCAGAAGCTTTAACTGCATATTTGAATGTAACGATATTATCCGCAGCAGTAAGAGCATCAGCATATTTAAAATCTACTTCGTGCTGTCCTCTTGCTACTTCGTGGTGGCTCGCTTCGATTTCAAAACCAAGCTGTTCCAATGTGTCAACTATTTGAGCACGAATATCCTCGCCCTTGTCATCAGGACCTACGTCGTAATAACCGGCAGAGTCGTGTGTGCCCGTAGTTGGCAAGCCGTTTTCATCTTTTTTGAAAAGGAAAAATTCTGCCTCAGGGCCGATATTCATAACAAAGCCCATTTCTTCGGCTTCTTTTATAACTCTTTTTAAGTTGCATCTGGGACAGCCTTCAAAAGGTGTGCCGTCTGCATTATGGATATCACAGATAATTCTTGCTACGTTCCATTTTCCTTCTTTTTCTCTCCAGGGAAGAATAGCAAACGTAGAACGGTCGGGATAAAAATACATATCAGATGTTTCAATGCTTCTGAAACCTTTAATAGAGGAACCGTCCAGCATAAGTTCATTGTTCAAAATTTTATCAATTTGTTTTGCAGGAACAGCCATATTTTTGACCATACCGTTTATGTCAACAAACTGAAGACGAATAAATTTTACGTGGTTTTCGTCAATCAGTTTTTTTATCTCTTCTTTAGAGAGCTCTTTTCCCTGTTTCGGAACGTAGTTAATCATTTGTTCTCCTTTTTCATACACCGTTCTTTTTACAAGTTTAATTATGATATTATTTATGCTTTAGTGCAACAGTTTTTTGTTTTCGGGGGTTATTAAGATATTTTACACAATAGTTTTTCGCTGAATTTTGCTTTTAGATAACAAACCCTGTTTATTTTTATTCTCATATTGTAAAAATTTTTGATACCAAATTGAGATTTTTTTTATAGCAATGCAAAAGTTATTTTAAAAATTTTTTGTTTAATGAAAGTTAACAATATTTTTCATCAGATACAGTGTCCGTTCAGAGTCTTTTATCTGCTCTTTTGCAAGTATTGCAAAAGAGTTTGAGAAATATTTCTCAAAGCTTTCAATATCATATTGCTCAAAGATGTCTTCTCTTGTGGAAAGAAGAATTTTTACCTTGGAATCTGTTTTAGGAACAAATTCTATAATCAAATACTCACAAATTCCTGCAAAAAATTCTGCAATTTTTGAAAACGGAAGATTATTGGAAATTGCAAGATGGTGAATAAGAGCAAGGGCCATAGCAAGCTGTGGATGTTCTCTTGCAACAAGAGAATCTCTTTCCTCACAATTCCATCCTATGGAAGGCGACGGATTTGTCAAATCACACAAAAGAGGAAGTATATTTTTCTCTTTATTATTTTTTATATATAAATAATTCTTTTCTGCAGCAACAGCATCGATATCGAATGCAGCGCTTTTTATGCCTTTATTGCTTGCAATTCTTGTAAAGTATCCGTTATTTGCACCCAGATCCCAGCAAGTTTTTACTGAGGCGATATCTAAAAATCTGGACACTATCTGTGCTTTATCTTCCATTGCCTTGTCAGAATAATTGGTGAATGTATAATAATCACCCCATTCTGTGTCTTGAGGTTTCCATTTTATTGATTTTACAAGGTCAATAAGGTTTTCTATGATTACGGTTTTCTGCTCAACAGACAAATTACTTTCTTTTTTGACCGATGTGCTTTCATATCTTGACTGCATTGCAGCGTGCATGTGTATGTGGAGCATTATTGCAAAATTGAGTTTTGTCCGCCATGGAAGCATACGAGAAGCCAAATCAAGTGGAATTCCGTCTATATAGTTTTTTAAAAGCGATTGAAGACGCACATCGCAATAAACCATTAAAAGCAACGGAGCAAGAAAATGTCTGCAAAACTGTCCGTATGCAACCCATGGTTTTTCATTGCATTTTTCAAAGGACAGAGTATCTATAAAAACAGGTCTTCCGTCTTGAAATTGAATATTATAAGCGCTGGCATCTTTTAAAGACATGCCGTATTTTAGTGCAAGCATTTGTATTTTTAAGGTCAACAATGCTGCGTCTTTGAGCATAGAAAATGACCATTCGTAACAGTAAGAGACAAAATCAATCTTTTGCGGCCGGATTATTTTGTACAATTCATTCTCACTGTTTTCATCGGTTTCAATCTCTTCATGAGCAACAATGTATTTTTTTTCAACAAGTTTTTTATACAGTCCGCACTGCATAAAAAAGTCGTAGTTTTCTTTATAACATTTGTTTATCTGTCTGTAGACAACCCCGTCTTTTTTATAAACAAACCCTGACGGGTCTTTGTATGAAGATTTTTCCTTTTTCATAAGAATAATAATAACAAAATATATTTATTCTGTCATAACACGTTTTGCAATATTAAAATCAGGAAGGTCATTTCCCTCCGGTATATCCTCAGGGTTAGGATTTTTCATCCACAAATCAATAGAATCTTTATGAATATAATGTTTTGCCTTGTTTGTTATAATGTCAATAATCTCGTCTTTAGATTTATCAGCATATGGCTCTATTTTAGCAAAGCCAAGTACTTTTTTGAAATTCGAACGCATAACGTAAAATGCATCTTGCATGCCTGCCTCATCCGTTTTTTGCTGTGTTTCCGCAGGGTTTATAACAAAGCCGTCAGGTCCTGTTAGGTCTATTTTTTCATCTTGTATTTCATTTCTCAATTTACTTGCATTTTTCTGCCCGATTTCAAAAACAAGCTCATCAATATGTTTTTTGGTAAGCATATAGCCATCATGGTAATTGTCCACGGAAAGAGAAACAGGCCTGTATGACGCACGCATGTTAACAGAATCATTGCATCTGTCCGAATCAAAAGGTATATCGATATTCGCAACATTACAACCGTTTTGGAAAAGCAAAACTTCTCTTAAAGTAAGAGGTTTTGACTTATCTTTTCTGTGTTCTGACAGATAATACAAAGTGTATTTAAGCACATCAACGGTACCTTTTACGTCAGCAAAGGCATCGTGTGCGTTTTCCATATTTTTGGCGAAAAGATAGGCATACTGTTTTGATAGTTTTTTTGAAGCGCCCAAATAAGGATGAATACGCTGCATTAACAAAAACGGGTCGAGTACTTTAAAATAGCGTTTTGGCTTCAATTCATCCGCAGAATAACTGTTATGCTCTTTTATTGCATTATTCAGCATTGTGATATCAAATTTTGAATTGTATGCAACAATAATACCGTTTTTTTTGTTTAAGTAATCATTTACAAAATGTTTTAAAACCTGTTCCATTACAGGAGCGTTTTTTACATCTTCATCATAGATGCCATGCACTGCGCTTGCCTGTTCGGGGATGTGTATCTCTGGATTAATAAGACAGTTATAAGCTGATTCATCAACTATTTTACCTTTTTTAATTTGTATGGCTCCAATCTGGATTATCTTATCAAGAGGTTTTGTCTCATCATCATTATTGGTACCTGTTGTTTCTGTATCAAAGACCACCGCATCAATACACAGCCTGTTGTTTTCATCTGTTATAGGAACATCCAGTGACCTGTGCTTTTTCATGTCAATAAGATATGAAATATTTGTGGCAAACGATTTATCTTTAAAAATGTCACCTTTCAGCTCTTTTGACGGAGGTTCCTTGGCATTGCGAGAGCATATGGAGTGCAAAGTCGCCAGAGGTTTTTTGCAATTTGTGTAATTAAATCGCCTTACCCAGCTTGTCTCGTAGGCTTCGGCCAGAGCATTTGCCTGCAAAAACACATAATAATCCCTCGGTGTTGCACTGTTCCAATCAAGAGGTTCGCTCAATATTTTATCTGAACCCACTTTTTTAAAATCATACCATTCGGGCATACCAAGCTCATTATTTTCCATTAGCCCAAGCCCTTGATATTGTTTGTTTTTAACCTTCTTTGTGTATTCATTTTCAAAGTAATCACCTTTGAAGCTCGGCACAAATTTTGTCATTACCGGTATAAAATATGGCATTTTATCCATATCCGGTAGATAAGGCAGCATTCCATTGCGTGAAATTTGTTTTGAATCCTTGTTTGTAAGCTGCAAAGGAGCCTGTTTTTCAAGAGATTGCCTGTTATGATTTTTATGAAAATTTACACCAATAACCTTCATCAGCCCTCCAAATTCAGCTTTGCACCTGACATTTCCGACGGATAAAGTATATCCTTTCCTCTTGAAAGCACCTTATCATATTCAGATTCAGAGTGTTTCCAGTCTTTTTCAAATTGTCTTAAAAAAACTCTCGCAAGTGCCGGTTTTTCAAATGCTATTGCCGCCTCGTTATTTCCGCGTTTGTATTTTTCTTTAGCGTTATTTCTGTCTATGATAATTTTGTAATAGCCCTTGATTGTATTAAGCGCAGAGCGGTCTTTAACGGTAAACAGATATTCAGCGTCTTGAAGCCGCATAAGAGCAGAACCCGTTTCATTGATTTCATTTACGGCTTTTTTGATTTTTCCTCTTCTGACAAGCACCTCTTTATAATCAAGACGTTTTCTTATCAATGGAGGAAGACCTATAGATTCTTCCACTTTTTCAACTTTTTTCATATACCCGACAATTTCTCTGTTGATTTGTTCGGTATATTTTTCATAGTCCTCTCTCTGGCCTTTTTCCAGATTTTGATTCATTGCCATGGCCGACCAGTTTGCAGAGCCGATTAGCAGCTCTCTGTCATCAAAAACTGCCCATTTGCCGTGCATACGCTGGGTAATTTTTGTATCGGTTTTATATTGACGTATATCAATATTGTTTTCTTCCAATTTTTGGTATGCAGTATTACAATACGGAAATTCTTCTATGATAGAGGGGTCAACAATAATTTTGGCATCCAGTTCTCCTTTATGCACGCGCTCGATTATTGTTTGGATAATTTCTTTGTCTGAAAGAACAAAAAGCTCTGCTCTAAGTTTTTTAGCTATTTTCACCTTTTGCATTACATAATCTCTTACAGATTCACTGCCCTTTTCTCCGATGTAGGCAAGCTCTCTTGGCTTTGTACAGAGCACTTTTATTGCAGGGTCTTTTATAGGATTGCGTTTAATCAAATCAAGCTTTGACAGGTCATTTTCATCGTAGCGTTTTTTATCTTGCGGATTATCATACAATTCGCCGACTATTTTCATATAATCGACATTTTCCTGTTTAATTTCTTTATTAATACCTTTATAAAACTGTTGCTCATCTTCTGACAGAGGGCCTGCGACTATTTTTGTTTTGCCCAGCCTTTGCCAGCAAAATGCCCAGTCTTTATTAAAAATTTCTTCAAGAATATTATCCACTTCGGAGTTTTTGTTTTCAGTTCTGGTTTCTATTGCAACACACGCATCATGATTTGCAGTAGAATGAGTGCCCCAGTTCATGCCGCCTATAATAAGCTTTTTACCGTCCACAGCAACAAGTTTTACGTGCTGCAAAGCAGATCCGCCCTGTGCCGGCCGTGGATATGGAACAACGTCAATACCGTTAGTTTTCAGGAATCTTATCATATCCTGATTATTGTAATGGCGCCGTTTTTGGCCGTTTCCATCTATATACCATTTGTGCGCATCAAGAATTATTTGAACCTTTAAATCAGGATTTTCTTTTTTCTTTTTAAGAATCATTGGTAAAAGGCTCTTGTGTTCATCATAACCGGACACCATATCCGCACCGTTAGAAGGCCAGATATGCCCGTCTATAGAAGGATGCTGAAACTCAAACATTTCTATTTGTATAGAATCTCTTGCGCTTTTTATATATTCAGCTGCTTTTGCAAATATCTGTTCCCCATCAATAAGGGTTGTTACATTTGTTTTGCCAACCATTGCAGTCTTGGAAGGCTCCGGCAGAACCTGCGGCACATAAGAGAGAGAAGGAATATTCAATAAAAGCCAATCTGTACGGGAAAGCCCGGCATCATCTGCTTTTTTGGCAATTTTTTGTGCAACCCAAAACGCCACATCATCCAGTGCAACAGGACGTTCACTTTTTGGCGTTTTTACTTTTGGCGGCGGTAGCGCCGGTTTTAAATTGTTTTTTTTATATTGATTATTATTGGACGCAGCAAAGCTGACACTCAAGCGGTGTCCAAACTCCACAGGTGCAATAGCAAGATTACTCCTCATACGTGTAGACCTTACGTTCTGCTATGGTTCTATTATGAAGATTTGTGCAGTGTTGTGCAATACTTCATTACAAAAACATTACATTTAAATTAGACTGGACTCTTTACAAATAAAAATATAGAGCAATAATATTAGTGTTGAAATTACACTTAAAGGAAAATCAAATGAGTATTTTTGAAGCGGGAATGATGGTATGTTTTGGAGCAAGCTGGCCGATAGCAGCCTATAAGACATATAAATGCAAATGCGTACACGGTAAAAGTATACATTTTTCAATGCTTATAATGCTCGGCTATATTTGTGGAGTTACTCATAAGTTACTGTATTCTCTTGATTGGGTTTTGTGGCTTTATCTTGCAAACATGGCTTTTTTGCTAACCGATATGATTCTGTGGTACAAATACCGAAACAATCCGGCACCTGTTGAGCAAAAAACTCCGCTAGAGGATGACGCAATAATTGATGAAGTTGAATAACTCTGCGAAAAATGCTATAAATAAATCATGATTTTAGCGATTTTACAAAACAGAGCTGTTGTCAATACGCAAAAAAGTATTGAAAAAAAGACTATTTATAACAATTTTTCGCCAAATTCATTAATCTCAAACAGGCTCGATGCCGATATATTTGTGCCTTCATTCAAAGGGGTAGAAGGTTCTGATACAAAAAAATTCAGCACCGAAGCAATGACAAAAGAAAATCCAAATTGGCTTAAAGCAATAGAAAGATATACGCCTGTTGAGCAGAAAAAATACGAAATAAGAACAGAGTTTGAACGTGACAGAAACCGTATCATGCATTCAGAAGGTTTTGACAGGCTGCGTTTTAAAACACAGGTCTTCCCTTCTCCGGACAATGACATGATATCAACAAGGAGCTCTCATGTTTTTCAGGTTACAGATATAGCACGTAACATAAGCAAAAAACTGGGACTCAATGAAGAACTGGCAGAAGCAATAGCCCTTGGCCACGATATTGGTCATGCACCGTTCGGACATGACGGGGAAAAATCGCTGAACAAAATAGCAATCACACACAGACTGCAACCCTTCTGGCACGAAAAAAACAGCTTGAGAATGGCAGACAAATTTCTCACACTTCAAAACAGCAAAGGTCAGGAAAATAACCTGGGTCTCACATATGCTGTAAGAGACGGTATAATTAATCATTGCGGAGAGGTTGATGAAAATTTTATTAAGCCCCGAAAAGACTACATAAATCTGTATGATATACAAAAAGCCGGTCAGGTACAGCCTTTTACGTGGGAAGGCATTGTAGTTAAAATTGCAGACAAAATTGCATATCTTGGCAGAGATATTGAAGATGCATCAAAAATAGGGGTTTTAAATAAAAAAAATCACCAGGAGCTGAAAGAGATTTTGAAAAAGCACATACCTGATTTTGATGCAGAGGTTAACAATACAACACTAATGAGTATTTTTGTGACAGACCTTGTAAAAAACTCTTCACCTCAAAAAGGCATAGGTTTTTCAAAACCCGTGTTTAACCTTATGAATGACATAAAAAATTACAACTACAAGAATATTTATCTTGCAAAAGATGCAAAAAAGATTTCACAACAGCAATGTGACAAAGTTTTGAAAACTATTTTTGACAACTATGCATTAATGTACAGAAAAAATGACACCTTGAGCTTTTTACAAAAGGCAACTGACCCTTATACAAATAATTTCAGTAAATGGATAGAAAAATATACCAATAACCAATCAAAACCACGGAATTACAAAAATACAGCAGTGTATGACATGACGGACTACAATGACTATAAACAGGCTATTATAGATTACATTTCCGGTATGACAGACAAATATGCACTGAAAACTTATAATTTCTTTGCAAACCCGTCTTAAAATTGATATATTAAAAATACTATATAATTAAGACGGAGTTTAAGATGCTGACAATAGACAAGGTAAAAAAAGCCGAACTGTTATTAAAAGATGTTGTAAGAAAAACAGACCTTATATATGCAACCGCATTATCTAAAAATGCAGATATATACCTTAAGTCTGAAAACCTCCAAAAAACAGGTTCTTTTAAGGTAAGAGGCGCATACGCAAAAATAGCACAGCTCTCTGCAGAACAAAAAAAACGCGGAATTATTGCTTGTTCGGCAGGCAACCATGCACAGGGAGTTGCGCTGTCTGCTCAAAAAAGCGGCATAGAATCAACTATATTCATACCCAGTACAGCACCTATTTCAAAAATAGAAGCGACAAAAAGCTACGGTGCCCACATTCGACTTGTTGACGGTGTTTATGATGACGCATATAACGAAGCGGTAAAATTCCAAAAAGAAACAGGCGCAGAGTTTATCCATCCGTTTGATGACATAGAAGTCATTGCAGGTCAGGGCACTATCGCACTAGAGATTCTGGAACAGCTGCCTGAAGTTGAAGCGATAATAGTACCAATTGGCGGCGGTGGTTTAATCTCAGGAATTGCTTATACAATAAAAATGTTAAAACCCGACTGCAAAGTATACGGCGTACAGGCAGCAGGTGCAGGAAGCATGTACCATTCTATGGAGCTGCACAAACGCACAGAACTTCCCTCTGTTCATACTTTTGCAGATGGTACAGCAGTAAAAATGCCGGGAGAAAATACATTTGCACTGTGTGAAAAATACGTAGACGAAATTGTTACTGTTACAGATGATGAAATAGCAACAGCAGTGCTTACACTGATGGAAAGACAAAAACTTGTTGCAGAAGGCGCAGGCGCTTTGAGTGTTGCGGCGGCAATGTTTAAAAAGCTTCCTATTGACGGCAAAAAGACTGTATGTATAGTGTCCGGCGGGAATATTGATGTAAATATTCTTTCACGTGTAATAAACAGAGGTTTGTTAAAAGCAGGTAGAATTGCAGACCTGACAATTGAAATGCTGGACAAACCTGGACAATTAAAAGAGGTATCAAGAATCATTGCAGACCACGGAGCAAATGTAATCCGTGTATTACACAACCAAGGCGGCGAAGATACAGATATAAACGACTGTTATTTAAAAGTAACTATGGAAACACGCAACCTGCGTCACCTTTGCGAAATAAAACACGCATTATGCGATGCGGGATACAAACTTACTGATGAAAGGTAAATTATGAAAAAAGTTATATTAACACAATCGGCTCCAGCACCTATAGGCCCGTATTCTCAGGCAATTCTTGCAGGAAACACTTTATATTGCTCAGGACAAATTGCTCTGGATGCTGCGTCTGGTGAATTTTTAAACGGAACAATAGAAGAGCAGACACAAAAATGCTGTGAAAATATCAAAGAAGTACTTAAACAGGCCGGTTATTCTTTTGATGATGTGGTTAAGACAACTTGTTTTCTTGCTCATATGGCAGATTTCACAAAATTTAACGAAGTATATGCAAACTATTTCACATCAAAGCCGGCTCGCTCCTGTGTGGCTGTAAAAGAGCTTCCAAAAAACGGACTTGTGGAAATTGAAGTTATTGCTGTGAAATAAACTTGTGAATTAAATCACAGGTTTTATCAAGCTCTTTTTTTCCAAGCGCAGGGAAAATCCCAACCCAGAAGGTATTATTCATAATAAAATCGGTGTTTGGCAAAAGTTTGTAATAATCATCATTCATCTCCTTTGATGAGATCAAATCAGAATTGCCTATCCTCATAGGTATCTCTGATTCCACAAACATGGGCTGACGAAGAATATTACCTGCAAATAACTGACGCGTTCCCACCCCATTTTTTTCAAGATATTCGACAAGAGCCTGTTTAGTAAAAGGTGCCTCCGGTTTTACGGAAATTAAATACCCGAACCACGAAGGCTTAACATTGTCATTAACTTGCGGAAGTATAAGATATTTTGACAGGTCATTGAGTTTTTGATTCATATAAAGAGCATTTTCACTCCTTTTTTTAAGAAAATCCGGAAGCTTGCGCAGCTGTGCAACACCGCACGCTGCCTGCCAGTCGGTAATTTTAAGGTTATATCCCGTATGAGAATATGTATATTTGTGGTCATATCCATAGGGCAAATTACCGAGCTGCATTTGAAAACGTCTTTTGCAAGTATCATCTTTACCGGGTTTGCAAAAACAATCTCTGCCCCAATCACGAAAAGACATTAAAATTCTGTAAAGCTCTTTATCATTTGTCACAACAGCTCCGCCTTCACCCATTGTTATGTGATGCGCCGGATAAAAGCTGTATGTTCCGATATGGCCGATTGTGCCGGCCTTTTGGCCCTCATATTCTGCGCCCAGTGCATCACAGCTGTCTTCTATTATCCACAGGCCGTATTTATCAGCGATTTCTTTTATTTTATTAATTTCAAACGGATTGCCCAGTGTATGAGCAATAAAAATTGCACGGGTTTTATCAGACACAGCCTGTTGTATTTTTGTAACATCAATATTATAAGTATCGATTTCACAATCCACAAACACAGGCACCAGGCCGTTTTGAACAATAGGATTAACAGTCGTGGGGAAGCCTGCGGCAACAGTAATTACTTCATCACCTTTTTTAAGCCTTCTTTCGCCCAGCTTATGTGAGGTTAAAGCACTGATAGCAAGGAGGTTTGCGCTTGAGCCGGAATTTGTTGTCAGAGCATATTTTACACCGAGATACTTTGCAAATTCTGTTTCAAAAGTATCATTGAAACGGCCTGCAGTAAGCCACATATCAAGAGTTGCGTCTATCATGTTTGCCATTTCTTCAAAGCCAAGCAGTTTGCCTGACGCCGGAATATATTTAAAGTTTCTTTTTTTATTCAAAATTGTATTGTAATAAAGCTTTGCTGATGCTTTTACAAAGTTTCGGAGAAGTTTTTCCATTGCTTATCCTCTCACAGCCTTTTCATAGTCTTGTATTTGAGCAACAGTAAAATCAAATATATTATGATTTTCATAAAAATGCTTGTACCATCTCACAGTTTTAGAAACAGCCTCATCAGCCGTAAATACAGGCTGCCAGTGCAGTTGAGCACGTGCTTTACTGTTGTCCAGCATAAGCAGTGTTGCCTCATGCAAGTTATCTTTTTTATTGATTCTAAAACTGCCTGTCCCCCAGATATCTATAACTTTTTGTACAAGCTCAGCCACAGTCAAAACAGAGTTTTTATCTGGGCCAAAATTGTATGCATCAGCATACTCTTTGCCATTAAAATACAACTTTTTAGCAAGATTAAGATATCCTGCCAAAGGTTCCAGCACGTGTTGCCATGGTCTCACTGCATCATGGCTTCGAATTTCAATTTCCTGCCCGTTTTTTAGTGCATTGATACAATCAGGGATAATTCTGTCTTGTGCCCAGTCCCCCCCACCTATGACATTACCGGCGCGTGCTGTAGCCATAGCAAAATCCGTGTCTCCTTGCAAAAAGCTTCTCCTGTATGAGGATGACAAAATCTCCACACACGCTTTTGAAGATGAATACATGTCATATCCGCCCAATGGGTCTGATTCTTTATAAGCCTGATGTATTTCTTTGTTTTCGTAGCACTTATCAGTTGTTACATTTACAAAAGCTTTAACAGTTTTGCATTTTTTTGCCGCTTCTAGTACGTTTAATGTGCCCATTACATTTGTTTGATAAGTTAAAACCGGTTCAAAATAAGACCTTCTGACAAGAGGTTGTGCCGCAAGATGAAAAACAATTTCAGGAGCAAAAGAGCACATTGCCTCTTCAAGCTCAACAGTATTTGTTATATCACCAATGAAGCTGTGCATTTTATTTTCTAAATTGAGAATATCAAACAAAGACGGCTCTGTATCAGGGGCAAGTGCAAACCCTGCAACATTTGCTTTGCATTTTAAAAGCCATGTACAAAGCCAGGAACCTTTAAATCCTGTATGGCCGGTAACAAATACTTTTTTATCCTTATAAAATTCAAACATTACCAGACCTTCCAAGGAGCATTTTGAGAACTCCACATTTGAGTAAGCTCATTTTTATCCCTCAAATTATCCATAGCATGCCAGAAACCATTGTGTTTGAAAGCATTAAGCTGATTATCTCTTGCAAGATTTTCCAGAGGTGAACGTTCAAAAACGCAATTGTCATCATCTGGTATGTAATCAAAAATTTCAGGATTACACACAAAGAATCCTCCGTTAATCCAGGATTCTTCTCCTTTTGGTTTTTCCATAAAGGAGGTAATCATATTGTCGTCTTTAATAACAAGAGCCCCAAATCTGCCGGAAAGCTGTACAGCTGTCATTGTTGCAATTTTTGAAGATTTTTTATGTGAATCAACAAGGTCATTTATATTCACATTACAAACACCATCACCGTATGTTAACAAAAACGGCTCATTACCTATATAGTTTTGTGCTTTTTTTATCCTTCCGCCGGTCTGAGTATTCTGCCCTGTATAAAGCATTGTAACACGCCAGGGCTCATTTCTTGTTTTATGAACCTCTACTGTGTTATAATTCATATCCACGGTGATATCAGAATATCGATTGTAATAGTTTATAAAATACTCTTTTATAACGTGGGACTTATAACCTGTTAAGATAACAAAATCGTTGAATCTGTAATGTGAATATATTTTCATAATATGCCACAATATTGGATAACCGCCTATCTCAACCATTGGTTTAGGCTTGAGCTCAGTCTCTTCACTGAGACGGGTACCGAGGCCTCCCGCTAAAATTACAACCTTCATAGATATCTCCGTTAAATAAATATATTCCATTATAGAGTAAATTTTGAACCGCAATTGTAAACTTTTTTTAATATTTAAAAAAACATGCGCAATTTTTATTTGTCAGGAATATTATTTTATTTGCCACAACAATTAATAACAATTTAACAAAAGGAGTAGGTATAAAATGGCTATTGACAGCATCAGTTTTGGAAAAGGTCTCTTCAAAAGAGCTAACAAAAAAGAAAATGAAAACAACAAAAATGTACAAATCCCCGAACAATTATCAAAAAATGACAGAGCTTCTTTAAAAGGCATTGCACCATATTTGGCAGCAGCATTATTGATGACAGGTTCTCTGGCAAGCTGTGTTCAACAAGATACAGATGTAACTGTTAACACAGATGAAATGATGAAACTTTTACAAGAAATGTTAAAAGCTCAGAATGAAACAAATAAATATATGCAGCAAGTTATGGAATTGTTGCAAAACAATAACACACAAAATGCAGACATGATAAAACTTTTACAAAATATCATGAAACAGAACCAGGAAATTACATCAATCCTTACAAGTATTGGTTCTGATGTAAATCAAATTGCATCTGCAGTTTTGAAAATTTCTGCTTTGATGGAAGAATCCAATAAAAACGATCAGGAATTGTTAAATAAAATCGATATTATTATTGCAGGTCAAGGTTCTGATTCAGATAAATTGCAGCAATTAATCGATTTGAACACTGAACAAAACAAATGGTTAACTAATATCTTTGGCTTGATTGAAACATTACAAGGTTCAAACAGTGATCTAGCAGATGTTATCAAAAACTTCTATAACGATTACAAAAACGATATGAATGATTTCAAAAACAACGATAAAGATCATACAGAATTGATGAATAAAATTCTCAATACATTGCTTTCCAGCAACGAAATCAGCTCTGATATCTTGGCTCAAATCAAACAAATTCAACAAAGCGGCCAAGCTGATTCAGCAAAATTGGATGCTATCATCAAATTGTTAGAAAGCATTGACCAAAAACTCGGTAAAATTGAAGCAGCTGTAAGTAATATCGAAGGAAATATGACTGTTAATGGCGAAAAACTTTCTGACCTTATGCAACAGCTCATCAATGATCATAAGGAAGGTAAGCTTCAAGATAAAGAAATGATGCAGCAGATGATTGATTTGATGAACAGATCAATTGATGACAACAACGAAAACAACGGTGCAATCCTCAAATTCTTAGCTGAAATTTCTGAAAAAATTACAAACGGTCAAATGGATTATGAAGAAGGATTTGATAAAATTGCAGATATCTTGAATCAGATTAACGGCAACTTAACAGATATCAAAGCAGAAGTTGCTAAGATTGCTCCTCAGATTGAAAAACTTATTAACCAATCTGAAGAAAATCACAACGAAACACTGGATATGTTATCAAAACTCTTTGATAAAACATCTTCAATTGACAACAAATTAACTCAAATTGAACAAAATCAACAGGAAGGCAACAAAACATTAGTTGATATTTCTCAAAAATTAGATGAAGCAAACTCAAGCTTGAACCAGATAAACTCTAAAATGATTACTATCGATCAGTTGAAAGATATGTTTGGCCCTATGTTCAACGAAATCATCGATAAGCTGGAGATTATCGGTGGAAACCAGATTGACATCGACCAGTTAGAAGAAGTTCTTGCTAAATATCAAACAGATTTGACAAAAACTAACGGCTTAATCGAAAACTTAACAGCTGTAGTTAAAGACCTCAACCTCTCTGTTGATATGGGTCCTGAATTCCAAAAAGTTATTGACGCAATCAATGATTTCAAAAACCAGGAAGCTGCATCAGCTGAAGAACAAATGCAAGCATACAGAGACATAATGGAACAAATCTCTAAACTCAATAACAGTGTAGATGCTCTCGGTGCAACTGCAAACAACATCAGCAATGACCTCAAAGCTCATATGAACAAAGCAACTACTTTTGGTACAAAGATGGTTGATGCAATGGAACAGGTTATCAAAGGTCAAGCTGACAGCAAAGCTGCAATGGAAACATACGCAAACGAATACAAAGCTTACCTTGTACAAGCAGAACAAGACAGAATGCAACAAATCGCATTGTTACAGGCTATCGTTGATAAAGAAGTTGGCGGCAACGGCGGCGGCTTAACAAAAGAAGAATTAGAAGACGTTCTTTCTAATATGAATATCAACATTCCTGACTACGCTGATATTTTACAAGAAATAAGCGATAAAATCGGTAAAGTTATTACAAGTGATGATTTACAAAACTTCTTCATCAAAACTCAACCTGATTTAACAAAAACTAACGCTTTTATTGAAAACTTAACTGCTGTATTAAAAGATAAAAACTTTACAATAACCGGTGACCTTTCTGTTGAAATGACAGAAGTTGAAAACCTCTTAGGTAAAGTTTATGACTTAATCAACAACCAACAAACACCTACAAACGATCAAATTAAAGCCTTAATTTCATTAGCTACTCAAATTGCAGAAAACACTAAACAACAAGGTGGTACAACAGCAAGCGTAAAAACAAGAACAGCTTCTGAAATGGACAGACTCTATGCAGCTATCAACAGACTCTCTGTAGAAGCAGCTAAATCTCAAGGCAAAGGTGCAACATATCATACTCACGCAGGTATGTTTACATTCAACGCTTAATAAAATCAATCAAATAAAAAAGACCCCTGATATTTCTATCAGAGGTCTTTTTTTATTGGTTTATTAATTGGCTAATCCAATGATTGTTATGTTTTTATCTTTTGAATGTTCTTTGGCATATGCTTCTGCTTTTGCTTTTGCTTCAGCTACTGTTACATCTTTTGCGATAGTTTCACCACAGGCTGTAACATTTGCTTTTTCTTTCAAGAATCTATCAGGTGTTGCTTCAGGTTGGAAAGATAAACCTTTGTATTCTTCAGACACAGTACCTGCTTCTACATTTGCTTTAATGTCATATTTATAACCTTTTGCAATTTCTGATGGAATAACTTTAGGTAAGCAAAGTGTATTGTGTATTTTTTTGCCCTTTTCATCAAGAACAAATTTTCCGTTTGAGTCTTTCATGTATACTTCAGGGAAGAAACCGTCTGTTACAACTACATCTTTCCATTTTAATCTTGTTTGTTCGTCTTCGCTGTTTTGCATTTCATCAAGATAAGATTGTTTAAGATATGTACGTATTGCTAAACGATCTGCTTTATTTTTTGGTTTGTATTTTGCAACAACCAATGCATCCCAGTTGTCACCAGCTTGAACTTCATAACATTCTGTATCTTCTGCAGATTTATATTTATTAACTTCTACAGTACAATCTGTTTTTGGTTTTTCAACAACTTTTTCTTCCTGCTTTTTGACTTCAGGTTTTTCAATTACCGGAGGTTTAGAAGCCAATTTTGTAATCAAGCCTTTAGCTTCTTCATAGTTCAAAGGAGTAACAACACCGTCAACAGTACCGGCTGCTTCAGCAAGAGCTTTATTCATCTGTGCCTTGTCAAGGTTGCCTTGTGCATCTGTGAAGAATTTTGCAATTGATTTACCAAGTACAACGCCTTCGTCAGTAGCATAACCGTCTTGTTTCAAACCATTAAGATATTTAGTATAGTCTTGATATGTTTTTACGCTTTCAGGTACAGTTGTCGGAATTGCTCTGTCTTCTACTCTGTGAGCCTGAGTAACTGCAGAAGAAATACCACCAGCTGTTGCTGTTATTGCCGGTATAACACCTATAATTTTTGTTGATTGGCTGGCTCCGCCTTTAATTAAACCGCCAACAAAATTTGTAGCTTGAGACACTTCAACATATGAGCCAGGAGCACCAATAAGAGCGCCTCTTGCAACATCTCTGACTACTTTGCCGCCGTCAACTTTCTTTTCAACATTATAGCCCAATGCTTTACCAATGACTTTAACATCGCCCATGTCAAAGTCATTGTATTGACCTTTATTGTTATTTAATGTTGTTAAAACAGCATCTCTTTCACCGGGTTGTTTTTTCTTCCAGCTATAGTTGATAGTACCATCAACAGCACCGCCATTGTCATCATAGATTTTATACAAATCTTCTGCGCTCAGACCTGCTACGTTTAATTTAGCCTGCATTTTTGCATCAAACTGGGGTCCGTTCTTTTTTGTTTGTTCAACGTTATTTCTGTTAGCTTGTGCTCTAAATGCACCTCTTGATTCTTTTTCTTTAACTCCAAAGAATCGTCCTATACCGCTTCTTTGTTTTGTATAAGAGTGATATGCATCATATTGTTCTTCTGTTATGTCTCCGTTTTTTTTCATTTCTTTTAAAGCAGCTTGAACATCGTCTTTAACTTCGCCGCGTTTTGTTGCATCAGATTTACCAATCAATTTGCCAACTTCTGTTGTTACGACTGCATTAATCTCGCTTTGTTTAGCCTTTTTCCATTCTTTTGAATCAATATAATCATGAGCTGCTTCTAAATCTGCTTTAGCTTTTTTATATTGAGCTTCTGTCATTATGCCGGCTTTGTACATTTGTTTGTATTCTTTTAGCTGAGCTTCAACTTTTTTGTCCACATCGTTTCTGATTGCACCGATGTCGAAACGTCCGTCAAAATCAGTTGTAACAAACTCTGCAGCTAGAGCTTTTGCTGCTGCACGTTTTTCGATTTCAGCTTGAATTTTTGCCTGCTCTTTTGCAGTTTTTGCAGCTTTTTTAGATTGCTGTTGTTGAATCTTTGCCTGTTCTTTTTGAAGTTTTACAGGATCTGTTGAATTGATACTCATTTTAAATCCTCTCTTTAGTCTTAATAATCTCTCAATAAAAAAGTATATATTTCCTCTATGCTTATATAAAAAATTTTTGTTTTACAAAATTGCCTAAAATGCATGTGTAACATGCAAAAAGCAGGCATTTCGTTTGCCGAAATGCCTGCTATAATTGAGTTTTTAAAAACTAGACCAAGTTTACAAATGTTAACATTAATTACCTAATGCCCATCTGAAACCGAGAGTAAAAGCAATACCGTTACGTCCGCCGTTTCTTAACATTGCCTGACCAAAACCGGTAAATCTGTCTCCGTATCTTTTTTGGATACCTGCACCATATTCAATATATGGTTTTACAGACAACTGTGTCAATGCTACTTCATTGGCATAGAATTTAGTTTTGTCCATAATGTTCCAGGTCATATTAACACCCAAATATGGCTGCCATCCGTTTTTAAGATTACCGATAATTCTTAAACCAGGAATGATTTCAATTGCATTCAACGGATCTTGCGTAACTTTTACACCGGCTGAGTTTGTATAATCAAACACATTAACAAAGGTGTAACTCATCATATAACTTGGCTGGATAACCAATTTGTTGTTAAATAAGCCCCAGTTGTAACCGGATTTCCAAGCAGCACCTGTCATCAAGATAGGGAAGTCGTCACTGCCAAACATATGTGTAGCACGTGCTGCACTAGCACCAACGTTAGCTGTAATACCTGTGAAGAAGTTGCCTTTGTAAGCAGTTGCAACACCACCGATAGTACCGCCGTTTTGATAAATGCTTACGCCGTTATAAGCCTGGTGAGAACCATGGTAAGCACCAAAGAATGAGAAGTTTCCATCCCAGCCGTGGCCTAAATCAATAAGGTCAGATTCGCCGCCAAATAAAGAACCGTATGAAACGTTAGATACTCTCGGGCCGTTTTTCAAAGGCACGTTTTCAAAGTTTGTAAACGGTCTCATATACCAGCCGTCACGTTCTTCAGGAATTACATTTGGTGCATACACACCTGTATGATAACCAGCGTTAGCATATTTGTTTCTCATTTTCCAAGCCATACGCTGTTCAGGAGACATCAAAGTCACCATATCCATATTGGCAAATGATTGTCTGTACAGGTTGTCCATGATAAGAAATGCAGCTTGTGCAGCAACAGGACCTGCAATAATAGAGTCAGAATTGCCAACTTTTGTAAATTGGAAGTATTCTCCGGGGTCTGTTCCGTCAGCAGGAGCAGGACCACCCACAGGTTGTGTGATTTGAGTTACTTGATATTTATTTATAGGCGCTTCAACTATATTAGCACCATTGCCCAGGTTTACATTGCCTATTAATTTTTCTGCATTTGTAAACAGGATTTTTACAGTTTCTTCTTTTGCTTCTGACAGTGATTTCATGCCGGCAATTATTAATTTTGCATCATTTGTAATATCAACATTGCCAATATTATCTTTTAATAAAGTATCCATTGTAGGAGTACCGCCGTTTGTTTCTCCGCCAAGATCAACGTCTAACAGCAGGCTAGAATCCTTGGATATATTTAAACCATCAAAGTGGAAATCTGTAACAACGCCGTTTAATGTACTAAGTGTACCGCCGTTTAAAGTAACGATGTTTTGATTGTTATTAAGACCTTCGTCATTTTCAAAGTGCATTACGCCGTTATGCACGGTAATGTTTGTATTGCTGACTTTTGCGCCATTTTTAATTACAACATTACCTTCGGAAGTCAGGGTCTGGTCATCAGTGCCGTCTTCTTTTTTAACAACATAGTCATTGTTTACATTTAATACACTGTGATTGTTACCATTGATATGTGAATATATATTCAAATTACGACCGGCAGACGCCTGAAGATTACCGACAGCATCAGTTGCAAGAGTAATGGTATCTGTAACATTATTAACATCCGCCAAACTCTGTTCATTACCTACATTCATATCTCTATTTTGAGCTCTCAGCACAGTGTTAGAATTTGCTGCACCATACACAGCGCCTCCAAGTGTAGAGTTTTGTGCCTTGTTGCCTGAAAAATCAGAATCTATAATATTTACGGTACCACTTTGGTTAAATATTGCACCGCCAGTGTTGGCCTGGTTGTTTGTGAATGTAGAATTTGAAACTGTTACAACAGCTTCTTTTGCTCCTGCGGTGGAATCAGAGTTATTATATATTGCACCACCGTTTGTAGTTGTAACGGTATTACCGGTTGAAACTTCACGACTGCCGCCGTTTTGATCAAATACTGCATTATCGATATTCATTGTTCCCTGGTTAGCAATTGCACCGCCTGAAGCAGCAATATTATTTTGGAAAACAACTTCATTACCTTCTTTTCCGTATATATTAACTATACCGTTTGGATCAGTGCCGGCAATATTTCCTGATGAGTTTCTGATTGCACCTCCGGTACCAGAACCTGTAACATAGTTATTAGTAAATTTAGTACCTTCATATATATTTATTGTGTTGGAAAATATAGCATCTGTACCTGATCCAACATTGTGAGAACCACCAGCATTGTTGATTGCACCGCCGCCTGAGCCGGAATAGTTTCCATCAAAGGTAGTATTAGTAATATTCAAAAGCATATCGTGCATTGAATCACTGGTTGCCTGTAAAGTGTTGGAAATTGCACCACCATAGTTACCGGTATGGTTGCCTGTAAATGATGAATTTGAAATCTCCATGTTAGCAGCGTTAACTATTGCCCCCCCCTGGCCAACAATACCGGATGATGAGGTTGTTGAGTTATTATTAAATTGAGTTGAATCAATAACAACAGATCCGTTCAAGTTAATAATTGCACCGCCAAAAGCATTGGCTGTATTTTGCTCAAATATAGAATTTGTAACAGTTAAAGAGGTGCCGCCAACATCGCTTCGGTTATAAATAGCACCGCCTAAGCCATTGCCATCACCTGTTGCACTGTTACCTGAAAATAACACGTTATCAAAAGTGGCTGTACCTGAGTTAGAAATAGCACCACCATTGGCTCCTTCAGCCATATTGCCGGAAATAACAACTTTCTGTGCCGGGTTAGTGGATTGAACTGTAATTTGTGAGGAGTTAACAATAGCACCGCCATTAGCATTTGTTGTATGGCCGTTAGCAAAATTTACGTTTGTGATTGTTGTATTTGCTCCGTTGTTTATAATATAACTGGAGCTTGTACCGCCTTGGTCACCAGCTGTGATGGTCGGATTATTACCATCTTGCTTGATAGTGCCTGTAATATTAATACTGGGAACAGGTGGAGCACCTAAATTTAAAGGTGTATTATTTGTGTACATATCATTTTCGATATTTATATCAACTGAATCCCCTGTTGCACCGTTGATTTCATTTTGCACTCCCTGCCAATCTGTTGCGGAAAAAGCAGCACCAGCACCTAATAACAAAACAGCAAGAGACAGTACAGCATACTTTTTAACTTCTTTTACTATTGTTTTTCTCATGATTCCAATCCACTTTAAAGTTAAATAATTTTGATTCTCTAATATATTTACGTAAAATTAAATATTATAAATTTCCAAGTCGTACATTTTATCATTACACAAAAATAGCAAAAAGTTAAAACTTTTTACAAAAAAAGATTACAAATTCGACACAAAAAAATATATAAAAAACTAAATGTTACCTATTCCTATTTCTGCAAGAACATCCTGGAAGTTTTTGGATAACAGCTCTGCAAAAACCATGGGGTCTATTTGTGTAACAACAACTGCAAGCAGCTCATCAGGAAGCTCGTTAACCATTTTCATCAAATCATCCGGCTCGAGCTTGTCCATGCATTTTACAATATCGCCCTTATCCAGCTGTTTTAAAGGGAATGTAAGAGCGTTTTTCGAAAATTCTGTAAACAGATTCTTATCTTCTTTTGTCAGATTTAAGATAAGAGATTGTTTTTCTTCTCTTTCAAAGCATTGCAGTGCTTTTTTGAATTTTTCTGGCTTTAATTGATCAAGCCATTTCACTACATGCTCTTTGCTCCAGTTGTTATCTTCCTGCAGTTTTCCTTCTTCTTGAAACATGTATTTTTCAACCATTTTATTCAATTTTTCTTCAGGAATAGTTTTTACAAAATCCAGAATTTTGTTTTTGTCGAGTTTATCAGATTCAAAAAATTTGTTGAGTTCTTTTTCCGGAATCATTTTAAGAAATTGTTCTGCGGAAAAAGCTTGAAATACAATAGAGCAAATTTTATTTTTGGGCAAATCGTATATAAGATTCAGAATTTTTGTCTTTGTAAAGAACATAAGCCCCATCTGCAAATCTTCAGGAGTAAGAAACTGAGCAATGTATTCCAAATCCTGAGAGTTCATCTGGGACAAAATAGCATATCTGTTTTTGGCATTAGAAAGTTTGAAAAGTTTTGCAAGCTGTTTGGGGTCATTAATTACATCCTGCTGAAAATCTGCAGCTTTTGTATTGCCCTGTGCAGCTTCTGCTTCCATTATTTCGTCAATGCTTTTTGCACCATATTGATTTAAACGTTGAGTGCCAATCTCAAAGTTTTTTGTCAGATAGCTTAAATCAATATCCAGTCTAATCATGATGGAAACCTTGTTCTTTCAAATCCATTTGCCAAAACTCTATATAATAATAAACGGTATTTTTAAAAAAAACTTAATAGCATGATTTCAAACTGTAACATTTCTTAATTTTATATAAACAAAAAGGCAATTATTTTATTAATATATACTTTATATATACAGGGGTAAATTTTAAGAAGAAAAGAGAGTAAAAAATGTCAGCACAAGTACAATTCGGTCAACTAAGTAAATTGAAAGCAATGGATTTGAAAAAAAATCCACAAGCACAATCTATTCAAAAAGAATTACAATCACAAGCAACCATATTTGAACAAGCTCAACAAGCTTATGAAGCAGCTGCTCAAAATGGAGAAGGCACACAGGCAACCACCGGTGCATTTGCTCAATCTGCAATGAGCGTAGATGAGTTACAAGCAGAAATGGATAAACAACAAGAAAAACTTGAAAAACTAATGACCCAGCTACAACCCGAAGCGGACAAAGCAAATAATCAGCCTCAAGGCGAGAATGAAGACGAAAAAAATAAAGTTAAACCAAAACAATTCGGCTCATTGATGGCATAATTATTGAAAATTTTTTAGGCATCAAAAATTCGTAAGGAATTTTTGATGCCTATTTTGCTGCAACAGCCACAGCAGTTGCAGCTCTCATATATGTCCTTATGGTGTCCTTATGGTCATTTCTTAATATTAGTGAAGTAAATATCAGCCGATTGTCTTTTAGCTATAGCCGACTTGGGTAATTGTTCAAATAATATATTTTATATTAAATATAATCAATAAATCTTTTTCATACTTCCAACTATTCTTAATTCCAGACATGGGCTATGATTTTATCACAGCCCTTTTTATTTTTAAAAATGTGTAATTTTCCAGCCGTTATCCATTATATCTCTTGCTTTTCCAACAGGAATAAAACTCCACGTGCCTGTACTGTTTGAATTATTCTTATCACCATCATCTGATGAATCATCAGCGGATGAGTCTTCTGATGATTCAGGAGCAATGCTTTCTTGAGATAATTTGTACTGATAAATATCAACATCGAACTGATTAGGTTCATTTGTTCCGTTTGCATCAATAAGAAAATCAAAACCGTTATTTGCTATAGTGAATCCGCCTGTTAGCACAACCGCATTTTTAGCAGTAAAAGGAAGACCTGTCGCGTCACCCGCTATACATTTTGACATATTGCTCTCATTACAAGACGTAGCAATATTCATATTCGGCATCATATGTGTTGTAAAAAACACATCACCGCCAATTTTGGAAATATCGATAGAGTCATCTAAAGCATAGGCATAATCAAGAGATTTATTTAACGTACTATAACCATTTTTTAATTGTGTTGCCAATGTTTGACGGTCTGTATGTTTTTTCAGCCCGGGTACAGTCAAAGCTGCAACCACTCCCAAAATTACAAGGGTAAGCAAAGCTTCGGCAAGCGTAAAAGCGTATTTTTGTGAATATATTTTTTGTGACAACATATACAATCCTTTTCTAATTAATGTACCAATAAATACAAAATACCACTGCCGGCTTTAAACATAACACCCCTAAACAATCGAGATTTACAATAGGTTACAATCACGCAACAAATAGCAAAATTATACCTTAACAAACTTATATAAATATGAGAATACAAATCATTGGCAAAACAACTACCTTAAATACAAGAAATAAAACAAATAAAACATCACTTACCAACACAAATAAAATAGTGCAAAGCCGTATTGTTTCAGAAAATTATAAGCCGCTTAGTTTTAAAAGTTTAAGAGAGTACAAATATCAAAAAGCAAAAAAGTATCTTAATGAGCAAAAAAATATTCTCAAAGAAACTACTGCAAACGAATCAATAAACATAGACAATTTTGATCTAAAAAAGCTTGAAGGTATCCAAAAGGGAATAAAAGTATTTGACGGGCTAACTATGAAAGAAATTGCCTTTATTGCTTCAACAACACAAGAATTTGCTCTTACAAGAGGCTGTTCCAACCAATGCGCACACTGTTATGTTGATGCAAAGCCTCATTTACATCTAAAAAAGGACGAAAAAAAATATATAAACGCAATGAGCTGGGAAGATTTTGAGTCTCTTACAAAGGGGATTGTGACATTAAACAATAGACTGGGCTTTCATATCACAAAACCAATAAGCGATAAAACTAACTACATTGCACCTTTTCACGATGCAGATTGTATGGAAATTGTACTCAAAGACAAACATGGTGAAGAACACGACCTAACCGAAATCATTCCGATGTTGTATTACTCTACAGGTAAACAAGTGCTTTTTGACACATCCGGCTGGAACCCAAAAGATAAAAGGATTCAGCAACGTGCACAAAAGTATGTAAAGTTTTTTTCAAAACCTGAAAATATGCAATACATTCACTTTTTTAATGTTTCTTTAAACCCATTCCATGCACTTAATGCAAAATCAGTAGAGCTTAAAAATACAGATGAAAATAGGGAAAAAAAATTCAAAGAACTGTATACAGAACGAATGGCAAATGTTTTCTACACATTCACACCGCTTATTGACAAAAAGAAATTTGACATAATTGCTCGCTGTGCAACAAAGTCAGCCGCGACAAATAATGAATTCAAAGAAAAAAATTTCAGGATACTTATAGCAGAAATTGAAAACAAGCTAAAACAAAAATATGAGCAAGATTTAGAGCATAAACCATCTTTTATACAAACCTTACTGCAAACACCAAAATCACAAAATCCGAGAATGATTAAAACAAAATCACAAATGCAAAAGATCATAAAAGAGATTGAGAGAAAAACTAATTACTTAGATTCTGGTATTTTAGCTCTTGGACGTATGCAAAAGCTGCTGGATAAAGAAGATAATAGCCTGAAAATTGTAAAATTCCGCCAAGAACATAGTTTAGCGGCAAGGAAATTGAATCTTAAAAATAATATTTATACAGCAACAATAGATGCAAACGGAAAAGTTTACCTAACAGACGAATACACTATCTTGCCTACTGCATTGCAATTGAATTTTGAAAACAAAAATAAAAAAACAACACCAATGGAATCAGGAATGCAGAATGTTGTCTTGACAAGAAAAATGATTAAAAAAACGCGGGATTGAGAATAAATATTTGCAATTCGTCAATAAAAGGGCCACTGAAGTTATTTCAATGGCCTTTAAAAAATTTTAAATATTACATGTTCCAAACCTTGGTGACCTGTGGCTCTCCGCCTGTCATCGGTCTTTGATAAATAGGTAAGAATTTACTGCCATCTGCCGCAACTAGTTTATCCTCAGGCAATATAAATTTACCGGTGTATTTATCAGCATGCAGCTCTTGCAAAACAAATGCTTTATGTCTTACTTGACCTGTTGCGGGATCAATATAAGTTTTTTCATTAATCGGCGTTCTTTTGTAATTTGCTGCACCTGTAATTTTGCCCTGTTCCTTAACATATGATAAACTTTGCGTTTGCGGGATTGTAACATAATCTCCGGCTTTTTTGAATACACCTCCCAGCCCAGCTCTGGAAACTTCTTTGTTGTGTATTCAACCACTTTACCATTTGATGATAAACTCTGGCGGTTAGTATTTTCCCCGCGAGCAACAGTGTATACCCCTTTATCGCCATTATTCAAATTGACAACAAAATGTGCACCTTCTTTGTCTTTGAATGCAGTCTGTGCAATTGACTTAATTCCCAAACCTTCTGCCTTTAAAATTTTACCAAAACCTGAAATGTTTCTAATCATAACCAAAATCCTTTCCTAACTTGTCTTTCTAACCTTACTCATTTAAAAAAACAGTCCGAAAATAAAAATTGACATAACTCACCGTCACTTATCTTATCTTACAGAAAAGCTTACAGGGCTTGGATTTCAAGGTCAAAAAACTTAACTTTACATTTTTTAATAAAACGAGAAAATAATAAAAAGCAAAACCTAAGCAACAAAAAAGAGCTTCTGAAATAAATTCAAAAACTCTTTTTTGCTAAAATTAGAATCTGGCAACTAGCTATCTTCCCAGGCGGTCATCCGCCAAGTAGTTTCGCCGCAAGCTGTCTTTACGACCGTGTTCGGGATGGGAACGGGTGGGATCCAGCCGCTTGGTCACCAGAAAAACTGTTATGATTGGATTTTGTAAGAAACACTCCAATCATTACGGTTTCTTGACCGTACACTGAAAGCTACATAGTAATTATAAGCTTAGCATATGCTAAACGCAATCTCAACTTTTTCCTATTCTAGGAAAAGCCCTCGTCCTATTAGTAATGCTCGACTACATATGTTGCCATACTTCTATCTGCATCCTATCAACCACGTGATCTGCATGGGGACTTACCAGATTACTCTGTGAGAGAACTCATCTTTCGGTGGGCTTCGTACTTATATGCTTTCAGCACTTATCCGCTTGGAACACAGCTACCGGGCGTTTACCGCTGGCGCGATAACCCGTACACTGGAGGTTCCCTCTTCCCGGTCCTCTCGTACTAAGGAAGACTCCGATCAATTCTCTTGCGCGCATACCGGATATGGACCGAACTGTCTCACGACGTTCTGAACCCAGCTCGCGTGCCGCTTTAATGGGCGAACAGCCCAACCCTTGGAACGTACTACCGCTC
>QWCN01002107.1_pt1 | contig 38448 bp, 36 predicted proteins | sample 1972711 | NCBI WGS metagenome assembly QWCN01 (sample SAMN09866707, study PRJNA288562) | Human gut metagenome isolate term1_stool, whole genome shotgun sequencing... | isolation source: gut | host: Homo sapiens | place: USA: California
AATCTCCGACCCATGAGGAGCTGGAAAAGCTGATGCCCTGGCACCCGGCAGTCCGGCACCGGGAACATATACGGAAATGAACAAACGGCAGAGTCCCGCCAACGGGACTCTGCCGTAACTTTGTTCGGCCCGGGTGATTATTGTGCGCTTACCATAGGTACACATTGTGGCCCAAGGGTGGCTGATGTAAAAAGCTGCCGCAGGAATTTCCTGCGGCAGCTTTCTTTCGTTTTACCACCCTTCTTCCCACTCGTCCCACGCTTCATCGAGGTCATCGTAGTCGCCGTCCTCGTAGAGATCCTCTGGGTCGCCGTAGTCCTCGCGGAGACTTTGGCCGCTGCCGGAACCGATGTCGGTGGCGCTGCCTGAGTGGAAAGTCTGCCCCTCATAGGGCTGCGTGGGATAGTATTGCGAGAAGGATTTCAACACGAACTCACTGTCTCCCTCCCACTGGGCGCACATACCGGCGGCAATCAGCTCACCGGAGTCATCGTACCAGTAAACGTTAATGTACTTGCGGTTCGGCTCCAGCTTTTCAAAGTTCTTGCACTTCAGCTCTTTGTCAGGCGCGCCCAGCGAAGTATAGGACAACGCCTTCATAGGCATACCCTCCACCGGAAGTTTGCCGCTGTATTGAGCGTAGCTGGCAGTCGGCGTAGTCGCTATGGATGAGCTGTCAGTCCTGGAGGCGGCGGGAGCCACTGCGGCAGGCTGTGCTTTGGGAACATCCTGCGCGGCAAGAAATATTAACCAGCCTACTAACACAAAGCAAATTACAATGATTGCGATTCTGCCATATTTCCGGGTTGGCCTTGTTGCATCCTGCACTGCTCCTGCTGGTGCAGGTGCGGCAGAATGTGCTGGTTCCTCCGGTTTTGTGTGTTCCTGCTGCGGCTTTGGCACGGTGGACTCTTTTTTCACGGATACCTGCGGCTTGGGGAGTATCTCCAGCACGCGCTTGGCTTTCTCCGGCGACCACGGGGCAGTGTCGTGAGTGTAGTCGCCCACGGAACGAACGATGCCCTCTTTCGGCTCATTCTTTTTGCCATAGGGTACACGCACAAGGTCGCCCCTTTTCACCGGTAAGCCGGCGGTCAGGTAGGCGTATGGCCTGCTGTTGCCCACCTGCACGGAGCAGTAGTGATAGACCGTGGTATCTTTTGGCTGCGATGTGTGATTTCCTTCCATCGCAGCTTGGAACTTATTAGGATCTTCGCACCATTCCTCTCGCGGCAGCGGATTTGATTGCAGCAGCGCGTATAAATGCTCCGCCAGTTCTGTTTTTCTCTGTTCAAAGGCGGCTTGGATGAGGTATAGGTGCAGCTTGCATACATAATGACTGCGGAACACCATCTCTGCAAGCGTATCATCCTTCCGAACTGCGTCCAGCAACGGAGCAAGGACATCTTCGTTATAGTCCTCATGTTCCCACAGAAAATCCAGCAGATAGAAGAAATCCTCCGCACGGCGCGGGTCTTGCAACGGCTCCTGCTTTTCCGGTAGGGATCGCCACATGGCGATGGCCTTTTGCGGGTCGGTACGGTAGACTTCTTCCAGAAGCTGTGCCCCCATCATGCCGGAAAGGGCCTCGCTTTCGTACTCGTCCTTCAACTCCGGAAAATGCTCCACAATACGCTCTACAGCGGAGTCGAAGAAGATCGGTTGTTCCGGGGTATCCTCATTTTCGCCGGGTTCTACTGTGAGAGTGAGGGTGATCTCCTTGGGTATCCGGACAGTCTTTGCGGCTCTGCGCGCGTCTTGAATGCGCTGCGGAATGAAACCGCTGTCGCCGCACCAGCCGCATTCCCATATATCTTTGTGAAGCATCACATTCGGTGCACCACAGGTCGGACAGTTCATGGAGTCACCTCCCCTTTATTCAGCATAGCACACGGTGCTCTATTACGCAACGCCGAGATATTTCTCAAAGAAACGGGAAAGCCGCTGGATAACGCCCTGTTTCTTTTCGGTGCGGTTGCCGCCGCCAAAGCGCGAAACAGGAGGCATCAGCTTGTCGATGTCTGTGCCGGTGGTTTTCAGCGCACCATCACGGAAAGAGTTTGCCAGAAAACGGCGGGTCTCATCAGGCTTTAATCGCTCCTCTTCGATGATATTCTCCAGATCAGTTTCCTGCTGCTGGTGGACATAGAGATGCCAATCCCGGTCTACCTCGGTAGAAGCGTTGATGGTGTCGATAAAACCTTCGATAAGGTCTTTCTTGCTGCGGAGTTGGATGCTGGAGTCGATGGCACGGTCGATAGCGCCCAAAATCTCCTTATCTGTGCAGTTAGAGTCATGATACCGTGCCACCAGAATCAGGATATAGTCAATATTGATCTCCACCTGACGGATCAGTTCCATCTCGAACTCAATGTCGTCGTTGATGTTCTCCTTGTCCCCGTCGTCCTTGGGGCGGAACTTCTGGTAGAGGTCGATATACATACTTTGATAATCCTGAAAATGCCGCTCCGCCAATATCTCGCTCCCGGCGAATTGGTCGAAGGTGCTGAGAATATTTTTCAGCCGCAGGATCTTGCCGTAGAGCTGGATAAAGTCTTTCTGTTCCTGCTCTCCTATGATGGGCTGCCCCACAGGGAACTCGGTAACAAGCTGGTCGATCAAGTCCTGATACCCCGGAACATCGTGACCTCTGTTATCAACATAGCCGGAGTAGTAGGAATTGTAATCTTTCAGCAATACGATGCCGCTGGCATTCCGGTCGCCAAAGAGCGCCAGCGCGTCCTCGGTGGCTTTTTGCAGGTCACGGAAGCAGACGATGTTGCCGAAGGTTTTGACGGAGTTGAGAATACGGTTCGTGCGGGAAAACGCTTGGATCAGACCGTGCATTTTCAGATTCTTATCCACCCACAGCGTATTCAGTGTGGTGGCGTCGAAGCCGGTCAGGAACATATTGACCACAATGAGAATATCCACTTCGCGGTTCTTTACCCGCATGGACAGATCTTTGTAGTAGTTCTGGAACTTGTCCGCCGAGGTATCATAGTTCGTATGAAACGCCTCGTTGTAGTCCTTGATGGCCTCGTCCAGAAAATCTCGTGAAGGCTTGTCCAGCGCATCGGTGTCAAAGCCCTCTTCCGCCATCACGTCCTCAGGATCGTCCTCGTTGGCAGCAAAGCTGAAGATGGTGGCGACGGTCAGCTCACGGCCCCGCTCAGTCAACTGTCGCTTGAACTCCGTGTAGTATTTCATGGCCATGGGGATGGAGCCGACCGCAAAAATGGAGTTAAAGCCCGCCGTGCGCTGGCCTTTGAGTGTATAGAAGCTGTTGCGCTTTGTCTTTTGGTCAAAATGCTCCAGCGTGTAGCTGACGATCTCCCTGATACGCTCTGGCGCGCCCATTGCTTTTTCGATGTCGATGGCCCGCACCTGCGCGTCCTTGATGGTGTCTTTCTCCTTCACCGTGTTCACATAGTCGATGCGGAAGGGCAGAACATTGCCGTCGTTGATGGCATCCACAATGGTGTAGGTATGGAGCTTATCACCGAAGGCCTGGGGCGTGGTACGCATATCAGGCGCACCGCCGGAGGAGGCGTTGACGGCGAAAATGGGTGTGCCGGTGAAGCCGAAAAGATGATAGGTCTTGAATGCCTTTGTGATGGCCCGGTGCATATCACCGAACTGACTGCGGTGGCACTCATCGAAGATGATAACAATGTGCTGGCGGAAAACAGGGTGAGTCTTATTCTTCCGCACGAAGATGTCCAGTTTTTGGATGGTGGTGATGATGATATGTACGTCAGGATCACCCATCTGCCGCTGGAGCACGGCGGTGCTGGTGTTGCTATTGGCCGCGCCCTTCTCGAAGCGGTCGTACTCCTTCATGGTCTGATAATCCAAATCTTTTCTGTCCACCACGAACAGCACCTTGTCGATGTCGGGCAGGCGGGAGGCCAGCTGCGCCGTTTTGAAGGAGGTCAGCGTCTTGCCGCTGCCGGTGGTGTGCCAGATGTAGCCGCCGGCCTCGATGGTGCCACCTTTTTTATAGTTAGAGGACACCTCGATGCGGTTGAGTATCCGCTCCGTGGCGGCGATCTGATAGGGCCGCATCACCAGCAGCAGGTTTTCCGCCGTGAACACACAGTAGCGGGTCAGGATACTCAGCAGCGTGTGCTTGGCGAAAAACGTCTTGGTAAAGTCTACCAGGTCGGGGATAGTCTTATTGTTGCCGTCCGCCCAAAAGGAGGTAAACTCGAAGCTGTTGCTGGTCTTTTTGCTCTTATTGCGGTTCTCGTTCGTCTCCTTGATGTGGCTGTTGCGGGTGGTGTTGGAGTAGTACTTGGTGTGGGTGCCGTTAGAGATGACAAATATCTGCACATACTCATACAGGCCGCTGGAGGCCCAAAAGCTGTCCCGCTGGTAGCGCTTGATCTGGTTGAACGCCTCCCGGATGGCCACGCCCCGGCGCTTCAGCTCGATATGTACCATAGGCAGGCCGTTGACCAGCACGGTCACATCGTAGCGCACATCCCGGTGGCCCGCTCCCTCCTCGTACTGGTTGATGACCTGCAAATGGTTGTTGTGGATGTTCTTTTTGTCCAGCAGATAGATGTTTTTGCTGGCACCGTTGTCCTGGCGCAACACCTGCACATGGTCGCTCTGTATCTTGCGGGTCTTTTCCATGATGCCCTCGTTGGCGCTGGCAATGCAATCCTTGAAGAAACGCTCCCACTCCGCGTCGGTGAAGGTGTAGTCGTTCAGCTTCTCCAACTGGCGGCGCAGATTGGCGATGAGCGCCGCCTCGTCGTGGATGGTCAGGTATTCATAGCCCTGGGCGGTCAGCATATGGATGAATTCCTGCTCCAGCGCGGCCTCGCTCTGGTAGCTCTCCGACCGCCGCGTCTCCGGGGTATACTCCGCCACCACCGTACTCTCGCCGGTGGCGGCGATGAGGTTGTATTGGGACATAGGAATTTCCTCCTACTTGCAGCTTTTCAGCTTTTCATAACTCTCTTTTATCTGCGCAAGAGAATCTGGAGTAAGTTTTCCGCTTTCTTCGTCAACTTCGAGACTTTCAGGCATACAACTTTTCAAATCAGCAAATAGGTCATCCCGCATAACTTGTGCGAACATCAACCACCTTAATATTGTTCTTTTCATCGCGCCCTGTGATAGTAAGTTCCATTTTTTTGTTGTATCTTACTCCACCATACCCGTTGTAAAAGCCGTCATCAGCCAAATGACGATAGTTTTTTCTTCCTTTTACGCCTTGTTTATAACCTTTTTCACCTTTTTGCCAATAAAGCTCTGGGTTTTTAATAATCACAATAGTCTCCTCCTCTATTCAGTTGCTTCCTTAAACGTCAGCAGTTTGTCGCGGTAGTATTCATACTGTTTTTGGCGGGCGGCAAGTTCCGCCGTGAGTTCCGCCGTGAGTTCCGTGAAGTTGTCCAAAATGCGGACGATCTCCTGCTGGACAGGCAGCGGCGGAAGGGGGATGCGGAACTGCTCAACTTGTTTCTTTGAAACAGCAGGTATGCTGCCCTTTTGCTGCTCTCCGAGCAATTTTGATTCTCCACTTTTTAGGCAGTAATAGACATAATTCCAATCAACATTGCTATCAGTAATGTCAACACTATAGCAGCTATTTCCAGACCAAAAGTTTGTAAATACTCTGTTGACATATCCTGCATTTGCACCACGCGCGCTAATAATGATTTTATTCGCGGTTCTGTTAAAATCATCGTAGAACCCCGTGTTAGCTGTACCTCCGTTGTAGACAGGATATTGTCCATCTATGGTCTGCTTGTTTTTGTGTACAAATTCGCCTATTGCAATTTTGGCAACGTCTTTAAGCTCAGAGTATACAACTCCATTAGGACAAAATTCCGAAATGAGATTTTCAAGATTTGTCATGCTTCTTACCTCTCAGTTTTTCAAAATAATCCCGCAAAGTATGGTGCATCTTTACCTCATACCGTAGGCTGTTACAGTACTCCTCTGCATCAGCAAACGCCTTGAACAAATTCTTTTGTGCCGACTTGACTCCTTTTGGGTCGCTTAAGGTAACAAATGCCTCTACAAAGGCTTTTAATGCTGATTTGACTCCCAAAAGAGGCGTATTTCCGTTCAAGCCAAATAACATCTGTATTGTTGTGAATAGTTCAATATCTTTATTGAGACAATCCATCGCGTATTTCCCGCCCATATTTCCAACTTGGCTCAATTGTGTGCGCTTTTCGCTGTCAAAAACTCCATGAATATTGAGGTACTCCTGCTGACACCGGATTCTCGGATTCAGGCCCGGTTGTAAATCAAACGAATCAAAGTTATTCGCAAAATCGGAGAATTCTTTCAGTATCATAAGTTTTTGATAACATTCAAGCCGCTTTTCAAACAATGAAATCCTATTTTGCTTTTTCGCTATAGAATTTGAGATACATAGTGCGACAATTGCCGTGATAACAGAGACGGTCGAAATGGCAATAGATGCAAAACCCTCGTTGGTGTTGCACCATTCAATAGCTTCGGCAATTAGCTGAGTGACCATTTCCTCACCCCTCGATCTCCGCCACGATTTTGCTGATCTCCTCCCGCAGCACCTGCTCCCGTGCCACGATCTGCTCGATCTCCGCGTTCAGCTTCACAATGTCGATGACCTCGCGGGTGTCCTCCTGCTCCACATAGGTGGACACGGACAGGTTATAGTCCTGCGCGCCGATCTCATCGTTGGGCACCAGACGGGCGAAGTGCTCCTTGTCCGTCCGCTCGGCAAAAGCGCCCAAAATGGTCTCGATATTTTCCTCTGTCAGCTTGTTGCTGTTCGTGACCTTGACGCACTGCTTGCTGGCGTCGATAAACAGCGTGGCGTTGTCCGCCTTGGATTTTTTCAGCACCATGATACAGGTGGCGATGGAAGTGCCGAAAAACAGGTTGTCCGGCAGCTGGATAATGCAGTCGATAAAATTGTTATCAATAAGGTACTTGCGGATCTTCTTTTCCGCGCCGCCGCGGTACATCACGCCGGGGAAGCAGACGATGGCGGCAGTACCGTCTGTTGCCAGCCAGCTCAGCGCGTGCATGATGAAGGCAAGGTCGGCCTTGGACTTGGGCGCCAGCACACCGGTGGGGGAAAACCGGGGGTCGTTGATGAGGGTGGCGTTCTCGTCGCCCTCCCACTTGATGGAGTAGGGCGGATTGCTGACGATGGCCTCGAAGGGCTCGTCGTCCCAGTGCTGCGGCGCGGTAAGAGTGTCCCCGTGGGCAATATCGAACTTATCGTAGTCGATGTCGTGGAGGAACATATTGATGCGGCACAGGTTGTAGGTGGTGATGTTGATCTCCTGGCCATAAAACCCCTGGCGCACATGGTCGCGGCCCAGTATCTTGGCGGCCTTCAGCAGCAGGGAGCCGGACCCGCAGGCGGGATCGTAGACTTTGTTGATCTCCGTCTTGCCATAGATGGCGATACGGGTCAGCAGCTCGGACACCTCCTGGGGCGTGAAGTACTCGCCGCCGCTCTTGCCGGCGTTGGAGGCGTACATACCCATCAGGTACTCGTAGGCATCGCCAAAAGCGTCGATGGTGTTGTCCTGATAGTTGCCCAGCTTCATGTCGCCCACGCCGTTCATCAGCTTCACCAGCCGCTTGTTGCGCTCGGCCACCGTGCCGCCCAGCTTGTTGCTGTTCACGTCCATGTCGTCGAACAGGCCCTTGAAATCGTCCTCGCTGTCGCTGCCCTTGGCGGAGTCCTCGATGGCGGTGAAGATGGCCTCCAGCGTTTCGTTGAGGTTTTCGTCCAGCGGTGCGCTCTTGCGGACGTTGGCAAACAGTTGGCTGGGCAGGATGAAAAATCCTTTTGTTTCGATCAGGTCTGCCCGAGCCTGCTCCGCATCAGCGTCAGACAGGGCGGCGTAGTCGAATGTGGCGTCACCGGCCTCGCGCTCGCCCTCGTTGATGTAGTTGGCGAAGTTCTCGGAAATGTAGCGGTAAAACAACATTCCCAAAACGTACTGCTTGAAGTCCCAGCCGTCCACGCTGCCCCGCAGGTCGTTGGCGATGCTCCATATGGTGCGGTGAAGCTCCTCGCGCTCCTGCTCTTTTCTGTTATCCGCCATGGTATGCCCCTCCTCGTTATCTCGACTAATAAGTTTCTTATTTCTTTTTGATTGAAGTAATAAAAATTATATCACTTCGCTTGTTTTGTGGCAAGAATCTTATTAGTTTTTGTTGAAAGTGATAATATTGCTTATACTATTGCCAAGAGGTGAGGCAATATGGTCGGGGAACGTTTGGCGGAAGTCCGGAAAGACAATCACGATACACAGGCAGCACTGGCGGAACGGCTCAACGTTTCGCTGGCGGCTGTTCGGAGTTGGGAACAGGAAAAGAGCTCACCATCTCACGACGCGCTGGTGGCCATTTGCCGGATGTACCGCATATCGGCAGATTACCTGCTGGGGCTCTCAGACGTTGATCCCGCCTACGATCCGCGGGGCAACCAGCGGCGTTTCACAGACGAGGAGTGGCGCGCCCTGCGGGAGTATGAGGAATTTCTGCTGTGGAAGCGGAAAAAGAACGGGACAAAGAATAGAAAGTAAAACAAAAAGGTATGGCAAAAGCGTTTTGCCATACCTTTTGTTTTCCGATGTTCGCTTCTTTTCGTTGACTTGTCAAAAGGTGTGTGGTAGTTGTTTGTGCTACCAAAACGAAAGGAGAACGCACAAATGAAAAAGATCACGCTACTGGTAGTCAGCATATTGCTGCTCCTCGCGGCCTGTGGGCATGTGGAGAGCAGCCCAACAAAGGCACCGCCACAGGCAACTGTGGCACAGGAGGATGCCCAGCAGCCGCAATTGACGCCTGCTCCCGTCACGGCAGTGCAAGAGCCGGACACGGCATCGGTCACACCACAGAAGCAACCCACAGAGGAAAAAGCTCCTCAGACGGAAACTATCCAACAAGCAGTTCAGACTGTTGAACCGGTCAAAGAACCCACACCCTCAGCGGACATTCCCTCCGAGACTGTCCATGCCAAGACGGGCTATGTGGATCCAGAGCCTACACCGGAATCGGAACCTGCTCCCGCACCAACAGCCCCGGCAGACCGGCAGGCGGCTATCGATGCGGTCAACGCCTATGCGGTAACGCAGTACGGTGTGGTCACAGACAGCGGCTTGTCGCTGGACAACAGCGCCTACCGCTTCCCCGCCGTGGTGCCGGTGGACGCCTCGCAAGCAACGCTGGAGGCCAAGGCACGGGACATGGTGGACTTCACCTTCTGCCAGCTCATGATACAGGTAGGGCGGGACAGTGTGGCAGACGCCGGTTTCCACTGCAACGTCTGTATCGTGGAGGATGGCGGGAGCCTGCTGATCTATGTCCTCTACGACGGCTGAGGTGGGGTATGCAAGAACTGCTGAAATCCTTATACCGCGTCTACTGTGAGCGAAAAGGCCAGTATGACCTCCCGCCAGAGGCCGAAGATGCCTTCCGAAGCTTGGTCAAGCGCCTGTCCAAAGAGGACAAGCACCTGTTACTGATCGCCGAGGACGCTCACAACATGGTGGCTGAACAGGTGGCGGAGCGAAGCTTCCTCTGCGGCTTCCGGCTGGCAGCGTTGCTGACGGTAGAACTCATAGTAGACACCGAAGAATAACGGAACAATGCCTGGCTGCGAACAATCTGCAGCCAGGCATTGTTTTCCCGTCTCTTGATACGCTTTAACGCTGTAAACTACCATCCCGATAATGGCTTGCAAATACGCTATAGCCAGCAGCTATTACCTTGACGAGAAATCATCTGGCTGGTATCATTAAAATATATCGAAGTATTATATGACAAAAGAAGGAGGAGTATATGGAGATTTCTGATTCTGTTCGGCTGACTCTTCGGGACTGGTATCAGCATGAATTTGATGCGGCAATGATGAACGTATGCCACGCAGTTGAAGGTACGGCGGTAAGGACATTTGACGGAAAGGGATTTGGCAAAAACGCAATTTTTACAAATTTTTTGCGAGACAATTATGACATATTGGGAGTATGCGTAGCACCAGGGGTGAATTTTGCAACGTCAAGATTTAAGATGACTCTTCCTAATCCAAAGGCGACGGGTGGGTTGCCCGACATCGCAGATATCATTTATGGCGTACACAGATGTAATCACGATCACGGTCAAGCGTTACCTGAAGGATGTGAATTAATTGCGAATAATGGCAATCACCCCTGTATGTATCTTGGAAACGGCAAGGTTCGCTTAAGCAGACAAGTTATCCTTGGGCTGCTACTTACCGTTGTGCTTGCTCCTGTAAATAGGGGTTTAAAAAACCCAAAATTGGATGAGTGCGGCATTTTAATTAAAACTGATAAGCATGAATTGCCTTTGATGATAAATGATCTATGGGGACGAGCTGACTTCTTTAGAGGCAAAATACTTCCGCTCTTTCCGCCTCCTGTGCTTACACTCGACTGTAGTGGAATAGAGGACTGAAAGGCATAGAATAGCACAATTTAGTTTTTCATCAGGAAAAAGATCAACCATAAGAGATAGAGGGTGAGCAGACCCATGGCCTGCTCACCCTCTATCTCTTATGGTACATCAATAATCCGCAGCGCTTCCTCCTGAGACAGCTTGCCATACAGGCAGGCGTCTCTGGCCTTGGTGGCGGCTTGTAGCCACTCATAGTATTCAAATAACGTCAGATCTTTTTCTGACAAGGCCTTTCCCTCCAATGCCCGTTCATAGCGCTTATACATTCGCCGCTTGGCCCGGTCAAAGGTCTGGATGACGGTATGGTTCATGGCTGCGATCTGATGCTTCAGCTTCGGCGCGACCTGCTTGCAGGTACGATCATCCTTGAAGATGCGGTCGCAGTACAGTGTCCGCTGTTTTGTTTTCGGGATAAAATACCGGCCGCAGCACTGACACATTTGCAGCCGTGGCTTTGCCATGATGAAATGGATCAGCAAAAAGGCGAGATAGTTCGACTCTGAAGCGAAAACATATTGTGTGGTCAGTTCCTCGCCCAGTGATACCATCTGCGTAACATAGCACTCTTTCAAGTACGGAAACTTCTCGCCTGCGTCAAATTCCTTACCGTCCAGCATGGAGAAGAACACATCGTTCAGCTGAAAATGGAACCACATCGGATCGACAATAGCCTGCAGTACCCCTGCTTTGGTATCATCGGCGGTAGCAAGGTCTCGCCAATCGGGGCGAAGCACACCGTGAAAAAGCAGCGTTGCCAGCAACGTGCCAGACAGCGGATTCTCCTCTGTCAGTGTGTCGACCAGATCTTCCGTCACATCGCAGAACAGCTCATAGGCGTTGATCTCCTCCTGCGTATAGGTGTGTTCAGATGGCGAGGGGAGGTACATCGCAATGGTCGCCAGATACTTTCCGACCTCACTATACGGGTCAAAGCACAGCTCAGAAAAGAGGATGAGCTCATCCGCAATCGTCGTCTTTTCTAACACCATCGTTCCGGAAGGCGTCACAAGTGTCCGCTCCACGTCGCCATTGGGAAGTATGGATATGTAAAGTCCTTCCAGCATAACGACCTCCTGTTGAACAGCGGGAGTGACTTTTCTCGATTTTGGCAAAAGTCACTTTGAGATTCAGAACAGTTTTTTTCTTCTGTTACAGTATATCACACCCCGGAAAATAATCCAAGAAGGAGTTGATATACAACATGGATCACCAACATCTCTACACCATTGACGCGGACACGCTTATGTCCACGTCGCTGCCACCCCTCCGGTTCGTCATAGACCGGCTGCTGCCGCAGGGAGTAAACGTCCTCGCAGGGTCATCCAAGATCGGCAAATCGTGGCTGGCGCTGTGGCTGTGTCTACAAGTTGCAAAGGGCGAAAGCGTCTGGGGCCTCGCCACACACGGCGGCACGGTGCTCTATCTCTGTCTGGAGGACAACTTCACCCGCATCCAGAATCGTCTGTTTCAGATCACGGATGACGCGCCGGAAACGCTGCACTTCGCCACCATCGCCGCGGGGCTCTATTCAGGCTTGCAGGAACAGCTCACCAACTTTCTCGCACAGCACCCCGACACGTCGCTGGTGGTCATTGATACCTTCCAGCGCATCCGCGACGGCAACGACACCGGCCCTCCCTACGCCAGCGACTACCGTGATGTCACTGCGCTGAAAGCGATCGCCGACAAGCACAGCATTTCTCTGCTGTTAGTACATCACACGCGGAAGCAGCAGGCCGACGATCCTATGGACAAGATCTCCGGTACGACAGGCATCAGTGGTGCTGCCGACAACAATTTTGTGCTGGAAGCACACAAGCGTGGATGCAGCGAAGCAACGCTGGCCTGCATGGGACGTGACATCGAGCACATGGAGCTGTCGCTGAAATTTGACAAAGCCAACTTTGTCTGGACGCTGACAGCGCCGGTGGAAGCAGAGCACATCCATGTCGATCCGGAGGCACTTTCCCTCTCTGCGTTCTTACACACGCTGGGCAGCTTCGAGGGAACGGCCACGGAATTGAGTGAGCGGCTGGAAGCACAGACCGGTGAAAAGCTGACGCCCAGCGTGCTGTCCAAGCGGTTGGTAAAGTACGCCGCGGTACTGGAGCAGGAGGGTGTCCGTGTCGTCAGCACACGGACAAGAACTGCGCGTTCACTGAGCATCCTGTGCCTCCCGCGTGACGGGAGTGACGGCAGTGACGGGAAAAAGTGATATAGGGGGTATGTGGAATTTCCCGTCACACCTGTCACAGCCGTCACGGAGGAAAATGTACGATTTTATTCCGATTTCACCTGGAGAACAAACGGCTTATTTCACCCCGAAAAATTGCGATTTTGGAGCAAAACAAGAGGAGAAAAAGGAAAATTCCCAGCCACACCGCACCTCGCACCCGTTGCCCGCCGTGTTGCCGCCTGTGGGCCGATTTGTGGCCTCGCAGGGTGGAGGTGGGGTACGGATACCACCCGGCCTATTTTGGAGCGTGTCGGGGAGCTTTTCGGTACGCCGAAAAAGCAGCAGGAGAAAGGGGTGGCGTCGTGCGCGCCCCCACCCCAGCCACTTCTGCCCACAGTGCGGGCAGTTGCGGGATTCCACCACCGGCGTTGTAGGGCGGCATTTTCGGTGGGCGGTGGGGGCAAAAACAGAAAAAGTCCCGCAGTTACGGAACAACCTGCGGGGTCACAGCAAAACTTCAAGGAGGAAAATGAAAATGACAAACAACAAAGAAAAGTACGCTTTTTGGCTCACGCCGGAAGCGAAGAAAATGGTCGAATCAGATGTCACTTTGGGCAACTGCGGCAGCCAGAGCGAGTTCGTAGAGAAGGCCGTTCGGTTCTATGATGGCTACCTGAAGGCACAAAATGCCGGTGCGTTTCTGCCCCACGCGGTGGCTGACGTTCTGGAGGGGACGCTGGGCGTGTTCGCAAACCGCATGGCCAAGCTGCTGTTTAACCTGGCTGTCGAGCACAATATTACCAACCACTTGCTGGCCGCCGACGTGGACATGAGCCGTGATGACTACAACAAGATGCGCGGCAACAGTGTCCGTGAGATCAACAGCACACGGGGTACCATCTCGCTGAAAGATGTGATTCGGGAGGACAACTATGACTGATTATGAAGAATACAAGCAGACCAATATGCTGGGCAGCTACCAGCCGGAACGTGCTCTACTGCGTAAGACAGACGATGGCGTACAGCCCGTGTTCCGTGACGCGGCGTACTACTATGACGAGGATGCTGTCGTTGTGGAGCGGAACATGATGGTGGGCAAGCACTGCTTCCACGTCACCTCCATCTTCCCCAGCCAGCCTACCGCTACCGCCACGAAGAAGCTGCTGGCCTACATCGACGCAAGCATAGAGAAGGAAAACCGGTAAATCTTTCAGTAGACTTTGGACGAGCCTTGCGGTATGTTGTGTGTACCGCATCGGCTTGCCCTTGAAGAAAGGAGGCAACATGGCAAGTCAAATCACAGCCAATATCATCAAAAATGGAGAACCGGTGGACATTCTATATGGCCGCTTGAGTCAGGAGGATGACCACGCCGGTGACAGCAACAGCATCGTCAACCAGCGCAGCTATCTGGAGAAGTACGCCGCTGACAATGGCTTCCCGAACCCCGTATTCATGGCGGACGATGGCTACAGCGGCACCAACTTTGACCGTCCCGCATGGCAGGATATTGTGACACTCATCGAGGCGGGGTTGGTACGCACCCTGATCGTGAAGGACATGTCCCGGCTGGGTCGTGAGTACCTGAAGGTCGGTGAGCTGACGGAACTCTACTTCCCATCAAAGGGCGTTCGCTTCATCGCGGTCAACGACGGCGTGGATTCTCTGGTAGAGAGCAGCAGTGACTTCAATCCTATCCGCAATTGGGCCAATGAGCTCCACGCCAAGGACACCAGCCGCAAGGTGCGTTCCGTGAAGCGGATGCAGGCGGAGAACGGCGAACGCTTAGGCGGCAAGCCGCCCTATGGCTACCGCAAGCGGGATGGTGACAGTAAACATATTGTTCCTGACGAGGAGACAAAGGGGATCGTTCAGCGCATCTTTCAACTCTGCTCTGAGGGCAAAGGTCCCTGTCAGATCGCCCGTATGCTGAAAGCGCAGCAGGTACTCAACCCTACCAACCAGTACTACCAACAGACTGGCGTAGCCTGCACACGGCTGGATACCACGCGACCCTACCACTGGTGCGGCGCAACGGTGGCGGACATTCTCTCCAACCCCGTATACCTTGGCCACACGCTAAATATGCAGAGCAGCACACTGTCCTACAAGAACAAGAAGGTCATTCACCGCCCGCCGGAAGAACAGGTGCTGGTGAAGAACACCCACGAGGCCCTCGTCGACCAAGAGTTGTGGGACACTGTGCAGCGCATCCGTGAGCACAAACGACGCCCACCCAAGCACATGGATGAGCCGGGACTGTTCGCCGGACTGGTCTACTGCGCCGACTGCGGCGGGTACATGGTGCTGTGCCGCACTGGTAAAATGAAGCCAGAGCAGTACTATTTCCGCTGCTCCACCTACGGCAAGCGGGGCAAGGATGCCTGTACACCCCACCATATTACAGAAGCCAACTTGAAAGCCATCGTGCTGGATGACCTACGGCGGGTGACGCATTTCGCAAGGACAAAGAAGCACCAGTTCGCCGCCTACATCAACCGCAAGAACACAGCACAGCTTCGCAAGGAGATGACCGCCACCCAGCGGGAGCTGGACAAAATGGTGAAACGGAACGCGGATCTGTCGGCCTTGTTCAAGCGGCTCTACGAGGACAATGTGCTGGGCAAAATCAGCAACGAGCAGTTCCGAATGCTGTCCGCCGACTACAACGCCGAGCAGAAGCAGTTGGCAGCGTCCATTCCAGAGAAGCAGGCAAAGCTGGAGAAACTGAAAGCCTCCGCTGCCAACGTGGACGTCTTCATCGAGAAGGCCAGCCGATACACAGAGATAGCTGAACTGGCGCCGGAGCTGCTGTGGACGTTCATTGAACGCATCGACATTGGTGAGAGGCCGGGCCGCTACAACCGCAACGGTATGCAGGAGGTGCGGATCATCTACCGCGATATCGGCGTCGTGGACAGCACCCTGTCAGCAGAAGACGCGGAGAACGCCGAAGTACACTTCATTCCTTCTCTGGAAATGGTCGTACAGCAGATGGCGTCGCAGACGCAGGTGTCGTAAGCGCAGAAATCAAGACAGAAAAAAGAACAGGCAGGCAGCGGCTTACGCCACTGCCTGCCCATACAAAGGTCAGGTCACTTTGTGTACCTATGAAAGATGCCAGAATGCCGGTCTCTTTTTTATTTCCAATATAGGAAGCCGTTGGCTCCCTTGTGTAAAGGGAGCTGTCACCGAAGGTGACTGAGGGATTGTCCAATTCATGAAGCAGTTTCGGACAACCCCTCCGTCACGACTTACGCCGTGCCACCTCCCCTTACACAGGGGAGGCTTTGTCTTTATTCGTCGTCCAGTCGCCGCAGACCCGCCACGTCGGACACTGGCAGAGAGAAGCTGATGGCGCCTGCCGCCGTGGAGGGGCCGGCGTCCTTGTTGATGGCGTTCATGATGGCGGCCTTCTCCTTGCCGCTGGCCACGATGTAGATCACGTCCTTCTCGTTGGCCAGCGTCACGCCGAAGAATTTCTCGGTGCCGATGGCGCCGGTGCCCTTGGCGTGCAGCACCGTGCCGCCGCCTGCTCCCGCGCTGCGGGCCGCGTCCATCACCATGTCGGAATGACCCTCGTTCAGGATCACCACGATCAGTTCATAATCAAAGTTCATAGTCGGTACACCTCCGGTGGCGGACTTTCCGCCGTCTGTCAGATAGGCAAGCGTCCGGCCGCTGCTGACGCTTTTCAGGGGCACGGCCAGCATCAGGCCGTTGCCGGGAATGTCGATAAACAGCTTGCGCTTGGCGGCGCGGAACAGCTGCTTCATGCTGTCGGTTCCCACCACAGCGCCGGTGACGGCCTTTTCCGTCCGGGACAGGCCGTACAGCGCCAACTGCTGGGGTGTTGCCGTGCCCCGGCCCAGCATGGTAGTCACAAGGTTCAGTCCCGCGTCGCGGTACAGGGCGGCCATGTCCTCCGCCCGGTCGCGGTCGGTAATGCTCATCAGATAGTACAGTTCCATGTCAGGCCACCTCCCACAGTTCGATAACGCCCTCGTCGCTGAATACGGGCGCGGATTCCTGCGCGTTGCGGCGGGTCTTGACCACGTAGATGGCACCCATGACCTGCACCACGATCAGGGGCATCATGGCCACCAGCGCCACAAGGCCGAAGGCGTCGGTCATCACATTGCCGCCCAGCGCCGTGGTAGCGCCCATGGCAAAGGGCAGCATGAAGGTGGCGGTCAGCGGGCCGGAAGCCACGCCGCCGGAGTCGAAGGCGATGGCGGTGAAGATGCTGGGGACGAAAAAGCTGAGACCCAGCGCGATGATATAGCCCGGCAGCACGAACCACAGAATGGAGATGCCGGTCAGGACGCGCACCATAGCAAGTCCCATGGCGGCGGCCACGGCGATGGACAGGCTCATGCCCATGGCCTTGGAGGAAATAGCACCGGCGCTCAGCTCCTCCACCTGCTTGTTCAGCACGTGGACGGCAGGCTCGGCGTTGATGATGAACCATCCCATCAGGGTGGCCAGTGGGATCATCAGAAGGCCAAGACCCTCCTCCACGATGACGCCGCCCAGCACGTAGCCCAGCGACGAGAAGCCCACGTTGACGCCCGTCAGGAACAGCACCAGACCTACATATGTATAGCCCACGCCGATGAGGATGCGCAGCAGGGGCAGCTTCCGCAGATGCAGCGAGAAGATCTGGAACAGCAGGAAGAACACGCAGATGGGCAGCAGGGCGATGGCCACCTCGCCCATCATGGCGGGCAGCTCCTCCAAATAGCTGTAGCCCACGGTGAGGGTATTTTCAAAGCTGTTGACCACCGTTTCCGAGGCAGAGGCGGTGTTTTCCGGGTACAGGAAGCCCAGCAGCAGCACCGCCAGAATGGGGCCGATGGAGCACAGCGCCACCAGACCGAAGCTGTCGGACTTGGCCTTTTCGTCGCTTCGGATGGAGGCAACGCCCACGCCCAGCGCCATGATGAAGGGCACCGTCATGGGGCCGGTGGTCACGCCGCCGGAGTCAAAGGCCACGGACAGGAAGTCCGGGTCGGACAGGGCGGCCAGAATAAACACGATGGCATAGAAGATCAGCAGCAGCGTCCGCAAGGAGATACCCAGCAGGATACGCAGCATGCAGATGGTCAGGAAGATGCCCACGCCCACGGACACCGTGAGGATCAGCATGGTCTTGTCGATGCCCGGCACGTTCTGGGCCAGGACTTGCAGGTCAGGCTCGGCAATGGTAATGACCACGCCCAGAACGAAGGCCAGCACCAGAATGAGCCACAGGCGGCGGGATTTGGTCATCTTCGCGCCCACCAGATTGCCCATCTGGGTCATGGACAGCTCCGCGCCCAGCGTGAACAGGCCCATGCCCAAAATCAGCATGACCGCGCCCACCAGAAAGGCCAGCATCAGTCCGCTGCCCACGGGAACGAAGAAGAAACACAGCACCGCCACGATCAGGGTGATGGGCAGTACGGAATCCACCGCTTCCTTCAGTTTACTGTTGATGATTTTACGACTGGTCAAGATAACGCTCCTTCTCTCAAGTTTGATAGTGGCGCGCCGTTTCCCGGTGCGCCACGATAGATACCCGAGAATAGTATACCGTAAAACAGCGGCGGGAGCAAGTTAAAAACCTGACAAGGGCCAAAAATTGGTAAAAAGTTCACATTTATTCAGAAGAACAGCCGCACGCACCACGCCGCCGCCAAAAAGCCCACAAAATCCGCCGTCAGGGCGGCGGGCACGGTATAGCGGATCCTCCGCACCCCCGCCGCGCCGAAATAGACGGCGATGGTGTAAAACGTGGTCTCGGTGCAGCCCAGCATCACCGCCGCCGTGCGGCCCACGGCGCTGTCCGGGCCGTAGGCGGCCATCAGCTCGCTGCCCGCCGCCAGAGCGCCGCTGCCGCTCAAGGGGCGGATCAGCAGCAGCGGCGCGGTCTCCGGCGGGATGCCCAGCGCCGTCAGCGCCGGGGCCAGAAGCGAGGTGAGGAGATCCAACGCGCCGGAGGCCCGGAACATATACACCGCCGTCAGCAGGGCGATCAGGTTGGGGCAGATGCGCAGTACCACCCGCAGGCCGTCCATGGCACCGTCGGTGAGGGCGGCGTAAACGTCCACCCGCCGCGCCGCGCCCCATGCAGCCACCGCTGCCAGCAGCAGCGGGATCACCAGCGATGTCAGCTCCATTTCCGCCTCCACAGGGCCTGCAGCCCTCGCGCCGCCAGCAGTCCCGCCGTGACCGACAGTAGGGAGGAAAGCCACACGGACGGCAGGATATCAAGGGGCGCGGCGCAGCCGTGAGCGCTGCGCACGGCTGCCACGGTGGTGGGCAGCAGCTGGATGGAGGCGGTGTTCAGCACCACAAGGCGGCACAGCTCGTCGCTGGCCACGCCGCCGCAGCCCTGCGCCATCCGCGTGGCGGCACGGATCCCCAGCGGAGTGGCGGCGTTGCCCAGCCCCAGCAGATTGGCCGACACGTTGGCGCTGAGGGCGGCCATGGTCTCCGTGTCCCGGCTGGCCCGGGGCAGAATGCGGCGCAGCGCGGGCCGCAGCAGCCGGGCCAGCTTTTCGCTGAGGCCGCCCCGCTCCATCAGCGTCATGACGCCGCTCCACAGACAGATGGCGCCCGCCATGGACAGACACAGCTCCACCGCCGCGCCCGCCCCTTCCATGGCGGCGGCGGAGACCTCCGCCATACGGCCGCTGACACCGCCGCATACCAGCGCCAGCACAAAAAACGCCGCCAGAATGTAAGACATTGCCATACCCCTCACCTCAAATGCACTATATGCACAGAGCATATGGCAATATTTGTAAAAATTTTGGATAAAATGGCAAAGAACGGTTGACAAAATGGTAAAAATATGGCATGCTAAATGAGCAGAGGAATTCACGACAGTCGTGAGAAGCAAAGCAGAGGAGAGGTTTCCCGTGAAGTCAACCGGAATTGTGCGAAAGGTGGACGAATTGGGACGGATCGTTTTGCCCATCGAACTGCGCCGCACATTGGATATCGCTGAGAAGGATGCTTTGGAGATCTATGTAGATGGCTCCACCATCGTATTGAAAAAGTATCGTCCCAGCTGTATTTTCTGTGACAGCAGCAGAGACTTGATGGTGTACAAGGACAAGAATATCTGTCCCAAGTGTCTCAAAGAGTTGAAGAACAACTGAGGTGCACAAAAAAATGTCCCGCCGATGGCGGGGCATTTTTTTGCATCAGCGCAGAAGCAACGCTCTCATGCCAGATTTTTCAATGCTGCGTCGTACAGGGCGTTGCGGCTCAAACCGGTGTCGTCGGCCACGGCGCGGACGGCGTCCTTCAGCCGCATGCCTTCCTCGCGGCGGCGCAGCACCAGCGCCACGCCCTCCTCCAGCGTCAGGGCAGCGGCTGCGGACTTCTCCCGTCCCGCGATGACCAGCACGTACTCGCCCCGGGGCTCGTTGGCGGCGTAGTAGTCCGCCGCCGCTGCCAACGTGGTGCGCACGGTGTCCTCGTGGAGCTTGGTCAGCTCCCGGCACAGGGCGATCTTCCGGTCACCGCCGAAGGCCTCCGCCATATCCGCCAGCGTGGCCCGGAGACGGTGGGGCGCTTCGTGGAAGATCATGGTGCGTGTCTCGCCAGTCAGCTCGTGGAGCTGCTCCCGGCGCTCCTTTTTGCCGGAGGGCAGGAAGCCCTCGAAGGTAAAACGTCCTGTGGGCAGGCCGGACACCGCCAGCGCGTACACGGCGGCGCAGCAGCCGGGAATGGCCAGCACCGGCACGCCGTTTTCGGCGCACAGGCGCACCAGATCCTCGCCGGGGTCGCTGATGGCGGGCATGCCCGCGTCGGTCACCAGCGCGCAGGTCTCGCCGCCCAGCAGACGGGTGAGAATGGCCTGCCCCGCAGAGGCGCGGTTGTGCTCGTGGTAGCTGACCAGCGGCTTCTTGATATCGAAATGGTTCAGCAGCTTCACCGACACGCGGGTATCCTCGGCGGCGATGAAGTCGACGTTTTGCAGCGTCTCCACGGCACGGGGCGAAAAATCCCCCAGATTGCCGATGGGGGTGGCCACCAGATATAATGTTCCGGGCATATGAATCACTCCTTGTCTCTGAAGTAGGCGCGGCGCACGTCGTGGGATTCGCCGCCGTCCTCCAGCCGCAGCAGCAGCGGCGGCTCCACGGAAAGCCCCGGCTTTCCGCCCCGGCGGCATTCCAGCAGCACCAGCGACGGGGCGCTCCGGGCGGTGTGCTGCACCATCCGAAGCCGCTTGGGCTCCAGACCGTGGGTCACGGCAGCGGTCAGCAGCGCCGCCAGACGCTCCGGCCGGTACACAAGGCAGAAGCGTCCGCCCCATTGCAGCATTCGTTCGGCGGCGGCAAAGATATCCTCCAGCGTGGCGGTCAGCTCCGCGCGGGTGTCGCCCCGGACGCCCTCCGCCACCGCTCCCGTATGGGGCGCGAAATAGGGCGGATTGGACACCGCCAGCTGAAAGGCTCCGGCGGGCAGCGTCTCCCGCTGCCGCAGGTCGGCGCAAAGGGCGGTAAGGGGCAGGCGGTTTTCCGCAGCGTTCCGCGCCAGCACGGCGCAGGCGTGAGCGTCCCGTTCGATGCCTGTCACCTGCAATGAGGGTTCCCTTGCCAGCAGCAGAAGCCCCAGCAGGCCCGCCCCGGCGCCCAGATCGCAGACTTTCTCGCCCCGGCGCAGGCTGGCGAAGCCGCCCAACAGGAACGAATCCGTGGAGGGCGGAAAGCACTGTTCGTCATACCGATACCGCGGCCCGTCGGGCCACAGGCGTTCCGCGCGTTCCATGGACAGCCCTCCTTTTCTGGGGATAGTATAGCATACGTATGGCTTTCCGGCAAGACTTTGTAGGGGCCGGCGTCCCCGACGGCCTGCTCATAAAAAAACGGCCGGACATTCCGTCCGGCCGTTTTTCATGTACGCATTTTATTCAGCGGGGCTGATAGCGCCGTTGGGGCAGGTATCCGCGCAGGAACCGCAATCCAGGCAAGCGCCAGCGTCGATCACGTACTGAGAATCGCCCTGGGAGATAGCGCCCACGGGGCAAGCGTCTGCGCAAGCGCCACAGCTGACGCAAGCGGAACCGATCTGATAAGCCATTTTGAGTACCTCCATTAAGATTTGTCAACGCTATTGTATCATGAAAATAAAAAAATGCAAGACCTTTCTGAAAGGAAACAAGGCGAAAATTGTGGAAGACCGTGAAATTGACACCATGCGGGTAATGTGATACTATTTCATATAGAATGAAAAAGGAGGCCGTTCCATGGAATACACCTACGAATTTTTTGAAAAAAGCGCCCAATACGTCCGGGAAAAGCTGGATTTTCAGCCGGAGATCGGCATTATTCTGGGCTCGTCTCTGGGGCCGTTCGCCGCGCAGGTGGAGAGCCCGGTGGTGATCCCCTATGAGGATATCCCCAACTTCCTGCGCTCCACCGTGGCCACCCACGCGGGCAAGCTGATCTGCGGCACCGTCAGCGGCAAAAAGGTGGTGTGCATGTCCGGGCGGTTCCACTCCTACGAGGGGTATGACTTCCCCCAGCTGACCGCGCCGATCCGGCTGTTCAAGCTGCTGGGCTGCCGGGCGGTGATTTTGACCAACGCCGCCGGCGGCGTGAATCTCAGCTTCAAGCCCGGCGACATTATGATTATCAATGACCAGATCATGCTGCCCGGCTGCTCCCCCATGCGGGGCCCCAACATTCCGGAGTTCGGCCCACGGTTTTTCGACGTACAGAAGATGTACAGTCCGGAGCTGCGGGCCATCGCCAAGGAATGCGCTCAGGGCAGCGGTCTGACCTTCCACGAGGGCTGCTACTTCTTCATGCAGGGCCCCCAGTTTGAGACGGCGGCGGAGATCCGCGCCATCCGCACGCTGGGCGGCGACGCGGTGGGCATGTCCACCGTGACCGAGGCGCTGACGGCGGCCCACTGCGGTCTGCCCTGTCTGGGCTTCTCCGTCATCACCAACATGGCGGCGGGCATTCTGGATCAGCCCCTCACCGACGAGGAGGTCAACGAGGTGGGCCATCTGGTGGCCGACAACTTCAGCGCCTATCTGAAAAAGGTGCTCTCGAGGATGTGAGCCCATGACCACATTACTGAAAAACGCGTGGATCTACACGCCGCAAGGCGTGATCGAGGGCGGCTATGTGGTGATCGATGAGGCGGCGATCGTCTCGGTGGGCGCGGAGCGCCCGGAGGGCCGCTTCGACTGCGAAAAGGACATGTCCGGAAAGCTGCTGCTGCCGGGACTGGTGAACGCCCACACCCACGCCGCCATGACGCTGCTGCGGGGCGTGGGGACTGACCTGCCGCTGCAAAGGTGGCTGTTTGACAGCGTATTCCCCGTGGAGGGCCGCATGACGGCGGAGGATATCCGAGCCGGTACGGCGCTGGCGCTGCTGGAGATGTTGGCCTGCGGCACCACCAGCTTTTCCGACATGTACTTCTTCCCGTGGGAGGCGGCGGAGCTGGTGGCGGTGTGCGGCATCAAGGCCAACCTCTGCTATCCGGTGCAGGCTTTCGACCCGGCGGAGCCCTACGAGAAGAATGAAAGTGCCCGGAAGCTGGAACGATTCTATAAGGACTGGCACAACGCCGCCGAGGGACGCATTCGGGTGGACGGCTGCCTTCACGCGGAGTACACCTGCAATCCCCACGTGGCGGCGGGGACGGCGGCGTGGTGCCGCCAGAACGGCGTGAGAATGCACATTCACCTCAGCGAGACGAAAAGCGAGCATGATACCTGCATCGAGAAATACGGCAAGACCCCGGCGGCGTGGATGAACGATCTGGGAGTGTTCGACGTGCCCTGCGCCGCCGCCCACTGCGTGTGGGTGACAGAGGAGGATCGGGCGCTGCTGCGGGAAAAGAACGTCAGCGTGATCCACAATCCCACCAGCAACATGAAGCTGGGCAGCGGGTTCGCGCCGGTTCCGGAGCTGCTGGCAGAGGGTATCAACGTGGCGCTGGGCACCGACGGCGCCGCCAGCAACAACAATCTCAACATGCTGGAGGAGCTGCATCTGGCGGCCATCCTCCATAACGGATACCGCCATGACGCGGCCATCCTGCCGGCGGCGCAGGTGCTGGACATGGCGACGATCAACGGTGCGAAATTGCAGGGCCGGGACGACACCGGCGCCATCGAGGCCGGAAAGCGGGCGGATATCATGGCTATCGATCTGAGCGCGCCCCACCTTGTCCCGCATCTTGACACGGCGGGACTGGCGGTGTACAGCGCACAGGCCGCCGACGTTTGCATGACCATGGTGGACGGCAGAGTGCTGTACGAAAACGGCGAATACCTGACGCTGGACAGGGAGCGGATATTATACGATGCCAGAGCCGCCGCCAAGCAGCTGTACGGCGTGTGAGAGAAAAGGAGAACACACATGGAACGAGCAGACAAGGGCCTTGCCTTTATGATGCAGTATGAAAACGTGGCGTGGTACGATGGCGGCGAGGTGCGCATTCTGGATCGCCGGGTGTATCCACGCAGGGTGGAATTCGTCACCTGCCGCACCCACAGAGAGGTGGCGCAGGCGCTGACGGACATGGTGACCCAGTCCACCGGCCCCTTCACCGCCGCCGCCATGGGTATGGCGCTGGCGGCCTGGGAGTGCCGGGACAGGACGGCGGAGCAGCAGGTGGCCTATCTGGAGCAGGCCATGGACACCATCTCCCACGCCCGGCCCACCACCGTGGGACGGATGCAGCTGATCTGCGGCGGCTGTCTGGAGGTGGCAAAGGCTGCCATCGCGCAGGGCGTGCCTGATGTGGCACTGGCCATCCGGGACTACACGGTGGCCACCAACAACCGGCGCTATAGCCGGGTGGGCCAGATGGCAAAGCATCTGGTGGACAAATTTCCTGACAACGGCACCGTCATGACCCAGTGCTTCGGCGAGACCATTGTAGCCATGATGCTGAAGGAGTGCCGGGAACGGGGCAAAAGCATCCGCCTGTTCTGCCCGGAGACGCGGCCCTATTTTCAGGGCGCCCGTCTGACGGCCACCGTGTGTCACGACATGGGGTTTGACGTGACGGTCATTACCGACAACATGCCCGCCTACGTGATGCAGCAGGAGCATGTGGACGTGTTCACCTGTGCCGCCGACGCCATCTGCTGCGACGGCTATATCGCCAACAAGGTGGGCACCTTCCAGATCTCCATTGCTGCCAATTATCTGGGCGTGCCGGTGTACATCAGCGGCATTCCCGACAAGGGCCATCCTACCGTGGATACCGTACACATCGAGATGCGGAACCCGCAGGATACGCTGGAGGCCATGGGGGTAAAGACCGCCGCCGACGGGGTGAAGGGCTACTATCCCGCCTTCGATATCACGCCGCCACAGCTCATCACCGGTGTGGTGACGGATCTTGGCATCTATTCCCCCTATGAGCTGAAAAAATATCTGGAGGTCAGTGAACTCGGCCCCTATGAAATGGTAGTTTAAGGAAAGTAAATAATTGTTCTATTACGAAAAGAGGGTATAAAATGGAGTATTCTCACAAGGAACTGCGGCAGGAGATGGTGGACGTATGTCTGGAATCTCTGCATGAGGGGATGTTCACCGGAACCAGCGGCAATCTCAGCGTGGCGCTGGGGGACGGCACTATGCTCATCACCCCCACGTCGGTGCGCTATACGGTGATGCGGCCGGTGGATATTGTGCGGTGCGATCTGGACGGCAATATCATTGAAGGCGAATTGCAGCCCTCCAGCGAGTGGCGGATGCACGCCGCCGTATACCGGGCCTATCCGGAGCACAAGGCCATTTTCCACACCCATTCCCCTTATGCCACGGCGTTTGCGGTGGTGCATAAGCCCATTCCCCCGGTGCTGATCGAGACGCAGATCTTTCTGAACGGCGGCGTGGAATGCGCGGAATACGCCACGCCCGGCACCTTTGCCGTGGGGGAAAACGCCGTGCCGTGCCTGAAGGATGGCCGGGGCGGCTGCCTGCTGAACAACCACGGTGCGCTGGCGGTGGGCAAGGACTTAAACGAGGCCCGCACCCGCGCCCAGTACATCGAGGACAGCGCACGCATTTATCATTATGCTCTGCAGATAGGAGAACCTGTGGTGCTGGCGAAGCTGTAATAAGCGGCAAAGGATACTTCGTAAGGGCGGACAGAGTCGTCCGCCCTTACGAAATAACGGAGGATCCGTGTCAAATGACACGGATCCTCCGTTATTAAACAATTATTTACTTACGCAATTCCTGCCCAGGTGGCCAGAATTCCCACCACTTCCCGGCAGGCATAACCCGCGCCCAGGAACCACGGACTGAAGCATCCGGCGGACTGGGCTTCCAACCCCGCCTGACGGGCGAAAAGCTGGCCCCGGTACTGGTGGAAATTATCGCTGGCGATAACTACATGAGTATCCAGCCCATTCTCCCGGATGATATCCGCGGCGAACAGCAGGTTCTCCCGCGTGTCAAAGGACTTCTCCTCGGCGTAGATCCGTTCCGGGGCAATACCCATGGCCATCAGCTCACGGGCGGCGCAGCCGCCCTCCGTCACCGTCTCATTGCTGTTGTCCCGTCCACCGGTGGTGACGCAGACCGCGTCGGGGTGGGCGGTCAGGTATTGGTAGGCGGCTTCAATGCGGCCTTGCAGCATCATACTGGGGCGACCGTTGTACACCTGACACCCCAGCAGCACCACCGTATTCGGCGCGTCATCGCCGGAGGGACGGTCGGCGGCGGCAAGACCCATAACGGCCAGCACCGCCAGCGCCACGGCCAGCACCAGCCCCACGCCGGACAGCAGCACCGCCTTCAGCCATTTGGGAAAGCGGCGGAAGAAGCCGGGGAAGAAGCACCAAGCCGCCGCCAACAGCAGCAGCGCCGCAGGCCAGAACATGCCGATATGGCATACGCCGATGGCCAGCGGCATCAGGAAATAGACCGCTCCCAGCAGCGAGAGCGTGCCAAGGATGGGTAACAGCATACGATCAGTTCTCCGCGATATGGTTGGCGATGCGCTGCATGATCATATCCAGCGCCACCAGATTGTGCCCGCCCTCCAGCACGATAATGTCGGCGTACTTCCGGGTGGGCTCCACGAATTGCTCGTGCATGGGCTTGACGGTGGTCAAGTACTGGGTCACCACCGATTCCAGTGAGCGGCCACGCTCCTCCACGTCCCGCAGGGCGCGGCGCAGGATACGCACGTCGGCGTCCGTTTCCACGAAAATTTTGATATCCAGCAGATCACGCAGGGACTTGTTCTGGAAGATCAAAATGCCCTCCACGATCACCACCTTGGTGGGGTGCACCTCCACCGTTTTGTCGGTGCGGTTGTGGATGGCGTAGTCGTACACGGGACAGTGGATGGTCTCGCCCCGCTTCAGGGCCTTCAGATGCTCGATCATCAGATCGGTGTCAAAGGCGTCAGGGTGGTCGTAGTTCTGGCGGCAGCGTTCTTCAAAGGAGCAGTCCTGCCGCTTGTAGTAGTTGTCATGATGTACCACGCTGATGTTGCTGCCGAACCGCTCAGCCAGATGCTCGGTCAGGGTGGTTTTGCCGGAGCCGGTGCCGCCGGCCACGCCGATAAAAATGGTATTCATGGAGAACGCCTCCCTTGCATTATTCCCCTCTATTATAGAAAGTCATCCCCGGAAAAGCAAGAAAAGATGTAAAAAAATGATGAATTTCCAGCATTTTCAGTTGACGAGACGGCTGTTTTTGGAGTATGATAGCAAAGTATTATCAAGAGTATGTCCTTTGGAGGGAAAAACAGCATGAGCCTGATCAAGTGTAATAAATGCGGAGAAGTGTACTCCGACAGCTATAAAAAGTGTCCTTTCTGCGTGGAAGATGAAGAATACTACAACGGTAAAGTGAAAAAGCGCGGCCACCGCCAGATGGAGAAGCGGAAGAAGGCGCCCAGCGTTGTGGGCCCGGTGCTGGTGCTGGCGGTGCTGGTGCTGGTGGGCATTCTGGTGTGGGCCTTTGCCGGTGACACCGTGCGGGGCTGGTTCGGCGGCGACAAGCAGCCGGAGGACGTTGACCCCGGTACGACGCAGAACCAGCCGGTCAATACGCCGGTGGACAACGAGCCGGTGGTCAAGGCACTGGCGCTGGATCACATGTCCCTGCTGATGGCGCCCGGTGAATCGGAGAAGCTGACCGCTACCGGCGGCGCGGAGGAGAGCTATCAGTGGATCACCAGCGATTCCGGCGTGCTGAAGGTGTCTGACGACGGCACGGTCTCCGCCCTGACCGAGGGCAGCGCCGTTGTCACCGTCACCTGCGGCGAGGAGAGCGTGGCCTGCGCCATCACCGTACAGAAGAAGGCGGACACCACCACCAACACCCCCGACAACGGAACGACCACCAATAAGCCCGACACCAATAAGCCCGACACCAATAAGCCGGATACTACGAATAAGCCCAACAACGGCAACACCAATACCAGTTCTTCCCTGAAGAACCTGAAGATCAAGACCATGTACGGCACATATCTGGACAAGAACCCCGACGGCCAGTTTGACATGACGGTCAACAAGGGCGATCCCGCCTGCGAGCTGACGCTGGAGGGCGTGACCGGTACCGCCACGTGGAAAAGCTCCAACACCAATGTGGTGAAGGTCTCTGAGGGCGGCACGGTGGAGCGTGTCGGCTCCGGTACGGCCACCATCACCATCACGCTGGGCAGCGCCACGGCGGAGATCCTGGTGCGCGTCAACTGACAACTGACCTACATACGACACCCGAAAAGCAGCGGCTGTGCCGCTGCTTTTCTTTCGTTTGCGGCATAGGCTTACGAACGGCATAACAGGAAAGGCTCCCTTGTGTAAAGGGGGCTGTCGGGCGTATGCGAGACTGGGAGATTGTCTTGACGGCAGACAACCCCTCCGTCACGGCTTGCGCCGTGCCACCTCCCCTTACACAGGGGAGGCTTTTGACGAGACCGCGTTTCTTGATTTCCTTCACCCGCCTTGTCAAACCCTGCGCCCTGTGGTATAATCGAAACTGGAGAATTATCTTTGGAAAAGGAATCGATATATGACCACGCAGGATTACCGCACCCGCAGTCCGCTGCGGATCTTCTTGAGCTACTTCAAGCCCCACTGGAAGCTGTTTACGCTGGATATCAGCTGCGCCGTTCTGATTGCCATGGTGGATCTGGCCTTTCCGCTGATCTCCCGCACGGCGCTGTACCACTGGCTGCCGGAGAAGAACTACCGGGTGTTCTTTATCGCCATGGCGGTGGTGGCGCTGGCCTTTGTGCTGCGGGCAGGACTGTACTACATCGTCACCTACTGGGGCCACACCTTCGGCATTCGTGTGGAGGCGGATATCCGCCGCGACCTGTTCCATCATATGCAGGCGCTGGGCTTTGATTTCTATGACCGCAACCGCACGGGACAGCTGATGAGCCGCCTGACCACCGACCTGTTCGAGCTGACGGAGCTGGCCCACCACGGGCCGGAGGATCTGACCATCTCCGTCATCACCATCGTGGGCGCGCTGGCGGTGATGTTCAGCATCGAGTGGCGGATGGCTATTCTCATCATGGTCATCATTCCGATATTTCTGGTGGTGCTGCTACTGCTGCGGGGCGGGATGAGCCGCGCCTCGGTGGCGGCCAAGCAGAAGACCGGCGCCATCAACGCCGAGATCGAGTCCGGTCTCAGCGGTATCCGCACGGTGAAGGCCTTCGGTAACGAGCGTATCCAGCAGCAGCGGTTTGACTGCGCCAATGAGACGTTCAAGACCGCCAAGCGGGGCTTTCACAAGGAGATGGGGCGGTTCAACGCCACCATGGAGCTGTTTGTGACGCTGCTGAACGTGGCGGTCATTGCCGGCGGCGGCTGGCTGATGATGGGCGGCCGCATGGATTATGTGGATCTGATCACCTTCAGCCTGTATATCACCACGTTTATCACGCCGGTGCGGAAGCTGACCAACTTCGCGGAGCTGTTTTCCAACGGCTTTGCGGGCCTGCACCGCTTTATTGAGCTGATGGGCACCGAGCCCGCCATCACCGACGCGCCGAACGCCGCGGCGATGCCTGCGGTGCGGGGCGCCATCGACGTGAACGACGTCAGCTTCACCTACGACGGCGCCGACGAGGTGCTGCACCATGTGACGCTGCACGTGGCGGTAGGTGAAACGGTGGCGGTGGTGGGGCCGTCCGGCGGTGGAAAGTCCACCCTGTGCCAGCTGATCCCCCGGTTCTACGACGTGACCGAGGGCAGCATCGCCATCGACGGCGTGGACGTGCGGCACATCCGGCTGGACGACCTGCGGCGGGCCATCGGCGTGGTGCAGCAGGACGTGTTCCTGTTTGCCGGGACGGTGCGGGAGAACATCCGCTACGGCCGCCCCGACGCCTCCGACGAGGAGGTGGAAAACGCCGCGCGGCGGGCAGAGATCTACGAGGACATTCTGGCGATGCCTCAGGGGTTCGACACCTATGTGGGCGAGCGGGGCGTGCTGCTGTCCGGCGGACAGAAGCAGCGGATCGCCATCGCCAGAATCTTTCTGAAGGACCCGCCCATCCTGATTTTGGACGAGGCCACCTCGGCGCTGGACAGCGTCACCGAGGCGAAGATCCAGCACGCCTTTGACCTGCTGGCACGGGGCCGCACCACGCTGATCATTGCCCACCGGCTCAGCACCATCCGCAGCGCCCACCGTATTCTGGTGGTGCAGGAGGGCCGCATCGCCGAGCAGGGCAGCCACGAGGAATTGTTGCGGAAGCAGGGCGCTTACGCCCGGCTGTATCATACACAGAACTTGGGGGAGATACCTTATGAAACAGGAGAAGATCGATCGGATCAATGAGCTGGCCCGCAAGGCCAAGGCCGACGGCCTGACCGTGGAGGAGGAAGCCGAGCGGGAGGCCCTGCGGCTGGAGTACAAGGAGGCCATTCTGGGCAGCCTGCGCAGCCATCTGGAGAACACGTGGATCGTGGACGAAAAGGGCAACAAGCGGAAGCTGCGGCACAAAGGGGAAGAATAAATGGAGTATCATTACGATTATCATAACGACAGGGACGGCGCTCAGCCGCCGCATCAGCCCAACACACCCCAGCGCACACCCAATCCCAACGGGCAAAGCAACGATTTCGGCGCGTGGCTGCTGATCGGCATCATGTTTCTGGTGGCGTGGCCGGTGGGGTTGATCCTTCTTATTAAAAAGCTCACCGATAATCCGCAGAAGGTCAAAAAGGTGGCCTCCGACACGGCGGCGCAGGTGCGAAGCCGCGCCCAGCAGGCGCAGGCCCGGACACAAGCTCAGCAGAGCGCCCCGCAGACGGCTCCGTCCGTCCAGCAGGCAAGACCGGCGCAGCCGAAGAAGCAAAGCGCCGTGCAGAAGGTGACGCAGACGCCGCAGCCCTCCGCCGGAGGGGCCAAGGCGCTGAAGATCGTGGGCATCGTACTGGCGGCGCTGGGCGGCGCGGCGCTGCTGAACGTGGCCGCCAACGATCTGGGCTATGCCATCCAGTACAGCGAGTGGTGGTATTTCCTGCGGCAGCTGTTCTATCCTGTGGGACTGCTGTCCGGCGGTTTGTCGCTGCTGATCGGCAGCGCCGTCATGAAGCGGAAGATGCGCCGCTACGCCAAGTATCTGGCCTGTGCCGGAACGCGGGACACTATCCCGCTGGCTCATCTGATGAAGGCGGCAGAGGTGGGCGAAGCCAAGGCCGAGCGTGATCTGGAGGCCATGGTGGAAAAGGGCATGTGGGGGCCGGACGCCTATCTGGATCGGGGCAACGACATGCTGTTCCGCACACAGGCGGCGGCCAACGCCTATTTCTCCGCTAAGCGCGCCGGAGAGCAGCGGCAGGCCGCCGAGACGGCGGCGCAGAACGCCGATGGCTACGAGGGGATGCTGCTGGCCATCCGCCGTGCCAATGACCGCATCGATGACGAGGTGCTCAGCGCCAAGATCGACCGGCTGGAGACCGTTACCGGCCAGATCTTCAAGGTGATCCAGGAGCAGCCCGCCAAGAAGAATCAGGCCAGCACTTTCCTGAACTACTATCTGCCCACCACCCAGAAGCTACTGGACAGCTACGCCGACTTTGAGGAAGCGGGCGTCAGCGGGCAGAATCTGGATCAGGCCAAGTCCCGCATCGCGGACACCATGGACAACATCATCGCCGGGTTCGAGCATCAGCTTGACGCTTTGTATCAGGACGCCGCCATGGATATCGACAGTGATATCCGGGTGATGGAGACCATGCTGCGGCGGGACACCGCTACCGCGGCGGACGACTTCGGGCTGGACGGCGGTACCGCCGTCCAGATGCCCGATACGGAAATTGAATGATAGAAAAGAAAACAGCACGGCTTTGACAGATGGCCATAAAACAGTTCATGGAGCGTATCGGTATCGATACGCTCCATTTCAGCCTGTCAAAGAACCCCAGCTTTCAGAAAGCGAAAGCTGGGGTTTTCCTGTAATTTGGATGGTAACAAACAAATATCAGTGCTAAAATGGAGCTCTTCCAACTCCATTGTGCCAGCTTTTTCAGATTCATGGCAGCATATTTAAGCCTCACCCAAGCAGAAACCCGGGTCAGACCTCGGTGGTGTGTATAGCGCATGGCATGTTTTTCTTTTGCATCCGCAAAAACACGCTCAATGGTTTGTTTTCTCATGGCATAGATTTCTTTGCCATAATAGCAGAAGCAGGGGCGTTTGGGTAGTTTTTTGACAGACTGAGCAATAAAGCAGCATCCTGCCGGATGCTGCTTTATTGCTTATGGGGGAGAGAAGGGGAAAATGGTGACAGGGATCAGCGCTGTGCGCCGCGCTTTCTGGTCGTCAGCATCTTCTCTGCCGGCGTGACGCCCTCCACCTTCTTTTCGATGGTCAGCGTGCCGGTCTGCGGGTCGGCATCCTCCGGGTCTGTCTCCGGCAAATTGTCGGTGGCAAATGCGGTGGTAAACAGGGACAGTACCGTGATCAGGCACAGCAGTGCGCTGATGATCCTCTTTTTCATGATAAAACGAACTCCTTTTCTTGTGATCGGCATGTTAGCACACCGCCCGCTTGAAAAGCGGCGTGTGCGCAAACGATGGACAGAAGGAGTGTGAGGCCTCATTTCTCATTTCGTTCTGCTTCTTAGACGGCGGCAGATGGAAAAAGGTTCCTGATTTTTGAAAAATAAAAAAGGCCGAGGGTCTTGCCCTCTGCCTTTTTCGCTGTGTAAGCTATGTCAACGGCCGTTCTGACCGAAGTAGTAGTTGTAGAAGTCGCGGAACATGTCGGAGTAGTCCTGACCGCCCTGCTGCTGGTTATCCTGCTGGTTATCGGTGGTAGTATCCTCGCCGGTGGTCTTAGGCTGCTCGTCGAAGGTCAGGTCAAGGGTGATATACTCGCCGTTGCGGTAGACGGTCAGCGTCACGGTGTCGCCTGCCTTATAGTTCTTCTTGGCGGCGGACAGGTCGGTCATGGAGGTGATGGCGGTGTCGTTCACCTTGGTGATCACATCGCCCAGCTGCAAACCGGCACGCTCACCGGCGCCGCCGCTCTCGGTGGAGTAGACGAACACGCCCTCGGTGATGCCGATGTTATACTGGGCGGCCATCTGCTCGGTCATGGTACCGGCCTTGATGGCCAGATAGGCCTTGCCCGTCACCTGACCGTTTTCGATGATGTCGGTGATGATGGCCTGCACGTCACTGATGGGGATGGCGAAGCCCAGACCCTCCACAGAGGTGTCGGAATAGCTGGAATACTTGGCGGACACGATGCCCACCACCTCGCCGTACAGGTTCACCAGCGGGCCGCCGGAGTTACCGGGGTTGATGGAGGCGTCCACCTGGATCATGTTGAAGGGGGTGCCGTCCACGTTGATGGCACGGTCACAGCAGGAGACGATGCCCTGACTCATGGAGAAGGTCAGCTCGCCCAGAGGGTTGCCGATGGCGAGAACGGTATCGCCCACGTTCACGTCCTCGCTGTTGCCCAGCGTGACGGGGGACAGGCCGGTGGCGTCGATCTTGATGACGGCCACATCGTAATCGCTGTCGCCGCCGATGACGGTGGCGTCGTAGGTGTCGCCGTTATACAGGGTGACCTTCACGGAGGTGGCGCCCTTCACCACGTGGTAGTTGGTGACGATATAGCCGTCCTGACTGATGATGAAGCCGCTGCCGGCACTGGCGGTCTCCACCGCCTGACCGAAGATGTTGGTGCCGCTGGTGGAGGTGGTGTTGATGGATACCACGGAGTTCACTGTGGAGGCGTACACCTCGGCGGGCTCCATCTTGGTCTGACCGTCCACCTGCTTCACCGAGACGGTGACAGGCTCGCGGCTGGACTGCTGAATGACGGCGTTCTGGCGGCTGGCATTGCGGTACAGCGCCGCGCCGCCGAAGCCGCAGCCGGTGCCGATGATGGCGCAGGCCAGCACAATGGCGATCACCTTGGCCGCCGTGCTCCGGAAGAAGCCGGACTTTTTGGTGTGCTGGGGTTCCTCCGGCGTGGGGACGCTGCCGGCGGGCTGATAGTCGTCGGCCGGCAGGTTGCTGTTGCGGCCGTAGTGGTACTGATTTTCATGGAAGCGGTCAAAATCATCGTTATACATATGGATTCCTCCTTTATTTTCAGAACGAACTGTGTTATCATTCATCTTGATTATTATCATATACAGTTTTCTTAATTCAACCTTTAAGGAAACCACAAAAATTTTGAACATTTTGTGACAGATGAAAGGAGGCGCGCCATGCTGCGGCTGGAGGGCCTGAAGCTCCCGCTGGACGGGGGAGAGGAACAACTGAAAGCAAAGGCCGCCGCCCTGCTGGGCTGCCGGACGGGCGAGATTGCCGCCTTGCAGGTGCTGCGCCGGGCCATCGACGCACGGGACGGCCTGCGGTTCGTGTACACTGTGGCCGTCACGGTGAAGGACGAGGCGCGGCTTCTGAAGCGCTGCCGGGACAGGCATGTGTCCCGCTACGCGCCGGAGGTCTATGCGCTGCCGCCTGCCGCCTCCGGCGGGGCTGTGCCGCCGGTGGTGGTGGGTATGGGGCCTGCGGGACTGTTCGCGGCGCTGGTGCTGGCCCGGTGCGGGGCGAAGCCCATCGTGCTGGAGCGGGGCCAATGCGTGGAGCGCCGCCAGCAGGATGTGGAGCGCTTCTGGCGAAGCGGCGTGCTGGACACGGAGTCCAACGTCCAGTTTGGCGAGGGCGGCGCAGGTGCGTTTTCCGACGGCAAGCTGAACACCGGCACAAAGGACGTGCGGCATCGCTATATTATGGAGCAGCTGGTGGCGTGCGGCGCGCCGGAGGATATCCTGTGGGACGCCAAGCCCCACGTGGGCACGGATATGCTGCACATCGCCCTGAAGAATATGCGGAACGAGCTGACCGCGCTGGGCGCGGATATCCGGTTCGGCCATAAGCTGACGGGCGTTTCTGCGGAGAACGGCCAGCTGTCGGCGCTGACGGTGGAAGGCCCGGAGGGCGCTTATACGCTGCCCTGCCGTCAGGCGCTGCTGGCGCTGGGCCACAGCGCCCGGGACACGGTGGAGATGCTGCATCACGCGGGGGTGGCCATGACCGCCAAGCCCTTTGCCGTGGGTGTGCGGATCGAGCACCGGCAGGAGGACATGGACGCGGCCCAGTATAAGCAGTACGCGGGGCATCCCTGTCTGCCGCCGTCCACCTATAAATTATCCTGCCATCTGGACAACGGACGCAGCGCCTTTTCCTTCTGCGTCTGCCCCGGCGGACAGGTGGTGGCGGCGGCCTCGGAGACGGGGCAGGTGGTCACCAACGGCATGAGCGAGTACGCCAGAGACAGGGAGAACATCAATGGGGCGCTGCTGGTGAACGTGACGCCGGAGGACTACGGCGGCGGTGACGATCCGCTGGCAGGTATCCGGTTCCAGCGGCAGCTCGAAGCGGCGGCCTATGAGCTGGGCGGCGGTGACTATCGGGCACCCTGCCAGCGGGTGGAGGACTTCCTGCTGGGCCGGCCTACAACGGAAGCGGGGTGGGTGAAGCCCAGCTACCGTCCCGGCGTTGCCTATGCCGATCTGCACCGCTGTCTGCCGCCCTTTGTGGCGGAGACCATCGCCGGTGCGCTGCCGCTGCTGGAGCGGAAGATCCGGGGCTATGCCGCCCCTGACGCGCTGCTGACGGCGGTGGAGAGCCGTTCGTCCTCCCCCGTGCGCATCCATCGGGACGAGACGTACCAATGCAATATTCGCGGGCTGTATCCCTGCGGCGAGGGAGCCGGGTATGCCGGAGGCATCCTGTCCGCCGCTGCTGACGGCATGCGCTGCGCGGAACAAATGATAAAGGAGATACGACCATGAAAAAGATCGCGGTAGTGGAAAAATTCTTCGAGTCCCACCATCAGCAGCAGATCGAGACTGTGGCCGGAAAGCACGGCTATACGGTGGACTACTATCTGGACGGCGTGCTGCCCAAGGAGCGGGCCGGAGAGTATGAGATCGTGTACGGCATGCCCGACCGGACGGCGCTGAAGGATATGACGCAGTTGAAGTGGTTCTGCGCCAGCTTTGCCGGTGTAGACCGGTATGTGGACGAGGCGCTGTATCCCCACGAGGGCGTGCTGCTGAGCAACTCCGCTGGCGCCTACGGCGTCACCATCGCCGAGCACATTATGATGGTAACGCTGATGCTGCTGCGGCAGATGATGCCCACCATGAAGGCCGTGGGGGAGCGGGTGTGGCTACCGCCGCTGCCGGTGCGCTCCATCTGCGGAGCGAACATCACGGTGCTGGGCACCGGTGATATCGGCGCCAGCTTTGCCCAGCGGGCCAAGGCTATGGGAGCCAAGTCCATCTGCGGCGTCCGCCGCACCATCAAGCCCGCCGACCCCGCCTTTGACCGGATCGTGACGCTTTCTGCTTTGGACAGCGTGCTGCCGGAGACCGACATTCTGGTGATGGCGCTGCCCTCCACCGGCGAGACCGTGGGCGTGCTGAGCCGTGAGCGCATTGCCTTGCTGCCGCCGCAGGCCATCGTGGTCAACGTGGGCCGTGGTACGGCCGTCGATCAGGAGGCGCTGGCCGAGGCGCTGAACGCCGGACGCATCGCCGGTGCGGCGCTGGATGTGTTTGTCCCCGAGCCGCTGCCCCGGGATCATTTCCTGTGGGAGACGAAGAACCTGCTGATCACCCCCCACGTGGCGGGCAACATGTCCCTGGGCTATACCCGCGACAAGGACGTGGACATGTTCTGCGAGGATCTGGAGAACTTCGCTGCCGGTCGTCCGCTGGCCCATCTGGTCAACCGGAAGCTGGGGTATTAAGATTCTGAATACCACCTGCCGGACAACCGGCCGTGGAAACACGGCCGGTTGTCGCTTTTTCCGGGAAATATGAGGGGAAATCGGGCGAAAAAAACAGAAAACATTATAACTTTAATAGATAGCAGGGCATCGACTTTCCGAACTACCACATGGTTTGTTGATTGTGTTACATTTTTAGCAGGAGAGATTTTGTAAAAACGGCAATAATCAACAAAAATCATGATGCAGGAGGAGCAAACTATGATGAACCCCAATGTCGGTCTGGGCACCAAGGCCATTCACGCCGGTAATGTGAAGGACGCGCAGTACGGCGCGCTGACTACCCCCATCTATCAGACCTCTACCTTCGTGTTCGACAGCTGCGAGCAGGGCGGCCGCCGCTTTGCTGGGCAGGAGGGCGGCTACATCTACACCCGTCTGGGCAACCCCACCGTCTCCGTGCTGGAGAATAAGGTGGCGGCGCTGGAGGGCGGCGAGGCCTGCGTGGCCGCCGCTTCCGGTATGGGCGCCATTTCCTCCGCGCTGTGGACCATCGCCGGTGCGGGCAAGCACATCGTGGCCGACGGCACCCTGTACGGCTGCACCTTCGCCCTGCTGAACCACGGCATGAGCCGCTACGGCGTGGAGGTCAGCTTCGTGGATACCTCCGATCTGGCCGCCGTGAAGGCCGCCCTGAAGGAGAATACCTGCGCCGTCTATCTGGAGACCCCCGCCAACCCCAACCTGAAGATCGCCGACATCGCCGCCGTGGCGGAGGCTGCCCATGCCTATAACCCCGCCATCAAGGTGGCGTGCGACAACACCTTCGCTTCTCCCGCTTTGCAGAATCCGCTGGCGCTGGGCGCCGACGTGGTGGTGCACTCTGCTACCAAGTACCTGAACGGCCACGGCGACGTGATCGCGGGCTTTGTGGTGGGCAAGGCCGACTTTATCGGTGAAGTCCGCATGTTTGGCCTGAAGGACATGACCGGCGCGGTCATGGATCCCTTTGCCGCCTATCTGATCCTCCGCGGCCTGAAGACCCTGGAGATCCGCATGGAGCGCCACTGCGCCAATGCCAAGGCCATCGCCGAGTATCTTGACAAGCACCCCGCCGTGGAGAAGGTGTACTATCCCGGCCTGAAGGATCACGTGGGCCACGATATCGCCGCCCGCCAGATGAAGGACTTCGGCGGCATGCTGAGCTTCGAGGTCAAGGGCGGCCGCGCTGCCGGTACCAAGCTGGTCAATGCGCTGCACCTGATCACCGTGGCCGTCTCTCTGGGCGACGCCGAGACGCTGATCGAGCACCCCGCCTCCATGACCCACTCCACCTATACCGAGGAGGAACTGGCGGCTTCCGGCATCCCCGGCGGTCTGATCCGCCTGTCTGCCGGTCTGGAGAATGCCGAGGATATCATCGCCGATCTGGAGCAAGCACTGGCCCAGCTGTAAGGGAAAATTTGCACATAAAAAAGAGAGCCGTAAGGCTCTCTTTTTTCAGCCTGTCAAAAAACTACCCAAACGCCCCTGTTTCTGCTATAATAGAGGAAACGGGGGTGTTTTCATGGAAGGCTGGAGAAAAGATGCACGGCATGA
>QWCN01001337.1_pt1 | contig 38385 bp, 42 predicted proteins | sample 1972711 | NCBI WGS metagenome assembly QWCN01 (sample SAMN09866707, study PRJNA288562) | Human gut metagenome isolate term1_stool, whole genome shotgun sequencing... | isolation source: gut | host: Homo sapiens | place: USA: California
TTACGCTCGTCGGGAGTGCTGGTGCACCCCCTTGGCGCTTGGCCGATCCCCGACCGTTGAGTCAAAAATGAAGATGACACAGTTTAATTTACACCCCCATAAGGTTCATAAAGTTTATAAGGTAATCTTCACGTTATAAACTTTATGAACTTTACCGATAATTATTATTCAGTAGGTTTAATGTCCTGCATTTGTCATATAAACCACGTTTTGTTTCTTTTCTGTATTACATTCGTAACTCCCGTTTTAACCATACGGCCATCACGGGATCGGGAATAATTACTTGGCGTTTTTCTATTTCTACAAGTTCTTTCTTTACCAAGGCTCGTTTTACGGTGCTAACATTAGCCGACGAGCCGAGTTGGTACTTATGCAAAATCTCCTGTGTGGTAAACTCACTATGAACTCCATCTATGATTGCTCGTAAAAAATTCATCTGATAAGTTGTAAGACTCTCGGTCTGCTTTTCGAACAGCGGTGTGTTTTGATCGATAATATCTTGATATGCTGTCTCGAAATCTTGTTCCGTGGCAATTTTGTCCGTATGAATCCATACTAACCATGCCAACTGCTGCACGTATGAAGAATGATTATCTACTATTTGGCAGATTTTTTCGGCTAACTTTTCTGAAATTCGTTTGCCTGTGGCTTCGAAACGCCTGCATATATAGTCTATCCAGTCTCGTGTCTCGATTTTTGACAAATAGATAGCGTCCCCGAATTTATAGAAGGGGAGGCTCTTTTTTTCGAAGAGTTCATTCATCAAATGCTTTTTGCTGCCGAACAGACAATACGATACCGACTTTTGTAATTGCCAAATCGAGCGTAATCGCTTTTGGAAAGTTTTAGAATCTTTAAACTCGGCAATCTGCTGGAATTCGTCGATACAAACAACGATATTGCAACCTTTTTTCTGCGCTATTTTTTCAGGGAGCTGCAAGATTTCATCGATATTGTTGCTCTTGGGATTTATTTCAAGTGATATGGAAAAATCCGTCATCGGATCTGTCCCCATCGAAATTTTAGGACTGATACGGGAAAGGAACAATTTAGCGTGCTCGAGCCATTCATCCAATTTTGAAGATGTCTGTTTGAGAATAGCGGAAGCGAATCCTTCATAAAAATCACTATCACTGCGACAAGAAAAAATGTCGAGATAGACAATTTTTAATTTATCTGATTGTGCCAAACTGCACGCTTTCTGTACCAAAGAAGTTTTCCCCCAGCGGCGAGGTGAGATTAGCACCGTATTTACACCATGCTGAAAATTCAATACCAAGCGCAACGTTTCTTTTTCTCGGTCCGTGAAATTGTCGCCTGATGTTGCAACTCCAAATATAAAAGGCTTATTTTCCATAATTCTTCGGATATGATTCAAACGTAAAGATAAGTAATACTTTTATTACTAACAATATTGTTACTAATAAAAGTATTACTTATCTTATGCCTTTTAACTCTTACTCTTCCACGTATATTTCCAGGACTTGGGTAATGTCGTCCGGGTATAGCGTGAGATTTTTAAAGCAAGCGGGAACGAGAACGGTTTCCCCTTTGTTGACCAATACCGGTTCACATTCCCCGGTTGTGATGGTGAATTTGCCTTGCAGGCACATATAGATGACAAATGAATCGAGGTGAACGTACTCTTTCTCTATGTCCCGGTCAAATACGAGTAAATTTGTGGTAAAATAGGGGCATTTCACGAGTTTTGCGGATTGATTATCCTGTGGGGTATAGTTTACCCGGTGTTGTGGTTGATAGCTGTAATCGATCACGTCGGTGGCTAAATCCGTGTGTAGTTCACGGGTGTTCCCGTTGGCATCTTTCCGGTTATAGTCATAAATTCGGTACGTGATGTCGGAAGTTTGTTGAATCTCTGCAATCAAGCATCCTTTCCCGATAGCGTGTACCAGTCCGGCGGGAATAAAGAAGCTTTCTCCTTTTTTCACTTTCTGGACATTCAATAGATCCATAAGTTTGTTTTGGTGTAATGCTTGAAGATAGGTCGCCTTGTCAATTTCATGGTTGAATCCCAACACAAGAGAGGCATCTTTATCCGCATCAACGATATACCACATTTCGGTTTTACCGTAAGCATTATGACGTTCTTTTGCCGTTTCGTCATCCGGGTGAACCTGGATGGACAGGTCGTCGTTTGCGTCAATGTATTTAATTAATAGAGGGAATTCGACACCGAATTTCTCGTATATATGATCCCCGACAAGGTCCCCCATGTACACTTCGATTAGCTCTTGCAAATCATTGTCTGCAAGGATTCCGTTTGAAACCACAGAGATGTTGTCTTCTACGGCTGATATTTCCCAACTTTCACCAATGGATTCGTCGTGTTCTTTACTTTTATAAGCTAGTCTCTCACCTCCCCATATCTTTTTTTTGAGAATTGGATGGAATTTTAACGGGTATAACATGATTTATTATTTTGTTAGGCATAATTATTGTACTAAGAACAAAGATAGGAATTTTGTGAATGGGGGATTATAATTTATGGATTAATTTTGTGCATAGAATTACGATAAATGATATAAAAACGGAGTGAAATGAAGAAATTAGGAATGTTAAGTCTCATCGTGGGGAGCTTGTGGTTGGGCGCTTGTAGTGACGATGATAAAGATTTTATGTTGGATGTCAATCGAATGACAGGTGTTGATTGGTATTACAATAGAACCACGAGTAAGAATTATTTGTCTTTCTCGGATGAAAACGTGCTGGAAATAAATCGTTTTGATAAAAGTGGGGAAATAAAGGGTATTGATCTGAGAGGTGTGATTGATTCTGTGGCCGGAACGTGGAGGGATGAAGGGGAGAATATACTTGCCGTGGATTGGAAGAATGGGAATTCCGAGACGTGGATGGTGGAGAATTGTACGTCCAAGAAGTTAGTAGTGAATAATGGATGGGGAGAACGTGAGTATATCACGAAACCATCTTACCTTGAAAACTTGACTGGCGACGCTTTTTGGGTAAATAAGTTTGTAGATGGTGTGAGTAAACCCCAACTTGGTTTCCGGATTTCAAATGATCGGAGTATGCGGCAGGGGTTTGTGCTTGCTTTGTTATCGGATGATGAGTCTGTAAAACTGAAAAATTATAATAATGTTTGGAAAGGAGAGACTGATATTAGCCGAGTAGAAGATCGAAGAATACGTTTTTCCTGCCGTATTGGCTCTGATTACGTGAAATTTGATGAATTTATCACGGCAGATAATTTCGCATCCATGCGATTGACAGATATTGATTTTACTTCATCAATAAAGGCAGGGTATCCTAATCAGCTGGAAATCGAATGGAATAAGTTTGAGGGTGAAAACGTGTATTATAAGATGGAGGTGTGTTCAAAGGATAATGAAGCTGATGTGTATTTTGAGAGTGGATTATTCCCTTATGATAATGGTAAATATACCCTTAACGGGAGCACTATCGGGAAAATTAATAAATTGAATAAAATTGATTCAAAGAAAGAGTATACCCTTCGTTTGACTGCGGTTATGTTGGAACCCGGTGTAGCCTCGAATAGTGTGATCGCGGAGAGTCGTATTCAGGCTGTCGTGTATGTCACGGATAAATGCTTGCTTGGTAGATAACAGGCTGGGATTATTCTATAAGGAAGTTTCTAATTGCTTGAGCTAGTTTTTCCGGTTGTTCGCTATGAATCCAATGACCACATTGTGGGAGTTCGATAAGGCGGGCAGCCGGAAATTCTTTTTGCAGGCATCCTGTTCCCGTGATGAGATTGGATTGTTCTCCTTTAATAAATAGGATTTCTTTGTCATACGTGTTGTTGGGGAGTGAGGACGGGCAACCGCTGATCTCGTCAAAATGTTTACTGATTACTTGGTGGTTGATTTTCCACTCGAAACCGGAAGATGTCTTTTTGATGTTTTTCAAAAACAATTGTTGAGAACGTTCCGTTCTGAAATGTTGTTGAATGGCTTCCTTGACTTCTTCTCGGCTATGTAATCGGGAAAGATCGAAGTTTGCCATGAAATCGATAATCCGGTTATGACTTCCCCCGTCTCGTTGAGAATAGGATACAGGGGCAATATCCACGACCACGGCTTTATTCACAAGTTCCGGCCTTTTAAGTAATAAAGCCATCACGATTTTTCCTCCCATCGAGTGGCCCACGATATGGGGACGTACGGGGAGTTTTAAGTTTTCAACGAGTTCAATAATATCATTACTCATTACCTCGTAATTCATGGCCTCGTCATGGGGCGATTGACCGTGATTACGGACATCCGGTAAAATAACTTGGAATTTATCTTCTAGTAAATGGGCAATGGGAAGCCAATTTTCAGATGCCCCCCATAGACCGTGAAGTATAATTAGAGGAGTCCCCTCTCCAATAGTACGAAAGAATAATTTCATATTAACTCGGTGTGATTTGTGGTACAAATTTACGAATAGAGAATAAATAATAGATAGTACAGTGCAAAAAAAGACCGCTATAAAGCGGTCTTTTTCATATTACACGAAGTAAAATTAGTCTTTCAATTTAGCTTTCAAGAACTCTCTGTTCAAACGAGCGATGTGTTCGATAGAGATGCTCTTCGGACATTCTGATTCGCAGGCTCCCGTGTTGGTACAGTTACCGAATCCGAGTTCATCCATTTTAGCTACCATGGCTTTAGCACGACGTGCGGCTTCGATTTTTCCTTGCGGGAGAAGAGCCAACTGAGAAACTTTAGCAGCCACGAAAAGCATAGCTGAAGAGTTCTTACAAGTTGCGGCACAAGCTCCACAACCGATACAAGCAGCAGCATCCATAGCTTCGTCGGCATCCGGCTTAGCGATTGGAATTGCATTACCGTCAGGTACTCCACCCGTGTTTACTGAAACGTATCCACCGGCTTGCAGAATCTTCTCGTAAGCACCACGGTCTACGATCAAGTCTTTAATTACCGGGAAAGCCCCGCAACGCCACGGCTCGATCGTGATGGTTGCCCCATCTTCGAAACGACGCATGTGTAATTGACAAGTGGTCACGTCATCATCCGGTCCGTGGGCACGTCCATCGATGAATAAACTACAGGTTCCACAGATACCCTCGCGACAGTCGTGATCGAAAGCCACCGGTTCTTTGTTCTCGCTAACCAGTTGTTCATTCAGAATGTCAAGCATTTCAAGGAATGAGCTACCGGTTGAAATATCATGAATCTTGTAAGTTTCAAACCCACCTTTTGATTTTGCATCTTTTTGACGCCAGATCTTTAGGGTTAGTTCTTTTAATATTTTATCTGCCATAACGATTTTTCATTTAAGATTATTTATAAGAACGTTGAGCTACCTGAATGTTTTCAAATACAAGCTCTTCCTTGTGTAATTCAGGCTCTTTGTTGTCTCCCTTGTATTCCCAAACGGAAACATACTGGTAGTGCTCGTCATCACGTTTTGCTTCACCTTCCTCGGTAACTGATTCCAAACGGAAGTGACCTCCACAGGATTCGTTACGATTCAAGGCATCCAATGCCATCAGGTGTGCGATGTCGATGAAGTCTGCCACACGTCCGGCTTTTTCAAGCTCGTTGTTCATGGCGGTAAACTCTCCGGTTACGCGCAAATCCTTGTAAAATTCTTCTTTCAACTCAGCAATTAATTTGATTGCTTTTTTCAAACCCTCAGCCTCGCGAGCCATTCCGATGTAATCCCACATGATGTGTCCCAACATTTTGTGGAAGTGATCCGGTGATTTTGTACCCTTGATGTCATACAATCTACGTAAGTGGTCGGTAACGTTCTTTTCAGCAGCATCGAACTCCGGCGTGTTTGTTTTGATTTTCGGGGTCTGAATATCGTGTGCGAGATAATCTCCAATCGTGTACGGCAGAACGAAATATCCGTCAGCCAAACCTTGCATCAAAGCAGATGCTCCCAAGCGGTTAGCACCGTGGTCTGAGAAGTTACACTCTCCGATAGCGTACAATCCCGGGATGGTTGTCATCAAGTTGTAGTCAACCCAAAGACCTCCCATAGAGTAGTGGATTGCCGGGTAAATCATCATCGGATTGTGGTACGGGTCAACAGCAGTGATCTTTTCGTACATTTGGAACAAGTTTCCGTAACGTTCCTCGATTACGTGTCTTCCCAAACGGTCGATAGCGTATTTGAAATCCAGGAACACGGCTTTACCGGTGTTGTTTACTCCGAATCCGGCGTCGCATCTTTCTTTAGCGGCACGGGATGCCACGTCACGCGGAACCAAGTTTCCGAATGCCGGGTAACGGCGCTCCAAGTAGAAGTCACGATCTTCGTCCGGGATGTCGTTCGGGTTTAACGTACCGGCTTGTAATTTCTTGGCATCTTCCAATTTTTTCGGAACCCAAACACGTCCGTCATTACGTAATGATTCGGACATCAAAGTCAACTTACTTTGTTGGTCTCCGTGTACCGGAATACAAGTTGGGTGGATCTGCACGAAACAAGGATTTCCGAACATGGCACCGCGTTTGTAAGCTTGCCAAGCGGCACTACCGTTACATCCCATTGCGTTGGTTGACAAGAAGAACACGTTACCGTATCCTCCGGTAGCCAGAACCACGGCATGAGCTCCGAAACGTTCGATCTTTCCGGTAACTAAGTTACGGGCAATAACACCTCTTGCTTTTCCATCTACGATAACGATATCCAATACTTCGTGACGGGTATATGATTTGATTTTACCTTTTTCAATCTGACGGTTCATGGCCCCGTAGCATCCTAACAACAATTGTTGTCCGGTCTGACCGCGGGCGTAGAACGTACGGCTTACCAATGCTCCACCGAAAGAACGGTTATCCAAAAGACCGCCGTAATCACGAGCAAACGGTACACCTTGAGCGACACACTGGTCGATGATGGCGTTACTTACCTCTGCCAAACGATACACGTTAGCCTCACGGGCACGGTAGTCACCACCTTTAATAGTTTCATAAAATAGCCTGTATACAGAGTCGTTATCATTCGTGTAGTTCTTAGCGGCGTTGATACCTCCTTGTGCAGCGATAGAGTGTGCACGACGGGGAGAGTCCTGATAGCAGAATGTGGTTACATTGTATCCTAATTCAGCAAGACTGGCAGCAGCCGATCCACCGGCAAGTCCGGTACCCACGATGATAACATCAAGTTTTCTTTTATTAGCAGGACTCACAACATTGATATGGGCTTTGTGATTCGACCATTTCTGGGCTAGCGGGCCTGCTGGTATTTTAGCGTTTAATTCTGTCATAACCTTAGTAATTTTAGATTTTAAATTTTAAATTTTAAATTTAGATCGTTGATTTATGCAATTTAAAATCTACAATCTATAAATTTAAAATTGTTGTTAGTTTGCCAGTCCAAGCATGAAATAAAGCGGAATGATGCTAAAGCCTGCAGCAATGATGAAAGCGAAGATTTTAGCCAAACATTCCAGTCTTTTTCTCCAAATTTGGTTACAGAAACCGATAGATTGGAAAGCTGACCAGAAACCGTGGGTCAAGTGTAATCCCAAGAAGATGCCTCCCAAGATGTAAAGCAAACAGTAGATGATGCTTGATTTAAATAGTCCGGAAACCAAAGCATAGGTATTTTCCATGGCAGTACCGTCCACGTTGATCTCGGTTAAAAGAGGATCTCCGGCAAACTTGATTTTCCACCAGAAGTTCCAAAGGTGAACAAGCAAGAAGATCAAAACCAAACCTCCCAAGATGTACATGTTTCTGGATGACCATGTACAATTTCCTGATTGTCTGCGAAGATCGTACTTGATAGGGCGTGCGCCTCTGTTTTGAAGAGTCAAGATAGAAGCCAAGATGATATGGATAATGAATCCTATGGCAAGAATCGGTTCTACGATTTTAATGATAGGATTCGTAGCCATGAAATGGGCCCCGATGTTAAATAACTCTCCACTATTATCTACAATCAAAAGTAGATTCAGTGCTAAGTGGACGCACAAAAACGCAATAAGAAAAAGGCCTGATAAACTCAGAATGATCTTTTTCCCGATCGACGATGTTAAGAAATTACTCATAATTAGGTCTATTTATTGATAACTATTTAAATTCTTTATCCGGCACAAAAGTATCTATTTTTCCGTCATTTTAAACGGGTTTATCTATTTTAAAATCATTCTAAATATACAGAATTTTTTCCGTAATAAAATAAGTTATCAAGGTTTATAAAGTTTATAAGGTTCATAAAGTATTTACAGTGTTTTATCCCTTGTACACGATGATTTACAATAAATGTGCCAAGGGGTCTTTGGGTTATGCGAATACTTGAAATATTACTTTATAAACTCTATTTCAAAATTGCTTTATAAATGACCTCTTGAATTTTTGTACGGATATTGTCTTTGATAAGTTTGTCGTTGAATTCGTTGGGGTAAATCCGGTTGGATAGAAAGATGTAGATTAATTGGTTGTCCGGATCGTTCCATGCGATGGCTCCTGTGAATCCCGTGTGTCCGTAACTGGAACAAGGAGCTTCCTTGCAGGTCGGGCCTGATTTGTTGGGCAAGGTTTCCGGTTTGTCGAATCCGAGACCCCGTCTGTTTTGGTCGAGAGGTAAGTGTGTTTGAGTGAAAAGGTCGATAGTCGTAGAATCAATGAGACGTTCTCCCCCGTATGTCCCGCGGTTCAAGTAAACACTCATGATTTTGGCTAGGTCTTCTGCCGTGGAGAACAAACCGGCATTACCGGACACTCCGCCCATGAGTGCCGCGATCGGGTCATGTACGTACCCGTGTAATTGGGATTTTCTGAAAATATCATCTTTATTGGCGGGAACCACTCTTTTCATGTCGAGATTAAAATGAGCGTTGAAGTCCGTGTTATAGGCTCCCAGTCTTTTAAAGAAATGTTTCCGGCAATAAACATCAAAAGGTGTGGCGGATTGTTCTTCCACGATGTCTTTTAATAGTACGAATCCAAGGTCGCTGTAAGTGTATTTTTTCTGGGGTAGCAGTTTGGAGTTTAAAATCAAATTGTGAATGGAGTCTTGGAAATGCTTGTGAATATAAAAATGCGGGGAAACGACCAAGTAGCCTTCGCCCCCCGTGAAATTAAACGTGCTGTCCCGGTAGGTGAATTTGGGATTCAGGTACAGTCGATCCCGGAGTTTACGGGTATTGGTTTTCGTGTATTTTGTCGTGAACAACCGGCCTTGCATTTTATCCCAGTCAATGGCGTGCTGGAAGAAAGAAAAAGATGCCCTTAATCCGGCTGAATGTAACAACAATTCTTTGACGGTAATATCTTGCTTGTCGGTTTCCCGAAGAGAATAAGAATACCGGACAATAGGGGAGTCGAGTGCTATATATTGCTGGTCATAAAGCATCATGACTGCCGGAAGAGTCGCCGCTATTTTCGTGATGGAGGCGATGTCGTATATGTTGTCGGTCGTATTTTTCTTTTTTTTGTCATAAGTGTTGAAACCAAAGGCTTTGTTGTAGACAACATAACCATCTTTTGCCACGAGAACCTGACAGCCAGGAGTCGCTTTTGCTTTTATGGCGGCTTGGCATATGCTGTCAATTTTAAGGAGGAGCTGTGAATCCATACCGCAACTTTCCGGTTGGTAGTATCCTAACCGCAGTTTCGGGGTGGATAACCCGGTACCTGCGGGGTAATAGTGGTTAATACTCACGGGCAATTTCCCGTTCACGTTGATGCCCCCGAAGATGGCTTGGGCGGCAAACTGTTGCGCGGGAGTGTCATGTGAGTAGCTCACGATGATGGCATCCATGGGAAGGTAACTGTACAAGTCGATCCCGTAAGGCGTGGCCGGGTGGCAGAACACAACATGTTTCCCTTTCAGTTGTTTGATAATGTTGACAAGTTCCATGGTGGCCCCGAATTGCCGGGATGCCGTGTTGCGGGCGGCACTGTTATACAGGATAACACAATTGTATTCTGATAGATTGTTAATCAGTTTTTCCACTTTTTCTTTTGAGGCACTGGGAGATAGAGAAAAGTGAGCGCAAGGGGCGTATTTCTCTAGTGTACTCTCGAAAACGGGGGCTTTTCGGTCACCAAAATTCAATGAGGCAATGCGTAGCGTGTCTAAATGTGTCAACGGGAGCAGGAGGCCGTCATTTTTCACGAGAGTAATCGCTTTGGCGTATGTTTCTTGTAATAAAGCTTTGGCTGATGGGGAACTCAATCGTTCGGTCAGCCGGGCGGTGTCCACGGCAGCAGCATACGGGAGTACGAATTCTGCTTTTGCTTCAAGTACTTTTCGGCATTTTTCGTCGATCATCTCTTCCGTGAGAACACCTTTGCGGATAGCTGCTTTGATTTTTTTCACGGAGGCTTCCACGTTTTCCGGGAATAACAGAATATCGTTTCCTGCTGCTAGCGCCTCTACATCAGCCTCTCCGGGAGTTCTTCCTTTGGTGACACCTTTCATGTTCATGGCATCCGTGAAACACAGACCGTCAAAGTGTAATTTCTTGCGTAGCAGATCCGTGATGATCTGTTTGGATAGAGAAGCCGGGATATTGGTTGTATCGTAGGAAGGTACGTTTAGATGGGCAATCATGACGCCCGGTATCCCAGCCTCGAAAAGTTGACGGAAGGGGTACAATTCAACCGTGTCAATACGTGCCGCAGAGTGGCGAATCAAGGGGAGTGTCAAGTGTGAATCAACGTCTGTGTCCCCGTGTCCCGGGAAATGTTTAGCCACGGCCATCACGTGCTGGGATTGCAAGCCTCGCATATATTGAAGGGTACGGTTGCCGACTTCTTCTTTCTTTTCCCCGAATGACCGGATGCCGATGACCGGGTTTTTGGGGTTAACGTTAATATCGGCCACGGGTGCAAAATTCACGTGAATGCCCATTGCCCGGCATTGCTGTCCGATGGCTGCTCCCAGACGGTAAATGAGGTTCGTGTCTCGAATGGCTCCCAACAAGGTCTGGTTGGGAAATTCCATGGCGGGCTTAATCCGCCAGCCGACTCCGTTTTCTGCATCCATGCCGATTATGAGAGGAATTTTTGCACTCCGTTGGTACTTATTTGTCATTAGAGCTTGTCTTAGTGGACTGCCTTGAAAAAAGATAACTCCCCCGATATGATACTTTTCAATGGTTGTTCCCAGGTGATTCTCGTACACGCTGTCTTTGTTGCTATAGGCGGCCACCATGATCAACTGTCCGATTTTTTCATCCAGATTCATGGTATTTAATGTCGAATCGGCCCATGAGGACTGAGCTTGACCGTGGAGAGAGGGGAGGAGTATGCAAAATAGTCCGATTGTGGCAAGGAGCTTGTACATGGTAATTACAAGTTTTAGCGTTAGAGGTTGGTTAAAAAAAGTGCGGCAAACATGAATAGATTGCCGCACTTGTATCAATAGATTGGATATTATTTCAATAATTCAGCAATCTTTTGTTTTAATTCATCACCTCTTAAATTTTTAGCAATGATTTTGTTATTTTCGTCCAATAATACTGTGTGAGGAATTCCGCTTACACTGTATAATTGTGCAGGAGCTGATTGCCAGCCTTTCAAATCAGAACCGTGTTTCCATACCAAACCGTCATCAGCGATAGCTTTTACCCAAGCCTCTTTGTTGTTATCCAAAGATACACCGAAGATTTCCAATCCTTTCGGGTGGTATTCTTTGTAGATTTCAACTACGTGAGGATTTTCACCACGGCAAGGACCACACCATGAAGCCCAGAAATCGATTAATTTCACTTTACCCTTGATGTCATACAAAGAGATTGATTCTCCTTCCGGGGTCGTGATCGTGAAGTTCGGAGCGATTTGGCCAATAGCTGTGCTTTCTAATTTAGCGATTTGAGCAGCAATAGCTTTACCTTGTGCGCTAGCTTTTGCTTTTTCACCCAGTAAGTTATATCTTTCTTTCAACTGCTCGTATTCCATTTGTCCCATGCCGGATACGATAACGAAAGTTGAAACATAAGAATCCGGGTTAGCTTTGATTAATTCAGTTTCTTTAGCTTGAGCATCCGTCATTAATTTTGCGTATGCTTCTTGTACAGCCTGCATTTTAGCCTGATCTCCATTAGCTGCTTGATATTCTTGTTGTAATTTCATGGCCTCTTGTTGAGTTGTCGTGTTGATAGCCATGAATTGGTCATATATTTTTTGACCTTCGCTACCAGTAACAGTTAATCCTGCCTGTCCAGCATTGACTGTAATATTTGCATTTTCTAACATGAATGGAATAGCTCCTCTCTGACCGATAACCATGATATAAGCACCGGTAGGTTCACTTACGTTTCCGGTAAATTCAAATGAACCGTTCTTCACGTCAGCTTTTGCTAATGTGTCAAGGCTACTGCCATTAACAGTTGCGATAATAGCCTTACCATCCGGCATTCCTTCTACCGTTCCGGTAACTTTGTAACCACTTTGGGCGTTACATGCTGCAAGGGTCATACTTGCTGCAACGATTGATAATAAAAGTTTTCTCATGTGTTTTTAGTTTTCTAAATATGAAATATTGTGTCTTTAATGAATCTTAGCTTTCATGAACCAGATCTCCTTAAAGGCAATGTTTATTCTTAATTTTGCGTATTTCTCTAAAATTTGATTATTTCGGTGAGTTCCGCGCATACCTAAATCAACGGCAACCCCCAACATCAACTCTTGTCGGGCTAGACGAAGAGGCATTTGGGTGCCGACGGTTAGGCCATAAGTGTTAATGTCTGTGTAATTGAATTTGAGTTGAGAGCGAGTAAAATAAGCTCCAGCAGTATATTTATTCCTTTGCCACCAATAACGCCCAGACTCGTTGGGTTGTAATGACCCTCCAATGGCTGCTTTATGGTAGTCTTGGAATTCCTGATTCGTTCCGAATTCTTCGTAAGCTGACATTTTCTGAAATGTGTAATCTCCTGCAAATATCCATTTTTTATTGTATTGATAGGAGGCTCCAACAATCATTCTGAAAGGAAAAAATACCTCTCCATTGTCCCAGCTTTCGTCGTTAACATTTATGATGGCACCGCTTGTATTACTAATTTTATTGGCAACAAAAGTTCTATTTCCATGCAATGATGTACCAAAATTAAAACTACCTCCAAGCGTTAGTTCTGATTTTTTTGTTAATGGTAAGGGTAATTGAAAGCCTAATGTAAACAAACTACTATTGATGCGAGTTAAGGTTTGTGATTTAAGATAGTATCCACTTGTGGCTGGTTGCATCACAAGAGTTAGACGGTCTTCAACTTTGCCGAATACATAAGAGGCATTTACCCCCACTGATAATCGGCCAAATTGGTAAGCCACTCCTAAATAGGCTTCGTTCAATCCACCCAATCCCTCTAATTGCTGTACATAAAACATGGTAGGATCCTCGATTAAAGGATAGGAATAGATCAAATCGAATCCCCGGTCTGATCTCTGTACTAAGCCCAGCGAAACGAATGTTTTTTTATATACTCGGAATGCCATGTTTAGCGAGGCATTTTGAGCCACTTTATAGTTGGAATGATCTTTATAAGTAGAAACATCGACGTACTCTCCTGTGACTCCCATTTGGAAATAGAATCTCATTGAATCTAATGCCGTGTAAGATGCCGGGTTTAAGAAGTTGATATTATAATTATCCCTCATGGCAGCAGAAACTCCACCCATTCCAGTATAGGCTCCATAATTATCGGGTAATAATCCAACTCCGAATTTGGAATAGGGGGTACCCATATTGTTTTGTCCCCATGCTCCGAGGGTAAAAAGTAATATTGCAATGCTTGTAAATATTTTTTTCATACTCATTGTTATAAACGGCAATAATTTTTTACTAATAGTTTGCGTAATAAATTCGTAATACCGGGGTCTTGTCAACGATAAGTCTTTGGAACGTGAGATTGTTTGCTCCCACGAATGTATTGATTTCATCGACGCCGACTTGTACAGGGCTACCTGCTAAACCGATTAGTAAATTAAGTTCCGGATCAATACCTCCGGTCCCATTACTTACCATACTGTTATAATAATCCGTGATGTCTATTCTATATTTCCGGTCTTCCTTGTAGTTCGGGTTTGCTTCGAGATACCCGAATACCGAATTACCAGATAAATCGGTCAGTTTACCGGAGATTCTGGAGTATTTATCTAAAGTGAATACTTGGATAGTTGTAGGTTCCGGGATGTCTTCAAAATTATCGATTTGGGGCTCCAGAACAATTTCTACCTTTAAGATTGTTCGGTAGGGATTCACATCCGATTTGAAGGGTAATTTCATCTTTAACATATACCCGTTTTGACCTTGAATAACAGCTTTGTTTTCTTGAGAATATGGTAAAGGATTGTTCCACGAAACATTGCTAAACCGATCAGAAGGTGTATGCTCTATATTCGTGAATGCGTAATATCCTCCGCTAGAGTAAGCAGCCAAAGGCTGAAACGTGTATGCTCCGGTCTGTACATCCAGATGATAATGACATCTTAAAGACAGACGTGAACCGTCGATCGGTAATAAGGCCATGTTATCCTTGTCTGGTACGATCGTTAAACCGGCAAAATAACGCATGAAATCCAATGCGTTATTCTGGTTTAGAATGGAATCCTGTCTTCGGATGAGGCCGAAAAGTTCCCTTCCCAAAGCATCATCCAGTTTGAAATACGTTTCTTTATCTTTTTGCGTGAAAAATTGTTTTTCCAATCTGACACTCAACGTGGCTAATGGTTTCTCTGGGTCATATAGTGGTAGAGTTTCATTGTTGTAGATACAGGGATCGTCGAAATCCGTGGGCGGAAAATTCTTCAGCCGATAGACTCGATAGGTTTGCAATGTTGCTGTATCTCCTGCCAAAATCTTTGTTTCGTCATACTTAAAAGGAAATGCAAGGGTCAAAGAATCGTAAACGTAATTATCATCATAATTCGGTATCCCGGTATTCCCGTTTCCAATAAGCTGGAAATAAGGAGTGGCAGTTGTAACTCCCGTGGTTTTATCAGTCATTTTGCCTAAAGTGAGCTGATTACTTTCCAACATATTAGTTAATATATTAAGACTTGTGGGAAATGAATCCAGTCGAACGGTGGATGTCTCGATGTCAAAAGTTTCTATATTCACATAACCCTCAGCGGGGACCATTGTATCTCCAATCGTATTTAGGTCATTGTTGCATGAATATAGAGCGAATAAAAGACCTGCCAGAAAAACTATTCTCATGTTATAATCTGTTTTGATTTAATCAAGATGCGAAGGTATAACTATTTTCTAAAATACGGAAGAACCTGCGGTCATTTTATCTGAATAAATTGTAAAAAAGAGAAACAATAGATATTTCGTCTTTTTTTTATTGGATTTGTTTTTAAAATGTGTAGTTTTGCCTACTGTTTTTGTAATATGAAGAGAATTTAGAACGAAATAAATAATTTAAATAACTAGGTAAATAGATAAGTATGAGAACATTAAATTTTTTGGTTCTGACAGTATTAGGCTTAATCTTTGCTTCTTGTGATGACGACGATCATCTGGGGGATTGGGAAAAATCGGTAGAGTTTGGTGGTGCACCCCGAGAGGCTGCCGTATGTTTTACGGATCCAGCCACCGGAACTGTTTTTGTTAGTTTAGGATTAGGTGCTAAAGGTGCAGAATTTACAGATACGTATTATTTCAATGACGAGGATGAAGGTAGATTAAATTGGAAAAAGGTAACGGGAGAGAATTCTGAATTTCCGGCACCAATGAATACAGGAAAAGGAGAAAACCTTGGTAATGGTCGTCACTCTGCCGTGGCTTTCGTGATTGGAGAATGGGCTTATGTGGGAACGGGTTATGTGCCTGCTTTTTCATTTGGCAATACGGGTGACCAAGAGAATATCCGTGATCGTAAATATTTTAATGATTTTTATCGGTTTAACGTGAAAACAAAGCAGTGGGATAAAACTTGGTCTTCTAAAATAGTTGTTAATGGTACTGAGGTTGAAGGTCGTCGGGATGCTATCGCATTTACTGATGGTAAATATGGTTACGTGGGAACGGGTTATGGCGAAGATAATAGAGTGTTCAAAGATTTTTATCGGTTTGATCCGAATGCGGGTGTAAACGGGAAATGGGAAGAGATTTCTTTCCCGGGTGAATCTCGTTATGGTGGAACCGCTTTTGTCGTAAATAATGCTGCTTACGTATGTTTAGGAGCCAAGAGTGTTGGAGCTACTTCTAATTATGCTACGGATGTTATAAAGTTTGACTTTGCAACGGGAGTATGGACAAAGATGGATAATTCCTTAACAGATAAACCAGGAGTAAAACAGGATAAAGATTATGACCGGATTCCGCGTGTGTATGCTGTTTCTTTTGTTTCAAATGCAGGAAATGATGGCGAAGAATACGCTTATGTTGCAACTGGTACAGGAAGAAATCCTAGAACCGTTTGGAAGTATAACCACAAAAAAGATCAATGGCATCAGATGGAAGATTTGTCTAATATGGCAAGTGCTTTGGTTATGGGTGTAGGATTTACTTACAAAGGTTATGGATATTACACTACTGGTGGTGGTAGTGCAGATGTTTATACCAATTTGAACCCGGATACTTGGAGATTTATTCCAGATGTAAAAGAAACTCGTAGAAACGACTATTAATAGTTGTTCTAGAATATTATTAAGGCTATCAGTTTTGATAGCCTTTTTTTATGCTTAGAGGATAAATGTTGGTGTTCGTTATCAGGTATATCAATGTTTGTTTTCGTGTGATTCGGTTTAAGTCAATATTTCCTCTTGCATATATCCGTTATGTATTCGTTATCCTATCGTTAAAGTATCGCTCTATAGCAACGAAGATTTAACGAGGAGGTAACGAAGACATGAAACAAGGATGTAAGCTTTGGGGTGGAGAAAAAAGAGAGAGGGTGTTGATAATTCATGTGGGAGAGAGATTTTGGGAGGGTAAAAAGGGGGATATAATGAAGATGCAAACTTTTTTATTATCTTTATCCCCGAAAATATATGTTTATCGAATGAAGAAATTTGGCGTTATTATATTCTTCTGTTTGGCGACATTGGGAGTGTCGGCACAATGGAATACGGCAAATATGTTGCGAGTGGGGAAGAGTGCGATCATGTTCGACGACTACGTGAGCGCGATCGAGAATTTCAATAATATCATACGGATAAAACCTTTTTTATCCGAACCTTATTTTTTTCGGGGATTGGCGAAGTTGAATCTGGATGATTTTGAGGGGGCTATCCGGGATTATACACAGGCGATAGAGTTAAATCCGAATTATTTCCATGCTTACATGTACCGGGGGATCGCCTATCATAATATGAAGCAGTTCGAGGAGGCCATGCACGATTATAATACGGCGATCGCAATAAATCCGGGAGAGGCTTACGTGTACGCGAACAGGGCAATTACCGAGGCAGATATGGGAGATTACAAGGCGGCGGAGAAGGATTATTCGAAGGCGTTGATTATCGATAAAAATTTATTACCGGCATATTTGAACCGGGCAATCATGCGGGAGAAACTGGGCGATCAAGAAGGGGCAATTGCGGATTGTAACATGGCCATCAAATTGAATATGTTCTCGGATGATGCTTATGGTTTGAGGGGATATTTAAGGTTTCAAGCAAAAGAGTATCACGATGCGATTGAGGATTACAACAAGGCTTTGAAGATTAACCCGGAAAATAAGCGGATTCTTATGAGCCGGGCGATTACCTGGTACGAGATGAAGAAATATCCTGAGGCATTGGAGGATTACACGGCCGTCTTGAAGGTGGATAGTACTTATGCGTATGCTTATTATAATCGGGCTTTGTTGAGATCGGAAATCGGGGATGTGAATAATGCCATTCAAGATTTTGACCAGGTGTTGGAAATGAACCCGGATAACATACTGATTTATTTCAATCGCGGGTTATTGAAGATGGAGATCAAGGATTACGAGGGGGCTTATAACGACTTCTCTCAAAGTATATCAATATACCCGGATTTCGTGAAGGCATATCTGGCAAGGGCTGCGACGAGTATGGATATGCGGGATTACGATGCGGCCGAAAAGGACCGTTACAAGGCGGAAGAGATCATGGACCGATATCGGCGAATGAAGGATGGGGATCAGAATGCTTTGGTGGATACCACGGAGAATTTTAAGCGATTGATAGATATAAACTCCCGGGATGACCGGATGAAAGACGTGATCAACGGACGTTTGCAAGACCGGAACGTGATTATCGAATTACAGGATATGTTTATCGTGCAGTACCTGTCGCTGGATACGTTGCGGAAAGGGAAAGTGCAATATTTCGACAAGCGGATCATGAAGTTTAATCAGGAGCATAATTATAACCCGGCCTTGACAGTTTCAAATAAGAAGTTTAATTACCCGAGGGAATTCGAGGATAATTATATCGAGAGCTTGTCTTCGGATATTCGGAAAAACAAGAATGTCACGGATGCTTTGTTACTGCGCGGTTCATTGTATCTGAACCGGGGAGATTACACGAAAGCGATCGAGGATTTCCGTGCAGTGTTAGAGCGTGACCCGAATCATCTGTTCGCTTTGATGAACTTGGCAAGCGCCCGTTCCCGGATGTACGATTACATCGAGTCGATAGAAGAGAAGACTTCCCGTGTCGTGGGTGAGGAGAAAAAAGTGGAGCGAAACGTGGATTATTCTTTGGTACTGGAGGGGAATAACAAATGCTTGGAGATTGATCCGGAGTTCGTTTTTGCCATGTTTAATATTGCTAACGTGTATGCCAAGAGCGGTGAGATTCAGAAAGCAATTGATATGTACACGAAAGTGCTGGAAGTGGATAAGGATATAGCCGAGGCTTATTTTAACCGAGGTTTACTCTATATATACCAAGGAAACCGGAGTGCTGCTAACGTGGATTTGAGTAAGGCCGGGGAGCTTGGATTAACGGATTCTTACAGTATTATCAAGCGCTATTGTTCGGTAGAGGAAGAGTAAATAAAAGGATGATTCGGTGATTGCAGATGATTTGATGATTTAGTGATTAAAAAAGGGATCACTAAATCAAAGATGATAGAGTCTCCGATGAATCGAATCTCTTAATCGGAAATCATTAAATCACTTAATCAAATTTTTAATTCTCCATTCTTTGGGGTAGTAGTTATTTACCCGGTTGCCGACTTCTTTTACCCAGCCTAGCCCGATGCCTTTGTAGGTGATGAGAATCCATTCCCCTTGAGGGGCCTCGAAACGGATGTCTTCTTTGCGTAAAAATTGGAGGGCTGTGGCGAGATCTACTTCTTGACGGATAACGTGCTTTTGTTGCAGTTTGTGGTATAGAGCCAGAGAATGGGCTGGTTTTGTCCTCCCTTTAATACATTCTCCGATTTCACATCCTTTATAAATGACCCCGGCTTTGGAGGATAGATATTGGATAAATTCGGCGTGTTGTTTTGGAAGGATGCCTAATGTTTCTCCCGCAATGTAAGGAGTGTATTTTGTCATGTCCGGCAGGAAGGGGAGGATGTCTGCCGGGAGTTTGACTGCGGGGGATGGGGTTGCTCGCTTTTCTTTCTTCATGGTAAAGGGTGTCCCGTCATTTTTTTGAATGACTCCCATGAATAAACCTTCTCCGCTAGTTTTGTGCGGGTAGAAATGGTACCCGTGGAGAGGAAAGGGGGACGGGGTGATGGCTGTAAAATTATGCCGGATTTCAACGGATGATGCATCGAACGTGGTTAAAATCCAGTTTAATATATCTTCATTTTCTCCCGGATTGTAGGTACACGTGCTATACACGAGATAGCCCCCGGGGGCGAGAGCATCCCACACGTCGGAAAGTATTCTTTTTTGACGCTCTTCACAAAGACGCAGATTATTCTCGCTCCATTCCATGATGGCTTTCTCGTCTTTCCGGAACATACCTTCCCCGGAACAGGGTGCATCCACGAGAATCATGTCGAACGCACCCTTCATTCCCGTGAAACGATTGGGGTCGCTATTGGTGACAACAATATGATCATATCCCCATTTAATAATATTTTCTTTGAGAATGGAGGCTCTTGATTTAATTACTTCGTTGGAAACCAGTAGTGAATCCTTGGGCAGATTGCTTGCCAGTAACGTGGATTTACCACCCGGAGCCGCACATAGGTCGAGAACCCGGAGGGGGGTATCCCCGGTTATCTGCTCAAGAACGACTTGCAGAAACATGGAGGAGGCTTCTTGCACGTAATAAGCTCCCCCGTGTAGCAACGGGTCGGAGGTGAACGAGGGACGCTCCTTCAAGTAGTAGCCATTACTACACCAGGGTACTTGTCGGGAAAGTAATGCCGGGAAGGGGAGATCGGTGTTTGCCGTTTTCTTCGGGTTTAACCGGATGGAAGTGGGAGACTCCGAAACTAACGCTTGGAAAAAGGTTTCCGATTCGTTCCCAAGGAGCTGCTGCATCCTTTCTGTAAATGCTGGCGGTAATGAGATCATAGACACATTGGATTAATGGGGCAAATTTAGTGATTTATTTCCTGATATATTTTACCTTTGCGAGAGAAAAGAGATCGTGGAGTTGATTAATAGACAAAAATAGAATGATTGAGATTAGTGAAAATTTTAGTTTAAAAGAATATAACACGTTTGGTATAGACGTGACTTGTAAATATTTTGTGAAGTGTGATCAAGAGAGCGAATTATTGGAATTCGTGGGATCATACGAGTTAGACCCGGAGGAAATTCTACTTTTGGGAGGGGGAAGTAACTTCTTGTTCACGGAGAATTTTGACGGGGTTGTCTTTTATCCCGTGATGCAAGGGTGCGAGATCGTGAGGGAAGATGATAAATACGTGTTTGTCCGTGTAGGAAGTGGTGTCGTGTGGGATGATTTCGTGGCGTGGGCTGTCGAACACGGGTATGGAGGGGTGGAGAATCTTTCACTGATCCCCGGGCATGTCGGGGCTACTCCGGTGCAGAATATCGGGGCTTACGGGACGGAAGTGGGGGAATGTATTGACCGGGTGGAAGCCGTGGATATCGTGAAAGGAGAAAAGGTGACGATTGATGCGGCAACGTGTCGTTTCGGTTACCGGGATTCTATTTTCAAACATGAGTGGAAGAATCGCTTTCTGGTAACGTATGTTACTTTTCGTTTGACGAAACATCCCGAGTTCAAGTTGCATTACGGGAGCGTGAAGGATGAAGTAATCCGTTTGGGTGAACCTTCGTTAAAAGTGATACGCCAAGCCATTATTCGTATACGGGAAGCGAAATTGCCGGACGTGAAGGTATTGCCTAATGCCGGGAGTTTTTTTAAAAACCCGATGGTTGAACGTGTTATTGCGGATACTTTGCAGGAAAAATATCCTGCACTGCCGGTTTATCCCGTGGATGATGACCATGTGAAACTGGCTGCCGGGTGGTTAATCGAGGCCGCAGGATGGAAGGGAAAAGTTGTCGGTCATGCCGGGGTACATGAAAAACAGGCGTTAGTATTAGTGAACATGGGTGGGGCAACTGGTATAGAAATTGCACATTTGGCTAACGAGATAAAGAAATCCGTGTTCCTTCAGTTTGGAGTATGGTTAGAACCGGAAGTAAACGTGATATAAAATTTAAAGTTTAAAGTGAAATCAAGAGTATTTATTTGTGCGTTTGGAATCTAAAAATCGTTAAATCTAAAATTAGAACGGGATGGTAAAATATTCGGAAGAGATAGGTATTCGGGGACATTATACGGATTTGGAAGGACGGTTGATCATGAAGTCCTTGTGCGATCTGTTTAATGACGTGGCGAACGTGCAGACTTATGCGCTGAAAATAGACGTGCCCACGTTGAACGAGCAAGGATTGACATGGATGCTGCATAAGTTGCATATTTTGATTAACCGGATGCCGGAACAGGGGGAGAACGTGATGTTGGAAACATGGCCGTCGGGTATTGACCGTTTATTTGCGATTCGTGATTTTAGAATGGTGGCAGGAGAAGAGGTTTTATTACGGGCTACTTCAGAGTGGATGGTGATAGATGTAAATCGTCGTCGTCCCGTGCGTTTGCCGGCTTGCGTGACAGAAACCGCCGCTTTTTGTGTGGATGGTATTCGGGAAATTCCTTTCGAGTTGGATACGAAAAAGATGCCGACAAACTTTGAAAATACCCGGCGTTTCACGGCAACATACGATAATATCGATTTCAACAAGCATGTCACTCAAGCCACGTATGTGCGCTGGGTTACCAATTCTTTGTCTTACGAGTTTTTAAAGGACCACGAAATTACGGAGTTGGAAATTATTTACGAACATGAAGTGTTGCCGGATAGTGTCGTGTGTGCCGGATGTCATGTTGAGGAGGAAGAAAATCGTGTAAAAGTGTATCACCAGGTGAGAAATGAAAGTTTGGATAAAACGCATTGTTTTGCTGTTAGTTACTGGAAAAAGCGGTAAGAGCTGAGTGTATCTTTTGTTGTTTATTTCGTGAAATTCGGGTTAAAATACCGCTTATTTGTTTTGCGATAATGAGAAAATACTATATATTTGCGCCGTTAAAAAATGCCCAAGTGGTGAAATTGGTATACACGCTACTTTGAGGTGGTAGTGGCCGTTCGGCTGTGCAAGTTCGAGTCTTGTCTTGGGCACCATCAATGAAACAGAAATACGGAAACCGTTGCATTTGCAGCGGTTTTATTGTTTTCATGCAACGGTCAGCCCTTGTTTATTTCATAAAAAAGTCCAACATTTGTTCCAACATTTGTTCCAACACTTTTGTATGATAGAAGTTACTTTTTCATTAGATAATCCAAAGCGAGAAGTTTCAACGATCCGGGGATTTATTCGCTATGCCGGGAAAAGATATTCTTTCCCCACAGGGGAGAGCGTGAAAACGGCTTGCTTTTCCAAAGGGAAATGCCGGGAGTGTAAAGAGGCTCGTGCGATCAATAATAAACTCGTTGCGGTGGAGATTGCCATGAAAAATGCGATCCTGTATTATAAACAAGATTTCAAGGTTCCGGAGGCCGTTGATTTCCGGAAAAAGGTAGAGCAATTTTTGACGGGTAATAATGCTATCGAAATAAAGCGCAAGGACAACGAATTTTTGTCTTATGTAGATGAGTATATAAAAACCTGTGATAAGTCCGTAGAAACGATAAAATCATACAAAACGGCATTAAATAGTCTGAGAGAATTTGAGAAAGTAAAAAAGAAGACATTTTCGTTCGATGATATTACTTTGAAATTCGCGGAAGAGTATAGAAAATGGCTGTTGGATGCGGATTACTCCCGGAACTATATCGGGACGTTATTTAAAAATTTGAAGTTTTTCATGAAACATGCCAGGGAAGTGGGGAAGTTACACGATAACACGGATTATGAAAAATTTAAAGTGGAGGCGGAAGTTGCGGACACGATTGCTTTATCAGAGATTGAGCTTTTACGGCTTCATAGATTGGTGATTGATGAAGATTTGGTAAAGAGGGCAAGTAATGATGAACGATTGCATAACATTCGGGCCAGAATACGAGCTTGGGATAACGTGCGTAAAAAGTTTTTGATCGGGGCGTTCACTGCAATGCGAGTGTCTGATTTTAACCGAATACAAACTTATAATATTCAAGATGGGATTATTACGATATTGCCCAAAAAAGGTGCTTCTATTCGTAAGCCAGAACCAGTAAAAATTCCCATGCATCCTGTGGTTCAAGAAATTTTAGCGTCTGGATTTGATTTGAGTTGTAGAGTTAGTGAACAATACTTAAACAAACAAATAAAAGTCTTGTGCCGATTAGCTGGAATAGTTGGTGATACTGTTGTTTATCGGACAGAAGGAGGGGTTTTGAAGGAATTTGTGAAACAACGGTGGGAACTTGTTTCGACGCACACGGCTCGACGTTCTGGGGCCACGAATTTTTATAAACAAGGAATCCCTAAACGGTCCATCATGTTACTCACCGGACATAAGTCCGAGAAACAATTTGATGCCTATGTGAAATTATCGGCAGAGGAAAACGCTAAAGCGTTGATGGAGGATAATTATTTTCATAAGGATAAGGCGGACACGTCAAATGAATGGATGCTCCGGCAAATTGAGAATGAAAATAATCTTAGTTGAGAGGTCGTTTATTTTAATTTTGTTGAAATATGGAATTTTTAAGAGAAATGGAGAATAGCAGAGAGAACTTCTATTTGTTTGATTTTTGCATTTAATTGATTAACTTTGTTCCACAAACAAACTTAATGAATATGGAATTGCCTGTAGATAAAGCCTTAAAAGAGTTATTGCATTCAACATTGATCGACTTAGAAAATCAGATTGAATGTGATGTTTTGACCTATTATGGACCCATCGTTGATGGTAATGAAAACTTGTTGTTAGATATTGTTGAAGATTTAGCAAAGGATTTGCATAAAAGAGATCAATTAGCGATTCTTTTAACAACGACTGGGGGAAGTTCTATGGCTGTTGAACGATATGTTAACATCGTTCGGAAACATTATGAAAAGATTATTTTTATTGTACCAGATTTTGCATATAGTGCAGGTACTATTTTTTGTATGAGCGGTGATGAAATATGGATGGATTATTTTTCTGTTTTAGGTCCTATTGATCCGCAGGTGAAAAATAAAGAAGGAAACTTTGTCCCTGCATTAGGATACTTGGACAAGGTTAATGAGTTGATAAAAAAAGCCAATGATGGTGTACTCACGAATGCGGAATTTCTTATTTTAAAAGATTTTGATTTGGCTGAATTAAGAGCTTATGAACAAGCTAAAGAGCTGACTATTGATTTATTGCAAAAATGGTTAGTTAAATATAAATTTAAAAATTGGAACACTCATAGTTCGACAGGTAATGAGGTTACTTTGGATGATAAAAAAGATAGGGCAAAATATATCGCAGATGCATTAGGGGATAACAAAAAATGGAAATCTCATGGTCGGCCGATTAATATTGAGGAATTAGAAGAATTAAAGCTTAAAATAGAAGATTATAGTGATAATGATGCTGTAAGAGATCGAATTCGTAGTTATTATAAATTGCTTCAAAATTATACGATGAGATATAATTTTAATTTGTTTGTTCATACACGTAAATTTGTATAATATGTATCCTATTGAGAAAAAAGTTTTAGAGATACTTGAAAACAAGAGTCTGTCTTTTGATAAAAAGTCTCTTGCAAGATTTGAGGCAACCGATAAGGAATTTAGAAAGTTTGTTGCTAGTGGTATTGTTAAGCCTCGTGGGTATAGTTTGCAAACAATAGAAGCAATCTGTAAGCCACAAATAGTGTTTAACATGAAGGCTTTATAGAGAAAATGTACATTCAAGGAAGTTAAAGTTAATAAAATTTGTAAAATATCAAATGAAAAAGAGAACGTTTAAACGTTCTCTTTTTTTTGTCAACATGGAAAATATTTTATTAAAATAGTTTGTCACTGACAAACTATTTTGTATATTTGTATTGTCAAACTGCGGGTGACTCCGCTTAAATCTTAGTTCTATGACAAGCTTGTTAGAAGCTATCGAAGAGATAGCAAAACAGAATCCGGATGGATTCACGGTTGACCTGACAACCTTAAAAAAGGTCACAAAAGGTATTTCAGTTGCCTATCTTGAAACTCAAAACAGTTTTGGAGATGAAGGACTGAAAAAAGTTCTTGAACATGCTGAAAAGCACGAAAAAACAGTAGGAGGGTGGTTGAATGAGGATGATGGGTATTTCTACTACGATTCTGTGAAAATTTATTTCGATCGGGAAGAAGCGATTCGAGCCGGACGAGAAAATAAACAGATCGCAATTTTCGACATCGGCAATCTTGAACTTATCAAGTTGTGAACCGGAGGGCTTCGGCCCTCCATTTAAAAAAATTACTATGAAAAACATTGAGTTGTTGCCCATCTCGGAAGAGGCTAAAAAGAGATTAAACGAGTTTGCCACTCAGTACAAACGTTATGCTCACGTGATCGTGGAAATTGTTTCTTTTAATGAAGGACGGTTGATTGTTCGTGTCGAGCAAAAAGATCTAGTAAACGGCAAAATGTTGACCAAAAAAGAATTGGCGGATCGTGTCCGGAAAATGTTTGACGGGGAAATCCCGACAGACTGGAAGTTGACGGTTTCGGCGGTGGATTTTGACCGGAAAGACATCGAGGAAATCAATGCAGAATGGATCAAGAACCGGATGAATAAATTGATGTTGAAAGCTAAACATGTTTGCACTCACACGGGGGTTGATAAATCAACGCTTTCGCAAATATTGAACGAGGAAAAGCCTTTGACGAAATGGCATAAGGTGGCCTTGTATTATTTTTTTAAATATTATGAGGTTGCGAATTTTGAGGGGAGTAAATGTTGATTGACCTCGGTTAGATTCTGAGGTCTTTCTCTCGAAAAGACTTGATGTCACAATTTGTGATCTTGAAAGTTGTCTTTGGTTTAGGATGAGCTATTGCAAACATGGAATAAATGTATAGGAATTTGCAAGAAGATACTTTTATTGATACAAATGAGAAATTATCCCTTAATTTGAGTGTACGACATAAAGGATTGTCACAATTGTCTTATTTTTTTATCCGGTATATAAATAGCTAAGTAGTAAATAAAAAGTATTTGTATCTTTTATATCAGTTTCTTGCTAAAGTAACAATACCTTTTTCGGGGGGGAGGGATTTGTTATTGTGGTATTAGTTTTAGGATGAAATATGTATTAATTTGAATTTTGGGATAATTTATAAATTCTAATTTATTTTTGATGAGGGAAGGTCGATTTATTTTTAAAGAGCAAGCTTTATTTATTTGTTTTGATTATATTTTTGTTATACTTTTGTTATACTTTTTGTTTGCATTACGTATATAACAAGAAACCTAGTAGTTTCATGGAAGTTTAATTTATATATCTATATTATGAGAAGGAATTTAATATCGGTTTCTTTTGTTGGAGTTTTCTATGAAGAAAAAAGAGAGATTCCTCTTTTAGAGAATAGGTTTTGTAAAGATATATTTGGAGATCCATATAATACCAATAGTGGTGTTTCTCCTGATGGATTTTGTATTGATTATATGGGAAAACCAGCTCCTAAGATTATTGTAGGTCCTCAGAGAATAGCATTTATTGTAACAAGTGTTGATGAACTGTTTGAATATATGTCGAAAGTTGAACAACAAATAAATGTTCAAACAGGGGGTAAGTTTAGCTTTAAATTAAAAGCTTTTGGTTTGAATTATGAGTACGAATGGTTGGATTTAGATGAAATGACTCAAGTTTGGTTGGGTAGAAAATTTTTAGCTAATAATGTATGTGCCAATATGTCGGAACATTTTAGAGTTTTGTGTAATACGATTAATTTTAGTATTTCCCCTACAAATGACACTTGCTATAATATTGATATACAACCAAGAGTGAATGTTCCTAATGGTTTGTTTGCTGCAGTTAACCATCATCATCAGGGAATACTTGATACGTTACCTGATGATGAAACTCTAAGTAGGTTATATGAAGAATCTCGTTCTTTATTAGAAAATGATATTCTGTCAACAATTATTGAATAATAGCTATGGATAGTTCAAATTTTCAATTGTCAACATCGTCTCAATCTAGTGTTAAGACTACGATGAATATTAATTCAAGAGATTATAAGAATATGACAACAATGGTGACTGTAGCGTTGTTGTCATGTACGATGACTGGAACACAAGCTCATAATAGTGCCTCTAATCTTTTTAATGCAAATCATGTTATTACTATTTGTACAAAACATCAAGGGAATGTGTCTTCTAAAGTTAGTTTTAGGGATCGGTATAAAAAAATTTCTTGTGCTAAATGGTATAAAGAGGCCTATGACAATAAATCAATAGGTGATGTTGTTTATATTGAAGATTAATAACTATGTCCTTTTTAAAAGAAGCTGAAGTTCATATAACTCAAGGATCAATTGTAGACGGGGTGAAATGGGGATTAGGGGATGTGGAACCTTTGGGGATAGTTTTATCAAATCCATGTGATTTAGAGCATGGTAAAGCGAGTTTTTTTATTGTTGCAGCTTTACTTGCGGCAGATGAGACTATTAAAATATCTAAAGAATATAAAGATAAAACTGTGTCTGCAAATTCGAATAATGGGTTATCTTCAAAAGCTTGGACTTCTTTTCGTAAGTATTTAACGGAGTTTATTCATAATAAAAATATTGTTCGTTATTATTTTATTGATACTGCTGATGGCATAATTGATGCACCACCATTATTTGTCGATTTTCAGCTTATAAAATCAATCCCAATTGATACGCCAATTGATAATGTGGCTCAATTGCCAGCCCCATATGTCCAGCAGATGATCATGCACTTTGTTGCGTATACCTCTCGAATAGGTGTTGATCGTGTAGATGAATTTCAAGAAATGAAGCTTGTGAATGAATTGGCAAATCCCTTTTATAAATCTATGTGATAATCTTCTTTTGTTTTAATAATTTTTCGTTTTACATAGTATTATTCTAGCACCTGTTTTAGCATGATTTTTTAATTGTTGTATTAAATTTGTATCGAGACTGAATGATACTTAATAGAATGTTTTTGTAGCCACTTTTACCAATTAGCATAGTAAGCATCAGTAGAAATACTCCTTTTAAAGGTTATAAGTTGACTTGTGATTTTGTCATTGCGATTTTGAACAACTATAACCTTAGTATGGTTTAAATTTACTACCTTATTGGCTTGTATATAGAATATTTTACTTTATACATTCTGCGAATTTCCTCTGTTTCGTTGGATAAGGTGATTTTTCCTCCCAGTTCGTTGTCGGACCATAGAACGAGTTTTCCGTTTGCCAGTTCGTTGTCCTTGATCCGTTTTATCACGACCATATTCCCGAAAGCAACAACGACAACGCCTGTCGTGAATTTCCAGTTTGCCGGGTCAATTATTTCGCACAGGACTTGTTCCCCGGACACGAGGGTCGGTTCCATGCTATCCCCGTCAACCTCGAAAATTTTTGCTTTCTCGTATTTTATTCCCGGGCGTTTACGGATTTTAATAGTTTCAACCTCGTTCACGTTTGAATCAAAATACGTTTCCGCGAAACTTGCCCGGGCATGAAGTGGCACGAACGGGACTTCTATCCAGTCGGAATTTTCTACTTCCACGGGATGAACGTTCGAAACGTTGCCGGATAAAGTGAACGTGTTGTCTCCTTTCCCTTCTAAAAGCCATTCTTTATTTATGTTGAATATTTCGATGAATTTTTGTGCGAAATGTGGTAACAAGAATGTTTTCCCTCTTCGAATTTCAGACACGAGAGAGGTGGATGCGCCTATTTTATTGGCAACTTCCGAATATGATGTACCCTGAATTTTTAGTTGTTCCAGTGCTATAAGGAAACGTTGGGTTACTTCGCTTTTGTTGTATTTTGATTGTAATGTGATCCCTTGGTGATGTTCTGGCAATGTCTTGTTTGTATCGTAAGGTGTACTATCAGTGTTATCGGTTAGGGGGAGAATGAACGAGTTTTTGGTTGACTGGTTTAAAAACATTTCTCCTATTCCTTCTCTTAACCATGTGGGATTTACATGAAAAATATTACAAAGTAATGATATGTTTCGATCTGTAAGTTCCCTTCGTCCTGTTTCTATTGCAGAATACGAGGCTTGTTTTATCATTAATATTTGAGATAACTCTTTCTGCGTCAATGATAAATTTTCTCGCAATAGTTTTAGTCTATATCTTATTTCATCCATATAAATATTATTTACAATAAAATATGTCTTTGTAGTACTATTTATATAGCAAAGAAATATATCTTTGTAAAAAGTAATCAAAGCAAAGTTAAACATATCGTTTGCGATAGCAAACATACAAAGAAAAGTAAAGCAACACAAACGAAAACAAGAAAATACCCTGAACGGGGTACGTGTAAAAAGATGAGTTATGGAGAAAAAATCGACACACGAGATCAAGATTACTTATAATCATTACAAGACAGAACCACCACGTTCTACTTTTATGATTGAGCGAATCATAACGAGTGATGACACGGAAATTTACAGGGATATTCAGTCCGTGGACATGCACGCGAAAGAACAAGCGTCTATTTTTAGCCAATTTGAAAATTGGTTAAATGATTATGTGTCACTTGAACAATGTCAACATGAACAGGCTGTTGTGCTCGAAGATGACTGGAACGTGGGGTTCACGGAAATAACATTGTTAAAGATGCTAAGGAAGAAGTTTCCTTCCACGTTCTGTCGTCTGTCCCCGGACTATATTAGATGGGAATGCAAGAAAAGCGTGAGCATAGAATTGAGATTTCAACGATGTATGACATTCGATGAACTGAAAACTTTGGAAGAAATGTTGGGCTTGGGGTTTTGTATATCCTTCAATTTTAACCAAGGATTAGGATCGTGTAAGTGATTAGTAAAACAAGTGCAATTATAAAAAGGAAATATGAAATTGGTACGAGAATTTTTACAATTTCTGGGATGTCGAAAGGAACATCCGTCATTATATCTCTCGCCAGTGCTGCACGTTGAAGTTCGGTTCGAAAGCTTTGATAAAACTTTTTCAAAAGAGCTGTGTAAGCGTGTAAAACAATACCTAGTGCCAGGATGCCGAGTGTTAGTGCAATCACCGCGGCAAGAAATGCCCAACGAGTACATGGGGGAGTTGTGCCTGATGGATGGAAGGCGATTAATATTCCGAGAAAGGTTGAAGCCACGAGTATCAAGTGGCGGTAAAAAGTCAATTGAGTTTGAAAGGATGTAAACATCACTTTGTTTAGCTCTTCTACGTTTCGCGAGTAATATTCATCAAGATTCATGGCAATGGTTGATTATGGTTTTGGGAGGTAAATTTAATTAAAAATAGAACATCAAGCGAGTATGATAATAACGATAGTGCCAGTTGCAACGAGTGATATTAAGTATTTCGAGCAAGCTTGCAAGGAGGTCAAGGTTCGATATTACAAGTTATCCGGGGATGACGTGGAGACGAAATACAGGATCATGCATAGGTTGGTTAGCACTCTCTTTTTACTCGGTTGGTTGACGGCAAAGTACAAATATTCAAAATGAAAAACATGGAACGAACTGGAATATATCAAATCACGGGTGATGACCTGTTTCGGATGGCGGATCAGTTGATGATAGATCGGTGCAAGCGTATCGAGATACCAAGTAAGGTGGCCGCGAGTATTCTGAAAATATCAGTTTCAACCTTGTGTCGGTGGCGAGAAGCCGGGTTTATAAAAGCCGTGAACGAGGTGAAGGAGGGTGGTGCGATGGTATTTCGTTTGTCCGATATTTTAACGCTAGATAAGGCGAAAGTTCAATCTGAATACAGGTTATTACATAAATAGCATGGCAAAAAGAGGGAAGAAATATAATATGGAGCGGAATTTCTTGAAGGAAATGTTGTCCCAGCCTTTTTATAACGAGAAAAGGATCCCAGGCTATAATCATGCTACCGGGCAACTGGATAGTAAACAGATGCCCGCCAAGAGAGGGATGAAAGAATATAATGTTGATTTAAATACTTACTTGTTATGCCAGTAGTGAAACAAGAAAATTGGTTAGATTTTTTACCAAGAGGGACGAAAAAGAAGCTCGCCGGTAAATACGGGGTCACGACAACAGCCGTGACGTATATCCTGCGTAGGGAGGATATTTTGAATCACCCGGAAATGGTGAAGGAGGCCAGGGAGATAGCGATCGCTAAAATGGAAGAATGTCGTGAACACGCTAACGCCTTGAGTCATGCAACACCTGAGTAGAAGGCAGAACGAGATAGCCGGGCTTTTGTCTCTCGGTTACTCGGAAAAGGAGATCGCCTCCCGGCTGAACGTGAGCGTGGACACGGTTCACACTCACAAGAAAAATATTTTCAGGGTGTTGGGTGTTCGAAGTGTCGTTGATTTGGCGAGAGAGATTATTTCCAGGGTGACGGGAATGAATGTTTCCCGGTTGATCCGGGAGAACGTGATAGAGCCTAACGCCTACCGGGTAACACTGATGCTCGTGTTTTTATCGTTGCAATTTGTCGCTATGAATGCCGATTTCGATTACAGGCGAACCCGGTTTTCTGTAAGGACTGTAAAAGTTGCAAGGGGTAGGAGGGTAGAGGTATGAAAACACGTGAACGTTGGTTGCTTGAAGCTATTGAAGGGGTAGCCCCGTTATTTCGTGACGCGGGGCACGAGTTACCCGTGGTAAAAGTGTCGGTCGGTTTCCCGCCAACGGGAGGGCTGAAAAAGAACCGACGTGTGCTTGGCGTGTGTTTCCCTAGGACCATGACGAAAGATGATGTCCCGCAAATTTTTATAAACCCGACGGTAGAAGAGATCGAGAGCGAGCAAGGTGTTTTGGCGATACTGGTTCACGAACTTGTACACGCTTGCGGGATTCACGGGCACGGTAAAGATTTTAGAAAGTTAGCCGTGGCAGTTGGGTTAACGGGGCAAATGCGTAGCACGGTTGCCTCTGGTTGGCTACTGGACGAGTTGAAAGGTTTGGTGAGAAAGATCGGACCGTTTCCCGGTGCGGCTATCGTGAGCCGGATGGATGGAGCGGATTCCCCGATCAAGCGAGATAAATGTAGGATGAATAAATGCATCTGTACGGATTGCGGGTACACGGCGAGAGTGGCGAGGAAATGGCTAGAGTTTGGCGCACCTGTATGCCCGTGTTGTCACGTGCAAATGCGAACGAGTGAATAATGGCAAGACCGAATAAAAAAGGATTGGACTATTTCCCTGTTGATGTCGACATGTTCGAGAGGGATGACGTGGCGTTGATAACGTCGGAATTCGGTGCGAAAGCTGATTCTGTCCTTGTCCGGTTGCTTTGTAGAATTTATAAAAATGGATACTGGTGTAAATGGGGTGACGATGAATGTTCGCTTTTCTGCAAGCTAGCGGGTGGCATCTTTGTCCCGAATCACGTGAAAGAAATTGTCGCCGGGTGTGTTAGGCGGTCGATATTTGACAAGTCGGTCTTTAACATGTTTGGCGTGCTTACTTCCAGGGAAATCCAGGAAAAATATTTACGGGCAACGTTGGAGAGGAAAGAAGTGGAAATCGTGGCGGATTACTGGTTGTTGGACATGCCGGAGGGAGACAAGTTTAGCGTTTTTGATGTTGATGGGAATTGTATTAAAAAAATTAATCGACCGAATAACTCGATTAATCGGTCGAATAACTCGAAAAATGATCGTGATGGAAAGGATGAAATTTTGGGATTCGGGGTAAATCGACCGAATAACGGGGTTAATCGGTCGAATAACCCGATTAATCGACCGAATAATTCGCAAAGTAAAGTAAATAGTATTTATACTAAATACTCTTTCGGTGAATTCTGGGATTTGTATGACAAGAAAAGGGGAGATAAGGGGAAAATCGAGAAGAAGTGGATGAAATTGTCTGAAAGGGAGAGAGAGGCGATAATGAAATATATCCCCTTGTACAAGGAGGCTCAACCGGACAAGAAGTTCCGTAAGGATCCTGATACTTTTTTGAACAACAAGAGTTGGAATGACGAATTAATTTACGAGAATAATGGACGACAACAAAAGCAAGCGCAAGCGGTCGACATCGGAAAATATTGACATGTCGTACGACAAGAATGCCGAGGAAATTGTTTTGGGTGGTGTTCTCGGTTTGGAAGGGGCGATTAATGACGTGATCACGATATTGACTCCCGAGATGTTTTACGTGAAGCGTAACCGAATCGTTTACGAGGCAGTTCTAGGGTTAGAAAGGAATAACGATCCCGTTGATATAATCACGGTTTCCGACAAGTTACGCTCTCTAGGGAAACTCGAAGAAGCGGGAAATTATCATTTTCTAGTGACCTTGACGAATCGGGTGGCCGAGGCCGTTAGATTACCTTTTTACGCCAGAATCATAAAACAGAAGTTCGTGCAGAGGGAACTGGCTTGTTTCGGGATGGAGCTTGCACGTATGGCGATGGATGACACGGTAGATGTGGAGAACACGTTGACTTTCGCTTCTAACGGAGTGGATAAGATTACCGGGGCGTTGGCCAGTGATGGACGGATGAATCACGTGCAGAAAGCCGTGGAAGATGCATTGAACGAGGCCGTCATGCGTGAACAACAGGCGAAAAAGGGGTTGATTTCCGGGGTCCCGTCCGGGTTGAAGAGTTTGGATGATATATTGCACGGTTTTAAACCCTCTGACTTGGTTATTATCGCTGGGCGTCCCGGGTCAGGTAAAACGAGCGTGTTCTTGAAGATTGCCAAGTCGGCAGCGTTAATGAATAAATATGCTTGCTTGTACTCGTTGGAAATGTCCGCTTCGAGCCTGGCTGATCGCTTGATATTGTCAGAGACCGAGGTGAGTGCGGAACGTTACGTTTCCGGGTTCCTGCGGCGGGAGGATTGGAGCGAGATCGTGGAGGCGAAAGAGCGTCTTTCAAAGTTGCCGATTTACGTTGATGATAACCCGATGGCTTCAATGAATTACATCAAGGCGCATTGCCGAAAGATGCGCAAGAAAGGGATGTGTGATATTATCTTGATTGATTACTTGCAACTTGCCGATTTAAGCACGGGGGAGAAGGGGCGAAATCGAGAATACGAGGTGGCACAGGCGAGCCGACAAGCCAAAATCATGGCGAAAGAGTTGAATGTTCCCGTTATCCTGTTATCCCAGTTAAACCGTTCATGCGAGGAACGAGTGGATAAAAAACCGCAATTATCAGATTTGAGGGAGTCGGGGGCGATCGAACAAGATGCTGATAAGGTGATCCTTGTATACAGGCCGGAGTATTATGGGTTGAAATCGGAGGGAGAACCGATCCGGGGAAAAGGGTCCTTGTTGGTTGTCAAGCATAGGAACGGGCGCACCGGGGAAGCGAAGTTCGGGTATAACGAGAGTTTAACGAAATTGTTTGATTTGAAATGATCGAGTTAATAAATCCTTCCGGGGAGCGGAAGCTTATGAACGCTACCGAGTACGTGGAGTTGTTGAATAAATACGTGAAAACGAAGTCTTTCAAGGCATGGAGTGATCGCCGGAACATCTCCGGGGTGATCAAGCTGGGGGGAGAGATGAAAGTGAGCGGTTCTGCGGTCGAAATGTTCTTGAGGGAAAGCGGTTATAAAATTGAAATGAAAAAGGAATAAGGTATTATGGAAGAACAAAAAGTAAAAATAGTACTAGAATTGGATCGAGAGTGTTTCCAAGCGGCTTTTTTCTTACTAAAAGAGAAATTTACCGATGAGATGTGGCGAAAAGTATCATCAGAACCAGTGATTATAAATACTGATGATATAGGAGAAGAAGCAATACAGATGAAGTTAGCTTTCGCCTGTTATGCTGTAGCAAAAGTATTAGGGAAAGCCTTCAATTAGAAAACAATTTGAATCATGAGTGTCGTACTAAGTAACAAGATATTTAACTCTATCCATCTTCTCCGAAAAATGGAGAAGATGGCATTGCAATACTCTCCTGATGGATTCCACGTGGCGTTCAGTGGCGGGAAGGATTCGCAGGTAATTCACGAGTTGTGCAAAATGGCTGGGGTTAAATTCAAGGCGTACTTTTACAAAACATCCGTTGATCCAACGGAACTCTTGACGTTCATTCGCGCTAACTACCCGGATGTTATATGGTTAAAACCGGAGAAAACCATGTTCCAGCTCATCCTGCAAAAGAAGATGTTACCCCTCCGGAACCGTCGGTATTGTTGCGAGGTGATAAAAGAGCGCAGGGGATTGAATGAAGTTGTCGTGATTGGAATACGGAAGGAAGAGAGCAAGCGCAGGGCGAAAAGGAAGGTGTTTACGAATGATTGCAAGTTCGGTTGCGACAAGCCATTGCTTTCAATTATTCTTGATTGGACGACCTCGGAAGTTTTCGAGTTTCTTGAGAAAAGGCGTTTACCAGTCTGTGAATTGTACAAGAAAATGGATCGGATTGGTTGCATTGGTTGCCCGATGAACTGCAAGAGTCAACGTAACGAGTTATGGATGTTTCCGAATCATCGCAAAGCATACATAAACACGATAGATAGATTGCGTCAAGAACATGGAAAATACCTTGAATTCGATTCGGCGGAAGACGCTTTTAACTGGTGGTGTTCCGGGGTAAGCAAGAAAAAATATTTGGCAGATAAAAAGCAGTTGAAATTCCCGTATTGGGATGAAGTGATGTTGACTAAAATAATTTGAATTATGATGTATCTGCGTGGATACGCGAGTGTGAACCTTGAAGGTATTTACAAAAAAAAAGAGCGAATCACGATTGAATAATAAAACAAGAAAAGAATATGAAAGCAGAAGATTTAGTTAATGATAATGCCCTTTCAAACATAATCGTTGGTCATGGTCAGAAAGTGGTATACGCGGAAATTGCGTTGACGGCAATTAATATGGCAAGAATGGAAAATAGAACAACAAGTAACCAGTGGATTAATGTCAACGATAAGATACCTCCGCTCCATGATAACGTATTATTATTAATAAACGGGATCCCGGTGATCGGGTTAGGGGAGAACGTGAATGATAAGTGTTTAGGTATTGAATATTGGGCGAAAATTCCTGAATTACCAAAAGGAAAATAATCATGAGAGCACGACAGAAGCTTAAAAACATGAAGAAAGAAATGTACAAATCATATTGCACGTGGGTACAATTCTACGGTAGAGAGGCCTTGTCTTACCGTAAATGGTTGAGAGAGGTAAATAGAGTCAAATTATGCGAAAATAAGGATGCATGAAAGAAAGTACGGGAGATAGTTTATAACGATGAATTTGAACGATGAAAAATTTGGAAACATACACGAAAATAGTGACCTGTCCCCGTTGCGGGGGTAAGGGATGCACGCAGGAGTGGAACGATCGAGAGCGAGAGTACGATCAGGTGATTTGTGCCACGTGTGGGGGATCGAGAGTTTTGGAAAAGATAGTCAGTGTTGAATTTAAAAAGATAGAACATGCCGGAAAGACCGAAATCCCTTCCACGGCCTTGGAAACCCAAGGTTCAGGAGAATGACAAAATGCAACTTCGTCCCCGTAGCCATGATTTGTATCACACGGCCCGCTGGACGAGGGAAAGCCGAGAGTTTAGAAGAATGTTCCCGTTGTGCGTGAAATGTCAACAAGAGGGGATAATAACACCAACGGAAGTTGTGGACCACGTTATCCCGTTTCCCCTGTGTGATTTTTGGGATAAGACGAACTGGCAACCGCTTTGTCGGAAACATAACATCGAGAAAGGTAACAAGGATAAAAGATTATTGCATGAAAGAGGTATTGTTGAAAATAATAAGGAAAATCCAACGTGAACGGGTTTTGAACAAGCGAACACCCGATCACGTGTTGCTGGTGAGAGATATATTATTCCCGTTGCGATTGGAAGCGGTCGAAGCCTTGAAAGAACTTGAAAGTGAAGGGAAAATAAAACATACCCGAACTATTAACGATGAAGCGTACTTGATAAATGAAACCGATCAGTGAATTAGTGGGCGAGTTCCTGGGAGAGCAGGACGTGAACAGGTTGAGCCGAGATACCTACAAATCCGCTATTGCCCAGTTTTTAAGGTGGGTTGTCGTGAGCAAGCTTGATTTCTGGAAGATAAAAAAATTCAACATCATCCAGTACAAGGATTCTTTGTTGAAGTCGGGTAAATCCTTGTACACGGTAGACTTGTACATGACTGTCGTTCGTAAGTTCTTCCAGTGGTTAGAGGATCAAGGGTTGTCAACGAACGTGACTTTAGGTGTCCGATCCCCCAAGAAACGCAATAGTTTCAGGAAAGGTTACTTGAAGGTAGATCAAGTAAAACGATTACTTGATTCCATCGATCGGGATTCAATTACCGGGAAACGAGACTTCGCCATGATCTCGCTCATGGTCCGGGCAGGATTCCGACGGGTAGAAATATGTAGGATGACGATCGGGGACGTGAGGAACGGGGAACCCATCACGATACGTTTGCAACGGAAAGGGCACCTGGAGAAAGACGTGGAAGTCGGGATCACCGGGAAAATGTTGGAAGTTATTCATGATTACATCATTTGCCGGGGTGATTTAAAGGAATCTGATTACTTGTTCGTGTCCCATGCCCGCGGGTACAAGGAGACGAAACTGAATCCCGTTATGGTGTCACGGATCGTGAAACGGCGTTTACGGGAAATCGGGTTGGATAGCAGGTCGCTCACTTGCCACTCTCTCCGTCACACCGCGGCGATCCTTTCCTTGAAAGCCGGGGCCACGATCTATGACGTGCAGCAAATGTTGGGGCACGTTAGCATCGAAACCACTAAAATTTATTTAAGGGCCATAGAGGAAGAAACGAGGATAAACAACAGGGCAGTCCACACGCTTGATGAATTGTTCTAAGAATGGCTTAAACGATTAAAAAACGAGATGAAAACAGGAGCGAAACAGATCAATGTGCAATAAAGAAATAGTTTAGTGAACATTAATTTTGCTATCTAGACATTGCAAAATTAATGTTCACTAAACTATTTCTTTATTGCACATTGATCTGTTTCGCTCCTG
>QWCN01001339.1_pt1 | contig 38369 bp, 31 predicted proteins | sample 1972711 | NCBI WGS metagenome assembly QWCN01 (sample SAMN09866707, study PRJNA288562) | Human gut metagenome isolate term1_stool, whole genome shotgun sequencing... | isolation source: gut | host: Homo sapiens | place: USA: California
AAATCTGGTAAATGTTATTTTACTTGTATTTATTTTGTTGTACACCAATAAAATAGCAGTCATAGCACCTTGCAAAAGAAACAGAATAGAAACAAAATCGGTATTTTAGGATATTCTTCGGTTTTTACTTTTCACTTGATTTTATTCCTTGCATTTGGTTGCACACAAAGTGTTTCTCAAAGTTACTCTCCCCACGACTTACCCCTTCCTCAAGAATATCGTTTGGCTAGCTATAGAGAATTTTGCAGCCAAAAGAGAAAATAGGCAAATGTACATCTTAAGGGTATACGCTCATTGTTTTTTGCACCACGCAAAAGTAAGTACTTCTATCAAATCATAGGCATATATGAAAAGGCAAATATGCCTACCTATATTTAGTTTACTTTGATTTAGCATATATATAGGCTAATAGACTAAACTAAACTGAATTTTCAATGGATTTCCACATTCTATCCTACACATATGCACAGCCAAAAGAGAAGAAATTTTCACCATGTGTTTTTCTCTTTTCGATGCAATAATATCATAATTTATCGGATAGAAATGAATACAGGTTTGTTTGCCCCATTTTATTCCTTATAAAGTTACTTCTACTGCTTTGTGGAAGGTAATCTAATTAATTCGCAATTAACCGTATCTATTGTTTTTTCTTGGTCAAATTTTACTGCTTTAACCAAATTAGCCCAGTCTCGAAACTTCATTTCAGGACTATCTCCATAATGCGCTTGCACAACTTTTATTGCTTCCAAGGTATGGGGTGTATCTATAGCTAAAAGGGGTCTTAGCTTCTCTAGTAACTTGACATCTGAAATAGTTGTAATCTTACCATTCTCGATAGATGGAGTATGAGTTATCACTTGTGCCTTAGGAGATGAATTTTCGAAAAATGAATCTATATTCTCAAAAAACATCAATAAGTCCTTACGCTTAAAAAAGACTGGTTCATCATCATTTTTCAATCGCTTACGCAATAATTCGCCTGGAGAAACTTCTTCTTGAAAAAATGTTCGTGAATAAAACGACACGCTCTTTCTTTCATTTAATCGTTTTTTAGCAATATGAAAATTCCAACATACTAAAACGTCATTTATTCTATCATAGCCCAAGAAAATGAAAGGATAGGCAGATTCCTTTATTTCTGAGAATTCATCTTTTATTGGTAGTTGAGCTCGTGTCGTATCAGGTCTATCTTTAAAATATGCAGAAGAAAGATTTTTTACATACACATAATATTTCCTCCCTTTTAACGACATTAAAAAGGGTTGTATTCCGCTTATATATTGAAAACTGTCTGCTTTTGCAAGTACATTCAACATTAGCTGAAGCAATGTTTCTGGTAGAACTTTCTCATTCATCATACGCTATAAACTTGAAAATAGTTTACTATGTGGGTATATTGCAGCAATATTATCCGGAACATCAATTTGTGATAAATCACAATCGAAATGGATATTAGTAATTTCATTCGGAATACTTTCACTATTCAATGACGGTATATATATAGCAGGAATCAGTTTATAGGAATCTACTGCCTGTTGATAATCAAAATAAACATCATATACCTTTTCAAATTCAGAACCTAATGTTCGAAATATAATTTCATTTAACTTATACCGCAATTCCAATGAACAAATTTGAGTCTCTATGTCCTCTTTTAAATCAAAGATATTTTTTCCTATTCCAGATTGAATAACAAAGATCGAAGATATAATCAAATTGGTGTTTTCAGTGGGAGATAATTGATCATACGAAAATTTATGTATTCTATGAGATTTAGATGTGCTTTTTACCTCTATTTTATCTATTCCATCATTAAAATCATATACATCATTTAATGAAGAATGCCATGCTTTTAATAAATATTCCGGATTACTGGCTATAGATATAACAAACAACTCCGCCCATAAGCCTTGAATTGTTTTTTGTGGAGGTAAATTAAAGCATCGAAATAAATCAACCAATTTTTGTATTTCATCATGCAGTTGTTTTTGAGTAGGATAATTGCCTAATTTACTTAATACAATTTCTACTACATCTATGAAATAATTGATATAATCGACATTCTCTGTTTGCAATGCAACTATTGTATAGTAATTCTCTATCGGTTTATCCGTATTTGACAATTTCAATCTACATAATTGATTGAATTGAATAGAGATTAAATCCAATTTTATGTTCGAAAGCGAACTAATATTCGAACTAGCAATAAAAAAGATTGGAAACCCCTCATAAGATATGCCTATTTTATGCGTATCAGAAAAAGGAATATTATCAGCAGCATAACAATTATGCTCCGTCAAAATTTTTGTTTGTAGTTTACTAAATATGGAATGAAGTGATACTTTCATATTATTCTTCTGTTTCTACATAATTGATTGCGAATTCTTCCGGATAATATATCGCCAAAGTATAAGCCGTTCGTCCCGCCCATTGAGTAGAATTGCATTTTAGTTTTACATGATGAATCTGAATACAAATTGAGTCTTCAAATTTTATATTCGCATCACCAGGATATACGGTACTACCGGACATCGAACGTCCAGAATGCAAATTATTTATTCTAAATGTATCAATATCAAAAGCACGTTCGCGGGGTATTCCTCTATATGCCATTTGTATGATATATGCGTACTCTAATGCTCCTTGTTTTTTGGTACTTAAGTATTTTATATATCTTAAAGTTGCCTCTTTTCTTGCAGCATCAGGCATATTCTGAAATTTAAACTCTGTTAAAAATTCAATGATTCTCTGAATTGGAAGCTTGACATATCCATGATTTCGATCGTCCGTACCATAATTCTCAAACAATTTCAATTCTACATCTGCAAGGAAGCGGTTTACAAATGTGGTATTTTCATCAATTGCTTGGAACGCATTCATTTTACGCCATCCATTCAATTTTGTTGTTACAGTATGTTTAGATAAGATATTTTTTCGCGTGGCATTTAATCTATTAGAGATTAATAGTAGTCGCTCAACATCTTCAAGGTTTTTATTATCGAGAAGCCATTTTCTCATTTCTTCTTCATGCTCTACATATTCTTTGTATTCAATTATTACCTCAAAAGGTAAAAACACACGGCATGACCAAAGATAATTTTGCTTATATCCAAAAAAACGACATCGCTGTTGAATTGTATCTGCGGTAGATTTTCCGACACTACATCTCGGCATATATGTTACTGCAAGATGCTCTACAGTAAAACCCCGATTAAGCATATCTGCTCCAACCAATATGTGAGAACAACTGCTAGCCCAATCAATCTCTTTATTTTCACCTTGTCTCTTATTCCTGCTTATAACTAATTCAACATTGGTGTCAAGAATGATATCATCTATACAGCACCAGATATCCTCAAAGGATGGGGCTGACTCATTGTGAGCTTCATACATCCGTATAGATTCTGGATAACATTTTGCAAAGCTATCTTTCAATTCTTGGTAGCCCAGGTCTTGTTCTCCATTAGCTAAAATATTCGACCATGCATCAATGATATTTTTTATCCATCTATAAAATTTCTCGCTCGCATCTTGATCTCTATCCGCATGTATCATCATAGATAAAAAAGATTCTTTCTGTAAAAGTTTTACTATGATAGCAACACCCATTAAATGTAACTGTAAGGCGTTTACAAGTGAATCCGGACAATCAGCAAGGTTATTGTGCTTTGAATGAAAAACTTCTCCTTCAGGAATTGTTATGATTAAACCTGGCTCATCACAAAAAAAAGTTTTGCCACCAGTATAAGTTTTGCCAGGAGTCAAAACAGTATGATGCTTAGGTGATAGTAAGTCCATTATACTTATTAACAATGGTCCTTGCGGAGTTGCCGTATATTGTATGTAGGAATGGTTTGCCAAAGCCCCCTTTAATTTCATGATACTACTATATGTAGTTGTATATTCATCATCTTCCCATTCTTCTGATTTACTATTTTTGTAAGCATAGCCATTCAGACTTGCTTGATCAGCTTCATCATCAATAATTAAAACTCCTGCTTTTCCTAATGTCTGTTTAAGTTGCATGGAATTAAACATTGCAGCCAAGTCTGAGATATACTTATGATGTTTAAGCACTGTTATCAAAATAGTTGGTTTAGAACTAATATTCAAAGCATTGCGTATCCTTTGCGCATATTCTAAAGTCGGATTTTCAAAAAGTTTATAGTATGCGCTATTTGCACTTCCATTAATTAAATCCTTTCTTAATCGTTTAGTGGTCTGAGAAAGAAGATTGTTTTTAGTTCCGGCAAAGTATATAATTATACGAAACCCATTGTCGTGAGCAAGTGCAGAAAGCGTTGTGAAAGACATGGTTTTACCACTTTGTACATAACCTACCACTAGATTGGTTACAGACTGCACTTCATTTTTGTAGGGGTTTGTACAATGCGATAAGATTTCAATTGTTTCAGAACTCAATGTATCGATGCCATCTTCATCTAATTTTTGCCCAAAACGAGACAATAATTCCATTGTTCGTTCCCCTATGACTGGAGAAAAATCATTTTTATGAGTATTGAGTATTTCTATTTCCATAACTACTGCAAAATATTTTGATTAAATAATATACGCAAATTTGATGCGAATTTAGTGCCTTTATCTGGTGCCATAATTTCAGCTAACGTCAATGCCTTAAAAATAGCAACTATCGGTGCATAGTCCTGTCCTTTTTTAAAATGCTCAAATCTCGTAAAGAACGGATGTGCTAAATTAATTTTGCATGATATTGATTTGGTATCAAGAAATAGATTTTCTTCTGTGTCAGTAGTAATTACAGAGTACAAAGAATCAGTTTCTGTTTCAGTTACCAAATCCATTGTGAGGATATAATTTTTCCCATTGTATTGAAAAGATTCACTATAGCTATCAAGTGGTTTTGCATTTATAATTACATCTTCGTTTTTCTGCAAATATTGTTGGTTGCTAATTTTGGCTTCCACTTCACTAACTTGACGAGATAGTTGTTTGGGTTTTGCCTTCTTTTCCAAGTCCTTTTTTATAGCTTTGGAGATTTTTGTGTATTGATCTTTACCGCGTTGTCTATAATTATCCGTTTGCCCAAGAATATTCAGATTGTCCGCTTTTAATTCATCCTTTAAGGCGTCCATAAAAAGATATAAATCTTCTTCTTCTCTGAAACCATTTTTATTAAATGATACTTCAAAACCCTCTAATTCAATTTCTCCGAATAAACGTCTGTATCTAAAACTACCAGACTGTCCAAATATAACAGTTGGGAAATACCTCTCATCTCCTCCTCCAACAATTACTCGACCTCGACGCATTAACACTAAACCATTTGCTCCATTTTGGATTTTATCAAGTATTGCTATGAATCCTTTTGCTTTATATTCCCCCATTTCAAAATCTATTTCTTTTCTCCAAAGAATATTTTCACCATCAGGAGTTTTATAGAAAGGGGCATAAAGTATTCCATAATCTGGTGCTTCAAGACTTTGACCATTTACAATGATCTCAACATTCCCAGTTCTAAGGAACTGTCTGTAAATACTTGATAAGTGTCTGCGTATCTTTTCCATTTGCCCTGGTTTTGGCGCATTTGTGGATAATTGAGATAATATTATTCTTGTATAATGCTCATTAGCTGGAGCATTTTTCTCAATCACAACAAGTTCTTCCTTTTCCTCTGTTGTTACTTTTTGTAAATCAAATTCAGTAAAACGTTCAACATCTTCTCCTAAAGCTTTTGTATATACACACCATTTATTTGCGAGCCAAACAGATGCTGTTTTCATACCCATTCCAAATTCATTTAAGCCGGTGTCATCCAATGGAATATGCGCAGGCTCAAAAGCCCTTTGATAGTTTACAGCATCAATACCTGCGGCATTGTCAGATATTAAAATTGTTCTATTCTCCCAATCAACAGAAATCTCAATGCGAAGTTTGTAATTAGATTCTAAATCAAATAATTCTGTTTTATGATTCAAGAAACTTTGCACTGCATTATCTACATACTCTCCCAATGTATTTGAGACGGTATTGTTTAAATTTCGAAATGTACTATATACATTGGGTTTTAATGCAATTGACACCTTATTTATTTGTTTCATTTCCATCAAATAACAAATTTATTGCAATACGTTTTACAACTTCTACATTAACCGCATTTCCAAAAGCTTTAAATGCGCTGGCAATCGTATCAGGATATTCCGCCAATTCTTCCATACATTGAAGTTTGGCTCCTTCTTTTCTTGTCATGTACCGACCTTTTTCTCCATTGGGAGTTATCAACCACGGAATTATAGGAATTTGAGTTGTTGTTAACACCAATGCAGGCGAATAGGTCGGCAATTTCACACGCATTCCAGATGGACGGAACTGAATAATTTTATTATATATTGTAGGGTGTTCTTCATAACCACAATTCCATTCAAATTTTTGATGGCTATTTTCGAATCCTTCTTGCTTAATTTCATCAATCCATGCATCAATCCATGATTTATTATCTTGATAGAATTGTCGGTTCTGTCTGATGAATTGTTTTTTCCAATCCGGGAATTGTCGTCCTGTTTTAGGTTTTCCTTGAGAATATATGGGAAGAAGTTGCAAAAAATCATCTTTTGAGTTTCCAACTATATCTTCTCCAAATTTACCTTTTTTCCCAGACAATTGTTGCCGTTTCTGAAAGTAAGGTGCTACCCCCTCGTAATCATAAGTGGCACCAAATTCCATTGCCCAAATAGGGAATGTTGGTAGTGTACTCTTATTTTGAGAAAGTAAATCCAAGAATTTTTGCCATGCTGCCATGTGCTTTCTCGTGACTGGACGTAAAGACATATAGTCTGTATCTTCAGGAATTAGTATTTGAGAAATATCACAGTCAGGCCTTTCCTCATGTTTTGGAAATGCAAAAGTTTGCAACCCACCTCTACTTTTTAAACGACCAACAATATACATTCTTGTTCGATGCTGGGGAATACCAAAATAATGGGGAGATATAATATCTTCTTTTACCTCATAAAGCATTGATAGCTTTTCATGAATTACACGATACGTATTTCCTTTATCATGAGATTTCAAGTTAGGAACATTCTCAAGAAATACAAATTCAGGCTTGTGAAATTCGAGAACTTCCATTATTTTATTAAACAAGTTGCCCCTTTCTTTCTCATCCTGAAACCCTTGTTGTTTTCCTGCTTGTGAAAATGGTTGACATGGAAAACCACCACATAAAATATCATGTGATGGAATGTCCTTTTCGATATTAATAAGATTAATATCCCCAGCACACTTCATACCAAAATTACTCTCATACAAAGTGCGTAAATCTTGCTGGAGTTCACTAGCAAATACACATTTGCAGCCCAATTGCTCTAAGGCCAAATGGAATCCTCCTAATCCTGCAAATAAATCTATAAACTTATATGTTGGCATAATTGGATCGTTTTTAAATTTGGTGTCATAATTAATTTTTCAGACATCCAATAGGTACAACATAGACTCCATCTGTTCGCTTATAGGCAAAATCACCAACGCCTGTCAGCACCATACAAAAAGCAGGAGCTTTCATTCGAGATGTATCTATGATATTTGAGAGTGCCATTAATGTTTTTGCACCATCCTCAATCAATTTCTCTCCACCCAATTTTATTTCAATGAGACCATACGAACCATTACGCAAATGTACTACAGCATCACATTCCAAACCATTCTTATCTCTATAATGATAGACAGAACCATCTAAGGCATCAGCATAAACCCTAAGATCTCGAATACACATTGTTTCAAAAAATAACCCAAAAGTATTTAGGTCGTTAATTAAATCATTGGGACCTAAACCAAGGGCTGCCACGCCAACCGAAGGGTCAACATAATACCTTGTATCAGATGTACGAACCGCTGTTTTACTTCTCAAGTTAGGATTCCATGCCGGCATATCCTCAATTACAAATATTTTCCGCAAAGCGGTAAGGTACGCATCTATCGTTTCATCGCTGACATCCTCTGGTTCATTTGTTGATATGTCGGCAAGGATTGTGGCGATACTTGCTTGAGAGCCTTGATGCCTGGCATATGAACGCATAATTCTTTTTGCCCGTTCTGCATCTCGTTTTACATTGTCTACTCGTGATATATCGCTATTTGTTATCGCTTTATAATATTCTGTTGCCTGTAATAGTGCCGCCTTTTCTGTTTTCTTTTGCAAAGCTTTAGGCCACCCCCCACGGCAAACAACAAACGCAAGCACTGGCAATGTAAGTTTATTCAAGGCTCCTATTTTATCCGGGGCAAGGAACAGTTCCGACAGACTTATCTCACCTGTAGAATCCCCTGATTCCCACAAACTCATAGGACGCATGGTGAGCCATCCATATCTTCCAGTACCTGTGTGGTGAATTTCCTTAGCTTCGACAGGTACAGCAGAACCTGTAAGCATAAACTGCCCGTCTTCATCTCGGTGATCTACTTCAAACCGAATAGCATCCCAAAATTGAGGAACTTCCTGCCATTCGTCAATCAAACGAGGAGTTTCCCCTTCGAGCAAAAAACTAATATTGGTTTGAGCCATTTGCCTATATTGCTGTTGCTTAGTAGGGTCATCCATATAGATAACACTTTTGGCCTGTTGTTCAGCCGTGGTCGTTTTACCACAAGCTTTAGGTCCCTCTATCAATACAGCACCCATCGCCTCTAATTTATCACGCAGAAGTTGATCCGCTATTCGATTCTTATATTCCATACACCGTATTTTTCTGCAAAGATAGCTTATTTCTTTGTATTCCAAATCAATTTCAAAAATATATTTGGAAATTTGACGCAAAATCATTTGGAAATTTGGCTTTGTTTCGATTGGAAATTTGGCGTATAATTATTTTATACTATTGCGGTGATATTATTTACGGCATTTTCTTTGGAATATTCTCTATCTCTGACCTCATAATTAGGTATTAAGCATTTGCCACAGCCGTTTTCGTTTGGGCTTGCCCGTGTGCCACGAAATATCTTTCGGGGGAGCCTAATACCCCAACCGCCTTACGGCGTCGGGTAGGCTGCCATACAATCTGCAAGCAGAGGCGGTGGGATTATCCGATATATGACGGATTATAGAATGGCAGTCAAATGGATAAACAGCCTTTCCCGGTCGGAAGATTTTAGACCTCAATTCGCGAATAGGTTTTAACCGACAAAAGGGAGCTGAAAAAATTGTTACCAATAATTGTTTCTCGCGGGTTAAGAACGGATTTGCTTCTCCGACATAATCCGTTCATTTCTCAGCGGTCGAATTACGACCTTTTCCTTGTCGATAATGCTACCGGCATTCGAGTGTAAGAATCCTGTTTTAGAGTACGATTTCGGTCATCAAAGTTCAACCGCATTTCTTTTCAGTTGTTTGCATGAAACGGTTTACTTTAGTTTTCTTGCCCTATATATAGAGAAATACTAAACTAAACAGAATTATATATACCCGCGCGGGAATAAACTACACCTGCAAAAAAAACATCGGGAAACCAGAAAATTCGGCAGTTGCTTTAGTCGAATAATCCGTTTACTAAATTGACCGCATCGTCCTTTTTCTGATTGATGATTTTGGCGTAGACTTGCGTCATTTTCACATCAGCATGGCCGAGTAATTTCGAAGTGGTGTAGAGGTCTGCTCCGAGCGTCAGCATCATTGTCGCGAACGTGTGGCGGCTCGTGTGAAATGAAAACCGCTTATCTATTCCAGCCGCTTTCGCCCAAGGTTTGAGAAGCGTGTTTATCATCGTTGGGCTCGGCAAATCGAATACATGATCTTCCGATGTCTTCTCTCCACGTTCCGGCATCCACTTCAAGGCTTCGGGGGAAAGCGGCAGATAAATCGGCTCTTTGGTCTTTTGCATAGATACAGCCAAACGATATTGTCCCCTATCAACAAAGACATCTTTCCACTTTAAACTGATGATATCGCTTATCCGCAGTCCGCAGAAGCAGGAGAACAAATAAGCCTGTTTTACGGCTTCGTTTTTCATCGGAGCAACAATCAATGCCCGCACCTCTTCAATGGTCATATACGACCGCTTGCTCTCCGGCAGACGGATTTTATCCGAATTGTTGATCTTCGTAAAAGGATTGACTTTTATAATTTCCGCTCGCACGGCTGCATTCAAAGCTCCGTTCAGAATGCGGTAATAGGTGTGTAGCGTAAAATTAGATACTTGTTTGCCCTTCGGTCGATATTCAGTCAATAGATAGTCGATATACTCTTGACAAAACGCCTTGTCGATTTGATCCATCGTTACCCGTTCTCCGGCATAATTTTTCAAGATGCGGATAGTAACTTGGATTTGGTTTCCATCTTTCTTTCCTCGCTTCGCCTGATTCTCTTTGTAGGTTTCCATCCAGTCCAGAAGAAAAACCTTTTCACGGGTTTCGATACCCGCTTCGCCGTTGGTAAGTTGAATGATTCGTTTCGATTTGATGGCATTGGCTGCGGCCATAGTCGTTTGATTCCGCACACGGGCATTGTTATCCGTTTCGGGGATAAGATACATCTTCAGATACTCATACGTCCGTTTGCCGTCCCGATAGATATCCAAATACAGACTTTTGTTTCCATTGGCCAACTCTTTCATCCGAAGACGGATAGGTTCTTTGACTTTTGCGGGCTTCTTTACTCGTGGCATAGTTCCTCCTTGCTTTACTCGTTATTCCTGCCACAAAGGTAGAAAGAATAATCCGAATTAAGGAACAAATAAGAAACAAAAATGTACCGAAAAAGAACCAAACAACAATAATCAAGTAAAACAAGAGAAGATGTAGATACAGCGTAATTACTTATTATACAGATTGTTTATTTTCACTTGATTAGTTTTTGTTTTCTCCTTCAATCTATACTATATAAATCTGGTAAATTTCAAATGCATCAAGGATAACAATAACACTCATCACTTGCATTGTATTATATCGTTCTGATATATACAGCAAGTGTGGGGTATTGTTTATTTGATGCATGGGCTTACCAGAGCCTCGGAACAGATAAGCAATCAACTCCACACTTTCTTTTTTAATCCCGCCATATAGGAGTTGAATGGCGAAATAGCAGCCGTTATTACAAGGTTGTAATGTATTTCATACGCTCCATGCAGGAAGTTGATACATTAAACACACACTTTCATACAATTAGAATGGATTTGTTTTTAAGTCTGAAATAGCTTAGAGAACTTGGAACAGTTTATTAAATTAGGAAATCATGGCCAAGATATTAATTGTACTTTTATCTTTTGTGGTAGTCAGTGCTTCTGCACAACACTATGTATCCCAAAAATCATTGATTACATTATCGGTTAAGACGGCAAATTTTAATGGGGAGGATGTCTCTGAATGGTGTCGCCAAAATAATTCTAGAATTTATATTTATGTATATGATCACAAATTATGTCTTGCTAATGTGGGAAGCGGACAGTCTTTTGGTTATCTTTCTAATGTTGAAATTCGAGATTACGATAATGAAGGAATACTCCTTTTGCTATATGGACTTATCAAAACAATTATGATAGTAAGCATGGCACGGCCAAGCTTATTCTATCAATCGATGCAAAGGGGAGATACGACCTTTACATACTAGATGAGAAGAAAACAACATTATTATTCAAGGGTATCACAAATATCTTTGAAAAACGTACACTTAAGCAATATAATGCAGTGGCTTCAGAAATAGGGAATGAGCCTCTTTCTTTTTGGACAGATTCTCCCTATAAAAAAATAACTACTCAAAATCCCAAAGTACAACGGGCAAATCACTCATCGAGTGTTGTTTCTATTGAAACGATAGAACGATATTCTCATCAGACAATTGTTCATTTTAAATATACGAATCTATATGATTATGATGGATGGGTAAACATTATGCCTTCTACATGTATTCAGACGATATCTAAGCAATATAAATTAACAGAAGCTGTAGGCATCCCCTATTCTCCTCAAAAGCACGTGTTTCAGTATAAAGGGGAAACATTGCGTTTTTCTCTTATATTTCCTGCTATAGAAGAAAATATATCTATTATGAACATTATTGAAGATTCGTCTTCTCAATCTGCATTTAATTTTTACGGGATAGATATTTCTTCTAATGCTGTATATGATTATACTAATCCAGAGGAAGCACATCCTAATTTTGACAAAGGAGTAGAATACATTGAACAAACAGATTATAACAATGCAATAATATTTTTTAAACGATCACTACAACAAGAAAAATACGATATAGGACTCGTTTATGCCTATCTGGCTTATGCGTATAGTCAATTAGATAATGAAGGTGAAAGTGTTTATCATTTCCTTGATCTTGCAGTAAACTATTTTACACCTGTTTCAAAGTATAAAGACACGCATACGAATATGCTTCTTTGGGTACTGCCAGCTAAAGCTTATATTGATGGCACTTATGGGTTAAATTCGGGAGATGTAGAAAAAGGTAAAAAATACCTTCTATCAGCTATTCAACTTTATATTATACTGATTAACGATTTTCGTGATTATTTAAGTGCTGATGATTTTCACGAATTTAATGCACGATGTGGTATATTAAAAGAGGCGATCGGGCAAGCAGATTACATGAAATATCTTCAAAATGGAGGTGAGCAAGGGCAAAAATATTTGGATGATCGTGCTGCTGCTGCTGCTGCTGATAGTATTGCTGCTGCTGCTGCTGCTGCTTGTGAAGCAGCTAGTTACCAAGAGCCTTCTCCTGCTATTTCGCGACAACAGTCTCGATCTAAACAGCTTATTAAGGATAATAATTTTAAACTGGAGTAAATATGAAAAGTGTGTTTCGCTTTGTAGCTGTAATTTTCGTGCTAATGTTTTCGTCATGCTCCCTTAAAAACACAATTCAAAATGCAGAGAAGGCTATTTTCACGGTGTATACTTATGACAAATTTGGAGCACCGAGTGGTACTGGTACAGGATTTTTTATTGATAAACAGGGAACTGCATTGACAAATTATCATGTATTGGACGGGGCGGTTAAAGCTTATATTGAGACACAAGATGGACTGTCTTATGAAATTCGGGAAATTTTAATGTCTGATAAAAATAAAGATATTGCCAAATTTACAATTGCAAATCTAAAAAATGATGAATTCCATTATCTGTCTCTATATCAAGGAGAATGTGAAAAAGGAGATGAAGTTATTGTCATTGGAAGTCCTTTGGATTTAACCAATTCTGTAACAACAGGTATTATATCGGCTTTACGAGTAGACAAAACACACGGGGATGTAATTCAAATTTCGGCACCAATTTCACCTGGTAATAGCGGGAGTCCTGTTATGACAAAGCACGGGAAAGTTATTGGTATTGCAACTTATAATCGAATTGGTGGGCAGAATCTAAACTTTGCTATTGCAACGAAAAATATTGAGAGTCTTTCTTCAAATGATTTAATGGTTTGAAAATAGAAAATTTAACCTAAAAGACAATTTCATTATTTTAAATATTCCAAGTGATAACGGGACAGACATTATTCTAAACGCTATTGAATTGGGAACTAATCAAACGACGGTATATTTCACTTATATAAATATGAATCTCATATATGGGGAATCAATGATGATTTGGAATGCACTATATAAAGATGAAAATGATTATGGATTCCGTATAACCGATCTTGATAAAAATAAAAATTACTATATCGTTTCATCATCTATTGGGTCTAGTAAAAATGATGGGACTGAAATTGCTTTGTGTGACTCATACCAATTTAAGGTTTATTTCCCTGCTATAAAAACTGAACTTGAAAAGATATCCATTGCCAATGGCGATGATTCTCGTTCATGGATGTTTACAGATATAGACCTAAATTATTATCGCAATAATTTATCAATTGACATGAATTTATACAAAAAATTATATGCTATGTCTCGAATGAAAGAAGGAGAGTTAGGTGAAGCATACCAAATATTTCAAAATATTTTGAATATGAATCCAACGGATGTGGAAAGTTTAAATGGTCTAGGGTTAATATCATACATTGCAGACAATCAATTAGATGCCGTGTCTTATCTAAATACAGCTATAGAAGAGAACCCTTTGAATGTCCTCTCATATCTGAATCGCTGTGCTATTTTAGATGCTAAAGAAGATTATACATCTGCATTAGCAGATATTACGAAAGCAATAGAAATAGATTCTGCCCAGCCAGATTATTATTTTTATCGGGCACTCATATATTGCAAAACGAATGATTACAAATCGGCTTTAGCAGACATGAATCAACTTATATCTTCTCAAGATTTTAAAAAAGAAGCGTATGCTTATTATGTGCGGGCAAGGATTTATATGGAAATGAAAGACAAAAAAGCTGCCAGCAAGGATATATATACAAGCTTTCAATTAACAGATGATAAAAATTTGGAGGAAGAACTGCAAGAAATGTGGAAATACTGCGGGAATTAAAAGTATGCAGATAAATAACTAATACAACGTCTTATTATGAAAACTTTACTTTCAACTGTCTTGTTTATAATACTGATGTCTTGCTCATCCAGTATTTCGGGGACTTACACCATTACGGATTATTATATAGAGAGCAGTAAATTGGGAACTCCACAGGAAATTGAATCTGCGACGAATGATGATCGAAACGATTGCCTCGGAACCAAACTAAACCTAACCGAATATGATGATTGTGTAATGTTGTCTGTGGCCGAAGGAAAAACTTCCATTGCAAAAGAAATCGCAAATATTGCGATGAAAAAAATCGGCAACGTTTCATATCAAGTAGAGAATAATGGTACATTATACTCTTTAACGGTCTCAGGGCAAACTGTTATTGTTAAAGAGATAATAAAAAATGCTTATTTCTTTGATAATAAGCCGCATGACGAAATCACTCTTGTATTCAAGCTAAGGAAAGATTGATATGTTCATTTTATTCCTTCTTATACTTCTTGTTACAATTATCACAGGTCTGATTTATCATACGATTATAACACAATGCAATATTAATCATAGTTGGATTGATATGGTGGTGGTTAGAAAAAGATTGAATAATGAATCAGAAAGGTAGAGATTTTATGGTTGCCCTATTGTATTTAATTGGGGTGGGACTTTTTATTGCATTCGTCATCTACTGCGATTTTATTCTGTAATGTTGTCTGACGAGGAATGTAATAAATTAAATACGCTGCAAAATGCACATACAAAAATCATTCTATTCTATCTCAGGCTTATTTTTTCTAAGCTTACTACCATTAATGGCTCATGGTGAGCCTCGTGGAAGATGGGATCATGATGTAGAAGGTGGGGGTGGATTATTCGGTGTAATAATCATTGTAATCATAGCTCTTATATGTTTGATTGAAAATAGAAAATCTAAAAACTGATTTATGAAAGCTCAAGAACTATTTAGACGTTTATATCGCACATTGACCTCTGTCGTGCTATTTTTGATATTGTTAAATTCTTGGTCTCCTGCGTTTAGGGACGTTTATAGCCGAACATTCTATTATTTTAACATCGGAGTTTGCGGTGTAATTCTGACCCTTTCCGTAGCAGTCTATTGTTTTTCGATGAGTCGCAAGCAGGGAGGAATTAAATGGAAATGGTGCGCGGGTACTATTCCAATTCTATTGTTGCTTCTTAGACTTGGAGGGGTGAAAATTCTGATCGCCATAGCACGTAACAATCACGAATTCATCAATATCCATATTCTGGATTACATATTCTTTGCAGCGTTAATGCTCTATACGGCAGTTATTACATTTTTTTCAAAAACCCAATGGAATTATAAGGATGTCTTGCAGAATCAAACAGAAACAGATACCCGTATTTTCAAATGGCTGTTTGTAGGAGCCCAGATTGCTTTATGGTTTTGCTTTATATTAATCCTACCCACCTTTGTCAATGATTGGCTCTCATGGTGGCCAACGGAAAGCTGGGTTAATGATGCCATAAACTCGATGAACAGCGAATTTGAGCAATATGGGCTTTGACATATGCAAATGACGACTCTTAGATCAGACTTCTATTAATTAAGGGACAGACTTTAACGAAGGGTCTCTAAATAAGCCCTTCGCTAAAGTTTGTCCCACCTCTTAAGACGCATCTGTCGTTTACCAACGAACATACAATCAAGAGCGATGAGAAAGTATATCATCATATCGACCAGCAACGATCTTGTGCGTATCGCACAGGACAAGGTGGTCTATATCTCGTCCGACGGGAACTATTCTACGCTGATCCAGTCGGATGGAGATGCACGGTTGATAACTTTCCAGTTGGGACAAGTCGAGAGGCTGATAGCGGATCAGTTAGGCTCGGATGGCAATGCGTTTATCCGTATCGGGAAATGCCTGATCGTAAACCGCAATTATATCTACTATATCAACGTCAGCAAACAGCAACTGATTCTGTCGGACAACAACAATTCCAAGCTGACCGTCTCGGCCTCCAAAGAAGCGCTGAAGCAGTTGAAGGAGTTGTTGGAACGGGAAAAAATAGAGAGAAATTTATGAAAGAGCATAAGGATATTAGGGAAGACGAAATTCGGGTCATCGGCGGCGATTGTCCCGCTCCGTCCAAACCGCCTCGGCGGAAATGGCCGATTGCGGTCCTTTGTGCCGTTGTGGGAGTGTGCGTATTGCTATTGCTGTTCCCTACTCCGCAGGACAGCGAGCCGCAGTCCTATTTCGAGGAGGAAGATATTCCGTCCGTCGTCGTGAAATCCCAGCAGACCGATTCTTTGTCGGATAAGTCGGAGGACAAAGGTTATATCGAGATATTGGAAGAGACGGTCAACGACGTACCGATGTTCGTCTACGTTCCCCACCACGCCCGTATGACGCTCGAATTGGGCATGCCCGACAAGGAGGATTCGACCATCGTGTTCGTCGCACAGGCGGCAGACATCAGGCGGGACAATAAAAAGATTTTGGGCGATTTCGTTCTGAAAGGCGAAAAACTTTCCTACGGCAAGGCCAAAGCAGGTTTCTGCGCCGTTATAGACGACGTGATTACGATCGGAGTGGATGAAGATACGCCGCTGTTACAAAAAGCGATCGACCGAGGCGGTTACTTTTTCAGACAATATCCGCTGGTGCAGAACGGTCAATTGATCGAGAACAATCCGAAGAACAAGGCGATCCGCAGGGCAATTGGAATAAGACAGGGTCAGGTGGTGATGATCGAGAGCCGCAGTACGGAGTCGTTTCATGACTTTACGCAGGCTTTGGTAGATATAGGAATCAGCCAAGCGATTTATCTGGTCGGCAGCACGGCTTACGGCTGGAGCATAGACCCGTCGGGAAACCGAGTGGAGTTCGGAGTGGAAAATCCGCGCAATACACCGCCGAATACCAGTTATATCGTTTGGCGAAGTAAGTAATCGGGAGCTTTTTTCATTTCATACATTCCAGATTCGATTTCGTACAACAAAGGGTAAATCCCGATGTTGTGCGATTTTTTATAGCGATCTTTGATATAAACAAATCACTAATTGCTAATCTGTTGAATGCAATGAAAAACTTATTGCCTTTATTTGTTGTCATGGCTCTATTCGGGTGTGGAAATAAACCAGTAAAGCCAGCGTGGAGCGCAGGGGAAAATAGACACCCTGCTTATTATATCTATCTCGATCCAAACGATACCATAGAGACAGTTGAGCAAGTAAAGGACAACAGTAAATCATTAAATGATATTCGTTTTGGCGACTGGACGGAGGAAGACTGCGCGGAAAATCCTCTTGACATCCTACAATTGGCAAACAAAGGGTGTGCAGAAGCCCAATATAAAATGGGACTATATCGTTTTGAAGAGTCTGTTAATTCTGCTGAACCCTTATTGCAGTGGACAGAGGCTATTGGATGGTGGGAGAAAGCAGCAGCTAACGGGCATGAAGAAGCGATTAAAGAACTTGAGAGAGTAAGAGAATTACAGAAACAGACAGATAGTGTGATACCATTTTCATATCAACAACCGATTAACAATTATGACGTATCTGGAGTGGCAACTAAAAGCGCTGTTTTTTCATCCTACAACATAGCATTAACCTTTCACCTTATTAACACTGAACAAGAATTTACTGTATTTGGTGGCCGAGTAGATTGGGATTTGGACAAGAAAGATAGTTTATGTTTGGATTATCCCAACAATAAAAAGGGGGACATTATAGAGTCTCCACAATACGATGTTCCTTTCTTTTTTGCTGATTTGGATTTTGACGGAAAAGATGAACTAATAACCGACCTTATTCCCCATGTAGGCCAACGGTGTGTTGGTACATTTACCTGCATTTATAAAATAGAGAACGGACAGGCCTTCGATGTAACCGAAAAATTCACACGCAAATCTAAAGAAATATTTACATGCATTGACCCATATTATTTCATAGTAAATAATGCCCGTAAAGAGATCATTTTATATAGTGATGGGGGCGCGATCGATTTTAGCTGGAGGGTTTATAGATTCGATAACGGCGAATATATATACGACCGAAAAATATCCTGCGAACTGAATATAGGGACCAACAATTATAAAGTTACAGTCTTTTTTTCACAGGGAAAGTCCAAATCGTTTATAGTTAGTGAAGATGAGTTTACACGAGACAAATGGAATTATTAAAATGAAACACTGCATACTCATATGGGTAGTGCTGGCGATGATCAGTTGTAACAATACCTCTGTACAACAAAAAGACCGCAATAAAGATGCTTTACAGGAACAAAATTCTATTTGCGATTCTACTGCCCATGTACCTGGCAGATCATTGAATGATATTCGTTTCAAGAACTGGACAGACAAAGATTGGTACGATAACGACTATTTTCGTGCGTTGCGTAAATACCTTGATGCCTGTTGCCAAGGGAAAATTGTTGATAAAAATTTGGAGCCATATAAATCTGTACTGAAAGGGCGATTTGTAATATTCAATGCAGAGCCATGTATTTCTGGAGGCATGTTTGTCTCGATTATCTTTTTAGAGGCTCCAAATAAAATTTTCGATGTCGTGATATATAGTAATGTGGATGAAGATACGGAGGTCGTTGTTGATTATCAAGTACTAGGGATAGCACCCAAAGAAGACGAAGAATCAGGATTGACGAAAAGCGACATTCTCTCTATAATCAAGGAACATCCAGAGCACCAATTGTGGTAAAAGATACCGCCAAAAGAGCTACATCGGAAAATGGGTTAATCTCAGGCCCTTTTGTAATGCTTGTCCTTTTCGGTACTTTTGAGAAAACAGAGCCATTATGAGAATAGCATCTAATCATATCGTTACGAGATATTCGTATTCGGGAGTAATTTGGAAGGCCAACACGCAGGAGGCGCTGCCTATTTAGCCTATAAAAGATTCGGGGCAATCTGGGGTCAAGGCGTAGGATTGCAGGGGCAGAGCTATGCCATCCCGACTATGCAGGGAGGAGTAGAAACGATCAAACCCTATGTGGACGAGTTTATCGAATTTGCCGAACAGCATCCGTCTAAGACTTTCCTTGTTACCGAGATCGGTTGCGGGATAGCAGGGTTTACGGTCGGTGAGATTGCGCCGCTGTTCGAGCAAGCGAAAGAGGTGGAGAATATTTATCTGCCCCAAAGATTCTGGGAAGTATTGAGAGAATAATCAGAGCGGTGGACAGACTTTTCAAAGGAGATCAGGGAAAGCCCCTTTGAACAAGTTTGTCCTAAAAACGATATTAGACGGAATATGCAATATTATCAGATGAAAAAATTGATATACTTATTGACCGCATTGATATTATTCGGTTGCGGCAGACGACAAGCCGCTGTGCAGGTTGTCGTTGCAATAGATTCGGCGGATTCCGTCGCAATAAAGACAATCACATCTCGTTGTGAAGCCAACTCCATTTATCACTGGAAGACAACATTCAATCCGACGGAATCGGAATGGGCATTTATCCGAGAACACGATATTAAACGACTCTATTTACGTTTTTTCGATGTGGCATTGGATAACCATTGGTTAGAAGAACAACTTGCACCGATTCCGATTGCGACTACTGATTTTAGCCAGATTCCGTCTGAAGATATGGAAACCATTCCTGTCGTATACATTACGCTCGATGCCATGCGTGATATGAAAGGACAAGAAGCAGAATATGCCGATAAAATTGTCACCCGTGTTTTAGCGATGACAAAACGCCATAAAATACGAAACGTGTACGAAATTCAACTTGATTGCGATTGGACAGGAACGACACGAGAAAGTTATTTCAAGCTGTGTCAGGCCGCCAGAGATTCACTACATAAACAAGGTATTGCATTGAGTGTCACTGTTCGATTGCATCAACTGAACGAGACCCTTTATCCTCCTGTCGATAGAGGCGTACTGATGCTTTATAATACGGGAGGTCTGAAAAATACCGAAACGGTGAATTCTATTTTGGATAGCCGAAATGTAGAGTCGTATCTCAAAAAAACAATAACGTATGGTATCCCGCTGGACTACGCATATCCGACGTTTGCATGGGGCGTATGGTTTTCCGATGGAAAATTCAGAGCCATACTTCATAATACGAATTTTTCCGATGAGGAATTTTATCAGTGGCAAAGTAAAAACATGTATAAAGTTATCAAAAATCATTACTTGGAATCACATGCGCTTAATACGGGAGATATTATCCGCTTGGAGAATTCCGATTACGAAGAAGTACTTAAAGTAAAAAAACGAGTCGAAAGTAAATTACAAGGGTATTCCGTTATTCTTTATCATTTGGACTCCGCCAACCTTTCACAATATACTTACAATGAAATCAAAAATATTTACGATCATTTTTAATCTCGTTTTGATCGGCATGGTGTGGCCGATCAATGAAATACGCGCTTGTGGGCTGGGGCCGTTTTATACGCCTAAAGATTACTATGCGTTTCGTGTTTATGACGACAGCGAATTATTCAACTATGATATGTTTGACCGACGTAAAGAGAAAAGCGAAGCGATTCGCAATTGTGAATTGTGGCAGAAAATCACTTCGGAAGTTATCCCATTAGAAGATATCTATCAGGTGGTTTATAAATATTCATACGAAACGATTCTGAACGTGTCTCGTCTTATCGAGTCCCCGCATACAAATCCAAGAGTAGGAAATCAATTTGTGAACTATTTGATACAATACGAATGCAAGGAGATTGCGGAGTTTCTGGTACTGGCTAAATTATGCGAAAAAATACGTTGGGAACAAAATTCCCCGTGGTATTACCCTGTCGAAGACGACGGCGTGAATACGACTCTAAGGGATATTGCACGTCAGGCAATGGCCTATAAAGGAACGATGTTGAAAGACCGCTACGCGTTACAAGCTATTCGAGCTTTATTTGCCTCATCTCTATACGAAAGGTGCATTAATTTTTGGAATGACAATCATGAAGCTATTCCAGACGGTCTGATAAAAGAGATGATACAACCATACATCGCTGGAGCCTATTGCCGCACAGGATCAGTCGAGCAGGCCATGCAGATTTATGCTAAGTGCGGAGATGTGCATTCCTTGCTTTATTGTATGAATAAACAGGGGCAGAATCTTAATGAAATAGAACAAATAGAGTTGATATATACATATTGTCCGAATTCATCCGCCATAGCTTCAATCATTCAACGCCTTATTCGCAAGGCAGAAAGACTCGCAGAAAATCCCCAGCAAAATGAATATACACTTCAGATTCAAAGCCAATGTTCCCGTCTTTATGAATTTGCGTTGCAGGCAGGCAAAAAAGAAACAGATCGAGCCATGTGGTATTATACGGCGGCCTATATTGCAGAATTGAATGGTAACACCCAAGAAGCATCAGACATTTTGAAGCAGGCGGAGGCGGCGCATGGCTCCCGTTTTATTTCAGAATCCATTCAAATTTTGCGTATTTATCTCGATGCAAAATTATTGCGATATAACTCGGTTTATGAACAAAAGCTGTTTGGGCAGTTGCAATGGCTTGACAATAAGATAAAACATGATATTAATGACCGAATTGAAAGATTGACAGCCAATGAAGGTCTACATCTAATGTGCTCGAATATAAGTTATTATTATTGGAACGACATGCTGCGCAAAATTGTCTTTTCAGTACTTGTGCCTCGGTATATGGAGCATGGAAATAATATACGGGCGATTCAATTAGCAAATATGGCTGATAACAGATTGCTAAACTTAATAAATAAACATGAAAGCAGGACAATGACAGAATATAGAGCAAGTACCGAGTGGAATCACTACGACTATTGCAATGCCTATTTCCATTTACTCGATACGATCGGTCTCGATCAGGTCATTGCTTATAGGGAATGTGTCATACATCCTCGTTCGGCATTTGATCGCTTTCTCAATGAACGGGGATATATCGGTATGGATTATCTTGGTGATATAATCGGCACACAGTGTTTACGCGAAATGCGATACGAAGAAGCTGTTAAATATTTCGAGTTGGTGTCATCTTCTTATCAATACACACTCAATACATATAAAGACAAATGCATGTGGCGAGACCCGTTCGACGCTTCGTCGCCGATTTACGATAATTCCGATTATAAATATAATTTCGCACGGGAAATGCTTTCATTAGAACAGGCCGTGCGTCGAACATCCGATCCTAACCGCAAGGCACAAATGATGATTCGATATGCTACGGGTATCGGAAACTCGATAGATAAATGTTGGGCATTGACACAGTATTATCAAGGTGATTCTTGGGAAAAAGATTGGAAGCAAAGCAGTCTGTGGTCTCGTGCAAACAGGAAAAGTAAGGCGCTTGTCCAAAAAGCGTTAAGCATGTTTACAGATAAAGAGAGTGCTGCATATAGTTACTGGCTTTTGGGTAATAACAAAAAAGTCATTATGGATTATCCTGAAACGAAAACAGCAGAATTGATAAAAACTCAATGCGACAATTGGAAAGATTATCAAACAAAGTAAAGGCTATGGTATTGTGGACAGACTTGTGCAAGGGGGTATCTGTTTAGACCCCCAGCACAAGTTTGTCCTTTGTATTCCGATAACTCGGCGACACTATTGTACAGCCCGTAAAATTACTTCTTCCGAAAATCCGTCACTCCGAATTTATCGGATTTCATTTGATTTAATCGCTTGATTTTATTATCTTTATAGCGATAACAAGTAATTAACCGACTAAATTTTGTATAAAATGAAAGAGAAAAAGAGAACATCCCCCGTCCATTGACAGATCGGAACGTGCGACGGGTTTAAATTGATGAGAACGAAAATCCATTATTCGGAAAAAGAACGGTATGAGGTTTATATGGTAAAACCCGACAGCAGGGAGAAACCGATTTCGTTCATGTTTATGCTACCCGATTTTGCCGATGCGAGTAAGGATATACGGATCGGATTTGCGAACAAGGGAAAGACCGATCCCCGAATCCGAATCGAATGATCGCTGGATAAGATAGACAATTCGGTCGGATTCAGTATGGATTCACGACTCGACTCTAAAAACGGTTTATCGGTCGATCTGTTCTACTGCTTTTTGAGTCACGACCAGATACTACTGAATTTCTGAGTCAAGGACGGAAGTTACTATATTCGGAGATTGCCGTTAGGAGATTTTAAGGAGACGTATTTGAGATTGTTAGAATAGGATTTGCCTCGACTTGGTAACAGGTCGGGGCTTTCTTTTTTGAGGCGCTTTTTCCTAAGACAAGTAAAAAATAGCCAAAATAACTTAATTGTCTAATCAGCAGATAGTTTTAATGTGATACGTGTTGTACATAGTGTGTTACATAACGGGGAAAGGCGGCTAAATAGCTTGAATAATCTTCACCGCAATAGTTCTCTAGCTCAGTTGGTTGCGTCGAAAGGCGAAGCCTTTTGAGGCTTTGGGAGCACGACACTCTTAATGTTGGGGTCGTGGGTTCGAGCCCCACGGGGACCACTTCAAGGCGACTGGTAATCAAGCGATTATCGGTCGCCTTTGTTTTGTGCCCATGCCGAAGGATCGGGAATCATCCTGTCTAAACGGGCAATTTTCGGGACTTTTGTTTTACCAAATGTTTTACCACAAACGAGGTGAAACGATCAGGCGTTCGACATTCTGCGAATAGCTTAAAGCAATGAAAATCAACATGCAAGTTATTTGCCGCAAAGATCGTGTCACGAAAGATCGCAGGGCTCCCGTCTTCATCCGTTTTACCAAAAATCGCAAGGTCCGTTATATCAGTACGGGAGTTGCAGTCCGTATTGATGATTGGGATTTTGAAAATCAGTGTATTAGGTCGGATTCGCCTGAAATGCAGTCCATCCAGTTTCAAATCGACAGCAAAGTAGAGGATTACCGTCGCAGGATGAGGCGTCTCGAAGCGTTGGAAGTAGAAGTTACGCTGGATAATCTGCTCGAAACGAACGGACGTAAATTCAATTGTACGGTAGGTGAATATCTTCGACAAACGATCCGACGGCTTAAGGAGTCAGGCAAATATGGTTCCGCCTCCAAACATCAGTCTCTGTTGACCAGATTGTCGCAGTTTCGTTCGCCGAATATCCGTTTTGAAGAGATCGAGTTCGCTTATTTGCAGGATTTCGAATTTTTCTTGTGTAAAGCAGGGAATACGGACAATAGCATTGCAACAAAATTCAGCGTGTTTCACGCCGATTTACAACAAGGCGCTGGCGGAAGAACTCTTTGCGCCGAAAGTCAATCCGTTCGTAAAGTTCAAAACAGGTCGGCTTTGGACGGCCACTCGTAAAAGGGCCATTACCAAAGAGGAACTGCGACGGATCATAGGCTACTCCGGGTTGTTCGAATCGGCATCGTCGCTTTACTGTGGGAATCCTATCGGGAAATGTAGCCCGAGAGTAACCCGATAGCCTATCTCCTGCGTGTGCCGCAAAGCGGGTAAAAGCAGCCGCCGGTCAATGCCTGTCGCTTCTGCGATTGTTGCCAAGCGCTGAGCCCGGCTTTTTCTGTTCGCGGCCGAGAGGCTGCGGATAAGGTCGCGCGAGACTGCTTTTCATTGCTTTTTCCCTCAGCGGCCTAAAAAGAAAAAATCCTCACATATCATTGATACATAAGGATCTTTCTCTCTTTTGCGGCCTCTTTGTCGAGGCCTCAAGGGTGGAAGATGGGGCTCGAACCCACGACTTTCGGAACCACAATCCGACGCTCTAACCAACTGAGCTACATCCACCGTATGGAGTTTGCGTCTTTTCAGACAGCGTGCAAATTTAATACACTTTTTGTTTAATGCAAAATTTTCGGCGGCTTCGACTGAAAAAAGGCCATACACGAGAAAAACGGCAACGGACTGACGACGGCGAGCAGGCTGGCGGCCCGTTCTTGAGCCGAAAGGACGTTTCGTTCCCGGGAGCTTGGCCGGGAACGGTCCGGATCACCGCCTTTTTCAGAAGGACTGGCGGGGCATTCGGCCGATACATCGGAGTGGAGCCGCGCAGAAATAAAAAAGCGCGGCTAACAAACGCATGGCTCAATCGCCACAAAAGCGATTAGCCTCATCTCGATATTCCTTGCCGGAAGGTTTGTCCGTATGCAGGACCGGTTTTGCAGAAATACCGGTTGCGGCGAGCCGTCCGTTTCTTGCCGGTCGGTATCGGTCATCGTGCCGCCCGTCCCTGTCGTCGGCATGACGGAATCTATGTCTCTGACCGGCCTTTACAGCAGGCGATTCTCGGCGAAGTAGCGCCACAGGGGCGCGGCGTGAAGCGCTTGCTTGATCCGGTCGCCGAGCAGCAGGTCGCGCACCTGTTCCGGCGTCAGCAGATGAACCGTCAGATCCTCCGTCGATTCGAGGTGCTGTTCCGAAATCCGCTCGACGTCCGTCGCTACGAAACAGTGCGTCAGGTTCGTCTGTGTCGACGGATTGGCCGACACGACCATCAGCTCGCTCCATTGTCCTCCGCCGAATCCTGTCTCCTCCAACAGTTCCCGGCGGGCCGCCGCCTCGGGCGTCGCGTCTTGAGGATCGCGCACGCCGGCGCACAGCTCGAAGCAAGTCCGGTCGAGCCCCCGCCGGTACTGACGCACGAAAACGAATTCTCCCGTGCATGTGCGGGCGATCGTATTGACCCAATCGGGGTATTCCAACACGTAATATTCGGGAATCTCGCCTCCTCCGGGCAGGCCGATCCGCTCGCGTCGCACCGTCAGCCACGGGCGTCGGAACAGGTACTCGCTTCGGAGCACCTTCCATTTTCGTTCTTCCTTGTCGTTTTCCATATGTTCGGTCATTGATGTTGTCCGGACGGGGAGAGTCTCCTCCTCCGTCGTTCCCGCTCGCCCGGGCGTCCGCAGGAAAGAGCCCCGTCGTGGCCGTAGCCCGGAAAGCTCCTGTACGAACCGTGCGTCGGAGCCGGGCCATTCGGGAACAAGAATAATCAAAAATAGCGGTTCGTCCAAACGGTCGGCATGCTGCTCGGCCGGTTCCGTCTTCGTCTGTCCGATCGCGTGAGGATTCCGGTCATCCGCACGACATGGGAAAATTCCGATAGAGAGACCCTGTCCCGTTTGTCTGACGGGGGCAGGAAGCATCGGGCGCGGCTTCTCCGTATTGTTAGCCGGAGCGGTTTCCGACGCGCCGAGTCCGATCGGTCCGGGTTTCCTGAAAAATGACGCGCCGGGCCTCGGCAATCGCTCTGCGGAGCATATTCCCGGACCGTGTCCGGTACAGCTCGCCGGAGGGAAAACCGAAAAACGGGCGGGCGGCACGTTATTCCGTTTATTTGGCGTATATTTGCACCGATTTATGATTTGTCACTTGTATCGGGCAATTCGCCGTTCCGGCGCCGAAGACCTCGGCTTTTACACGTCGGTCATATTCGAACACCAATCCATTCACACATGACTCAAACAGAAGAATTCAGCGCCCTCGGGCTGACCGACCGGACGCTCGAGGCGATTCGCTCGAAAGGCTTCGAGACCCCGTCGCCCATACAGAGGCTGACAATTCCCGCTCTGCTCGACACCGAAAAGACGAACGACATCATCGCGCAGGCCCAGACCGGGACCGGCAAGACCGCCGCGTTCGGCCTGCCGATTCTCGAACGGCTCCGCCCGCTTAAGGGCGCGGCTCAGGCCCTGATCCTCGTGCCCACGCGCGAACTGGCGTTGCAGGTGACCGAGGAACTGCTGTCGCTGAACGGCCGCAGCAAGCTGTCGATCTCGGCCATCTACGGCGGCGCTTCGATGAGCGAACAGCTCCGCAGACTGTCCAAAGGCGTCGACGTGGTCGTCGGAACGCCGGGCCGGATACTCGACCACTTGCACCGGGGAACGCTTGACATCCGGGAACTCCAGTACCTGATCCTCGACGAGGCCGACGAAATGCTGAACATGGGCTTCATCGAGGATATCGAGGAAATCCTCTCCCATGCGAACGACCGGCGACGCATTCTGCTCTTTTCGGCCACGATGCCCGAACGGATCATCTCGCTGTCGAAAAAGTACATGCGCGACAGCGAACTGCTCCGGGTTCCCTCGCAGGAGATGACGACCGAGCTGACCGACCAGATTTATTTCGAAGTGCGCGACAGCGACAAGTTCGACGCGCTGACGCGCATCATCGACACGGAACCCGAGTTTTACGGCATCGTTTTCAGCCGCACCAAGGTGGGCGTCGACGAGCTGGTGAACCGGTTGACCGAAAGAGGGTACGCGGCCGAGGGGCTGCACGGCGACGTTTCGCAGGGACAGAGGGAGAAAATCCTCCGCAAGTTCAAGAAAAAGCTGGCCAATATTCTGGTGGCTACCGACGTGGCGGCGCGCGGGATCGACATCAACAACCTGACCCACGTAATCAACTACTCGTTGCCGCAGGACACCGAGTCGTACGTCCATCGGATCGGCCGGACCGGCCGCGCGGGCAATACGGGAACCGCGGTCACGTTCATTTCGCCCGCCGAATTCCGCCAGTTCGGCTACCTCAGGCGCGACATCAAGGCGCAGATCAAAAAGGAGAGCCTGCCCTCCGCTCAGGACGTGATCGAGATCAAGAAGACGAGGATCAAGGACGATCTGGCGGAAATCATCGAGAACGGATCGTACGAAAAGTACCGGGAAATGGCCGCCGAGATGCTTTCCGGTCTTGCGCCCGAAGTCGCGCTGGCTTCGCTGCTGCAGCTGGCTTTCGATAACGAGCTCGACGAGAGCCGCTATCCCGAGATCCGCTCGATCAACGTCGACCGGAAGGGAACCGCCCGGCTGTTTCTGGCGGTCGGCAGGGCGGACGGGTACGATGCCCGCAAGCTGGCCGAGCTTCTGCGGCGCGAGTGCGGGCTGCCCGACGGCAAGATCGGCGATCTGCGGGTGCTGGAGAGCTATTCGTTCGTATCGGTTCCGTTCTCGGAGGCCCGCGAGGCGATCCGCAGGCTGAACGACATTCACCGGGGCGGACGGCCGATCGCCCGGTTGGCTAAGGAAAGCGCGCCGCAGAAAGATTTTCGGCACGATCGGCCTGCCGGAAACAAAGGCGCGGGCCGGAATACGGGCGGCCGCCGCGAAGTCCGTCCTGCCGGGAAAACGGAACGGACAGCCTCTCGTGGCAGGAAAGAGCCGTCCGTCGAGTCGATCGAATGGGACGCGATCAGCTGGGGCACGGGCGCCGTCGCCAAAAAAGGAAGCGGCTGGGGCGGCAAGAGCGGGTTCGACCGGCGAGCGATCTCGAAGAAGCGAACGAAGCGCTGATAGCCGGCCCGTGCGCGCGCCGAGTGACAAACTGGCACGGGAACTGACATGAAATCGCCTTATTTGTCAGTTTTTTCAGCCGAAAGTGTGACAAATTTCCTTTGGCATATTATATGCAGATTTTCCCGCCGTGCCCGGCGGAAGGCCGGGGATGCGCGAAACAAGCGAACCAAATATCAATCACTTAAAAACGTATAAAGCTATGAACGTTAAACCGTTAGCAGACAGAGTTCTGATCGAGCCCAATCCGGCCGAAGAGAAGACGGCCGGAGGATTGTTCATCCCCGATACGGCCAAGGAGAAACCGCTGGCCGGCAAGGTGATCGCCGCAGGCCCCGGTACGAACGACGTGAAAATGGAAGTCAAGGTGGGCGACCAAGTACTGTACGGCAAGTACGCCGGCACGGAGATCACGATCGACGGCAAGGACTACCTGATCATGAAGCAGGGCGATATTCTCGCCATTATCTAATGGGCCCGGGAGTCAATCCCCCGACTATCGAACCGAACGTCTAATTCTTAAACGAAAACAATCATGGCAAAAGAGATCAAATACAATACCGAAGCCCGCGAGTTGCTCAAGGAAGGCGTCGACGCGCTGGCTAACGCAGTGAAGGTCACCCTCGGCCCGAAAGGCCGCAACGTCGTTATCGACAAGAAGTTCGGTGCGCCGCAAGTGACCAAGGACGGTGTAACCGTAGCCAAGGAGATCGAGCTGGAAGACCCGATCGCCAACATGGGCGCCCAGATGGTCAAGGAAGTGGCCTCGAAGACGGCCGACGACGCCGGAGACGGTACGACGACCGCTACGGTGCTGGCACAGGCTATCGTGGGCGTAGGCGTTAAGAACGTGACTGCCGGCGCCAACCCGATGGACCTGAAGCGCGGCATCGACAAGGCCGTAGCCGTCGTCGTGGAGAATCTGCGCAAGCAGAGTCAGGAAGTCGGCGGCGACATCAACAAGATCGAGCAGGTCGGCACGATCTCGGCCAACAACGACAACGCGATCGGTAAGCTGATCGCCGAGGCGATGGGCAAAGTCAACAAGGAAGGCGTCATCACCGTCGAGGAGGCTAAGGGAACGGAGACGCATGTGGACGTGGTCGAGGGCATGCAGTTCGACCGGGGATACATATCGCCCTACTTCATGACCGATTCCGAGAAAATGGAGGCCGTCATGGAGAAGCCGCTGATCCTGATCACGGACAAGAAGGTTTCGACGATGAAAGAAATCATGGGCGTGCTGGAACCCGCCGCACAGAACGGGCGCGCGTTGGTGATCATCGCCGAGGATGTCGACGGAGAGGCGCTGGCCGCTCTGGTCGTGAACAAGCTGCGCGGTACGCTGAAGATTGCGGCCGTCAAGGCTCCGGGCTTCGGCGACCGCCGCAAGGAGATGCTCGAGGATATCGCCATTCTGACGGGTGGTACGGTTATCTCGGAAGAGAAGGGTATCCGTCTGGATCAGGCTACGCTCGACATGCTGGGCTCGGCCGAGAAGGTGATCGTCAACAAGGAAAACACGACCATCGTGAACGGCACGGGCGACAAGAAAGCCATTGCCGACCGCGTTGCTCAGATCCGCAAGCAGATGGAAATCTCGACGTCGGACTATGACAAGGAGAAGCTGGCCGAGCGTCTGGCCAAGCTCGCGGGCGGCGTAGCCGTGCTGTACGTCGGCGCAGCCAGCGAGGTGGAGATGAAAGAGAAGAAAGACCGCGTGGACGACGCGCTGGCCGCAACGCGCGCTGCCGTTGAGGAAGGTATCATCCCGGGCGGCGGCGTAGCCTACATCCGTGCCGTGGAGGCCCTCGAAAAGCTCAAAGGCGAAAACGAGGATGAGACGACCGGCATTCAGATCGTCAAGCGCGCGATCGAGGAGCCGTTGCGCCAGATCGTATCGAACGCCGGCGGCGAGGGCTCGGTCGTAGTGGCCAATGTCAAGAACGGCAAGGGCGCTTACGGCTATAACGCTCGCGCGGACAAGTACGAGGATATGTTCAAGGCCGGTATCATCGACCCGACGAAGGTGGCCCGCGTGGCGCTGGAGAATGCCGCCTCGATCGCCGCGATGTTCCTGACCACCGAGTGCGTGCTGGTCAACAAGAAGGAAGCCGAGGCTCCTGCAGCCATGCCGCAGGGCATGGGCGGAATGGGCGGCATGATGTAGTTCGCCCGGAACGAAACGGTGTTTTTTAAAAAGCGCGGCCGGAAACGGCCGCGCTTTTTTTTGTGCCGTGTCTTCTGTCGGGGACCGGACGTCGGACCGACGCGTGGCATGGCCGGCTGGCGTTACGTTTTGCCGGTGACCCGGTCGTTCGCTGCTTTTGTACTTTCGGTTATACGTCTTACTGTGCCGGACCTCGGGTTTTTGATACTTTCGGTTTTCCTGCATGAAATCCTTCCGGCTTGAGGTAAGAGCCTGATCAGATATTATGACTGCAAGCCGAGACCGGCGGATATAAGAACTCCGGTCGCGAACGTGCTCGGTACGTGGGAGTATGGAACCGCCTTCGAACTCATGGGGCTCGGTTATAATATGTGGTAAAAGCCCGGAAGTATTCCTTCCCGCACTTCCTGCCTGACCGTTTGCGTCGGATAGCGAAGACGGATTTTGCTCGGCAGTTGTCGGACCGGTATTTCGACGGTTGATTCTCGGCAGGCGTCGCTTCTGAAACGGGACCGGTCTCCGTGGCGGCGCTTCTTCGGTCGGCCGCAGAGAAAGGCGTCGCTTCCTTTCGATCTCCGATTGCTCGACGCTCCGACTCTCTTTGCATCCGCAAGCCGTAAACGCGGCCGGATCGTCCGGGTCGCAGCGGACGGAATCGCTTTGCGGCTGTTTCGATAAAAATGGTTACCTTTGGGGCCGTAAACCAAACTGCAAGAAACTATGCACGCATTCGTATTCCCGGGTCAGGGCGCCCAGTTCGTCGGAATGGGCAAGGACCTTTACGACAACGTTCCGCTGGCCAAGGAGCTGTTCGATCGGGCCAACGAAATCTTGGGATTTCCGATCACGGATATCATGTTCGCCGGCACGGACGAGCAACTCAAGCAGACGAAAGTGACCCAGCCGGCCATTTTCCTGCATTCGGTCATTCTGGCCCGCTCGCTCGGCGACGCGTTCAAGCCCGACATGGCCGCCGGTCACTCGCTGGGCGAGTTCAGCGCGCTGGTAGCCGCCGGAGCGCTCGGCTTCGAGGACGGGCTGAAGCTCGTGTCGAAGCGCGCTATGGCGATGCAGAAAGCCTGCGAGCAGAATCCCTCGACGATGGCCGCGATCATCGCGCTGCCGGACGAAAAGGTCGAGGAGATCTGCGCGTCGGTCGACGGCGTGGTCGTTCCGGCCAATTACAACTGCCCGGGCCAGCTCGTCATTTCGGGCACGAACGAGGCGATCGACGAGGCCTGTGCCAAGCTGACCGCTGCGGGAGCCAAGCGGGCGCTGAAACTGAACGTCGGCGGCGCGTTTCACTCTCCGCTGATGGAGCCGGCCCGCGTCGAACTGGAAGCCGCCATCGCGGCCGCGCCTTTCGCGAAGCCGGTTTGTCCCGTATACCAGAACGTGGATGCGAAGCCCCACACCGATCCGGCCGAGATCCGCGCGAACCTGATCGCCCAACTGACCTCGCCGGTACGTTGGACGCAGATCGTTCAGAACATGCTTGCCGACGGAGCCACGTCGTTCACCGAGCTCGGTCCGGGCAGCGTGCTGCAAGGGCTGATCAAGAAAGTGGACCGCTCGGCCGTTTGCGAGTCGAAGCAGTCGCTGTAATTCCTGATCGTTGATTGACAGGCGGTTCCCTTTGCAGGGACCGCTTTTTTTATGGCGTTCCGGAGCCGTGGAGTGAATTAAATTGCAAATATTTATCAATATTCTCAATAAATCTGAAAATTTTTTAGTTACTTTGCACGTTATAAAGATTGAGCGGAGAGGAAGACGCCGCGGGCCCGCGTATCGGCTTAGGCAACCGATTCATGCGGAAGGACGGATTCGGAGACGGGAGCGCGCCTTTGCAGGGCGCGTATTGCGGGTGTCGTCGGGCTTTTTTTGCGAAGATCGGAGATAGTTAAATAATTTCGTTTTCGGGAGGGGGAACGATTGAAAAAATGTAGTATCTTTATCATCATGCCGCAAGAAAACCTTGCGTTTTTTCGCGTGCGCCAAAAACGGACACAAATTGGCTTCATACAAAAAACATCACTCACCCATGATTTCATTACAGGAATTTTTCAACAGGCCCGAGCATGCTCAGGCTAAAGGCATTGTTCAGAAGAACAACATCATCAAGCGTAATATTATCGCTCATATGGCCATCGCCGGCGATTCGACGCTCGCCGATCTGGCCAAGAAGCTGCACATCAGCATTCCGACGGTCACCAAGCTGGTCGAGGAGCTGCTCGCCGAGAACATTATCGCCGACCGGGGCAAGATCGAGACCAGCGGCGGTCGCCGGCCCAACGTCTACGGCCTGACCAACTCGGCGATCTATTTCGCGGGAATCGAGGTCAGCCGCGACCAGATCGTGCTGGTCATAACGGACCTTCAGAACAATATCATCCAGTCGGAACGCAAGAGCGATTTCGCGCTCGACGATACGGACGAGTGCCTCGAAACCATTTGCTCGACGATCGAGAATTTCCTCGCCGGCAGCGGCATCGACCGCACCAAGCTGCTGGGTATCGGCGTTTGCATGGCCGGCCGCGTCAATCCGAAAACGGGGCGAAGCTACAAATATTTCACTCATAAGGAACAGTCGCTGAGCGAAATCATGGAAAAACGCTTCGGACACCGCGTGCTGATCGAGAACGATACCCGCGCGCGCTGCTACGGAGAGTACGTCAAGGGATGCACCGGTCAGGAAAAGAACATCATTTACCTGAACCTGGGCCGAGGCGTGGCCATCGGCATCATCATCGACGGCAAACTCTACTACGGCCGCTCGGGATTTGCCGGAGAGTTCGGCCATACGCCCTATTTCGATAACGAGATCATCTGCGACTGCGGCAAGAAAGGCTGTCTCGAGACGGAAGTGTCGGGCATCGCGATCGAGAACAAGATGATGAACCAGATCCGCAACGGACGCACGACGATTCTGATGGATAAGTTCCAGAAACAGCACAAGATTCATATCAACGACATCATCGGCGCCGCGAGAAACGACGATACGCTGTCGATCGAGCTGATCGAGGAGGCCGGCGAGAAGATCGGCAAGAGCATCGCTTTTCTGATCAACATCTTCAATCCGGAGCAGGTCATCATCGGAGGCAGTCTGGCCAATGCGGGCGACTATCTGATGCTGCCGCTCAAGTCGGCGGTCAACAAGTATTCGTTGCGGCTCGTGTATAACGACACGTTGTTCCGCGCGACGACGCTCGACGACAGCATCGGCTCGCTGGGCGCCGCGATGCTGATCCGCAACCAGATCATATCACTTTAAACTCGGAGATCCGCGCTATGACCAACCCGATGGAAAACGAGCTGATCCGGCTCCGCGCGCTGGAACCCGACGACGTGCAGGTTCTCTACAAATGGGAGAACGATACGGAAGTCTGGAAGGTCAGCAATACGATCGTCCCGTTCTCGAAATACATGCTGTTGCAGTTCATTGCGAACCAGCAGCGCGACATTTTCGAGACGCGACAGCTGCGCCTGATCATCGAATCGAAGCAGAGCGGGAAGCCCGTCGGCGCGATCGACCTGTTCGACCTCGATCCGTACAACTGCCGCGCGGGAGTCGGAATCCTGATCTATGACAAGCGCGATCAAGGGCAGGGATACGCTTCCCAAGCGCTGTCGTCCCTGATCCGGTACGGCTTTCAGGTGCTGGGACTCAATCAGCTCTACTGCGATATTCCTTCGCACAACATCCGCAGTCTGGCGCTGTTCAAAAGCAAGGGATTCACGGTCGTCGGACTGAAAAAGGAATGGACGAGAACCACGTCGGACTGGCAGGACGAGTATATGCTCCAACTGCTAAATCCCCAAAAATGGGGATAAATCGGGCAGGCCTTCCACGACCGCATAGCGTCCGGTAGAACGATCGAGGCTGCTGCAGCAATGCAGCAGCCCGTTCGTTATCAGCACATAGGGGGCCGTCACGACGCTGTTGTACCGCACGGCCTGAGCGAACACTTCGCGACCGAGCGGCACGTCCGGCGCCTTGCATTCGGCCAGCAGGCACGGCCGGCCGTCGCGGCCCGTCACGACCACGTCGGCGCGCTGGGCCGTGCCCGACAATGCGACGGGATACTCCTGCGAGACATTTCCGGGCGGCACGCCGCCCCGCTCGACCAGCAAGCGGATCAGATGCTGCCGGACCCACTCCTCGGGCGTCAGCACGAGCCATCGGCGACGAACGGCGTCCCATATCTTGGGCGGATTTTCCGTTAGCCGCATCCGGAATACGAATCGGGGGAAATTAAGTTGCGTCAGCGCGCTCATCTATTCCAAAAAATTCCTATCTTGTCTCAAATTTTCGCTTCCGGACAAAGGACTTCTAATGCGCTCTTTTTCTGCCGGAAAGCAAAGATAAGCAAGTTTCGCGGAGAAGCAAAATATCATAACGAATCATAAAGAACAGATGGGAAACAACGCGAAAAGCAAGAAAGAAGAGGCCCTTCTCTACCATTCGGAAGGGCGGCCGGGCAAGATCGAGGTCGTCCCGACCAAACCGTACAGCACCCAGAAGGACCTTTCGCTGGCCTACTCTCCGGGTGTGGCCGAGCCTTGTCTCGCCATACAGGAGAATCCCGACGACGCCTACAAGTATACGGCCAAGGGCAACCTGGTGGCGGTCATTTCGAACGGCACGGCCGTGCTCGGACTGGGCGACATAGGGGCGATGGCCGGCAAGCCGGTTATGGAAGGCAAAGGACTTTTGTTCAAAACGTTCGCCGACATCGACGTATTCGACATCGAGGTAAATACGAAAGATACGGAGCAGTTCATCGAGACGGTCAAAAATATTTCGGTCACCTTCGGCGGCATCAACCTCGAGGACATCAAGGCTCCCGAATGTTTCGAGATCGAGGAGCGCCTGAAAGAGGAGCTCCCGATCCCGGTCATGCACGACGACCAGCACGGCACGGCGATCATCTCGTCCGCCGCGCTGCTCAATGCGCTCGAGATCACCGGCAAGAAGATCGACCGCGTGCAGGTGGTCGTCAACGGGGCCGGAGCGGCCGCCGTCTCGTGCGCCAAGCTTTATATGGCGCTGGGCGTCCGCCCCGAAAATCTGGTCATGTGCGACAGCAAGGGCGTCATTACGACCCGCCGGACGAACCTCAGCGCCGCCAAGGCGCAATTCGCGACCGACCGCGACATCGCCACGCTGGCCGAAGCGCTCCGGGGCGCCGACGTATTCCTCGGCCTGTCGGTGGCCGACGTGCTGACGCAGGAAATGGTGCGCAGCATGGCCGCCGACCCGGTCGTGTTCGCGCTGGCGAATCCCAATCCCGAGATCTCGTACGACAACGCGATGGCTGCCCGCGAGGACATCATTTTCGCGACGGGCCGTTCCGACTATCCTAACCAGGTCAACAACGTGCTCGGATTCCCCTATATCTTCCGGGGGGCTCTGGACGTGCGGGCGACGAAGATCAACGAGGAGATGAAAATCGCCGCCGTGCTCGCGCTCGCCAAGCTGGCCAAAGAGCCCGTTCCCGACATCGTGGCCGCCGCATACAACGACAACGACATCACTTTCGGTCGCGAGTACCTGATTCCCAAGGCGCTCGATCCGAGGCTGATCTCCTGTATCTCGGCCGCCGTCGCGAAAGCGGCCATCGAGTCGGGAGTCGCCCGCAAGGAGATCACCGACTGGAAAGCCTACATGGCCGAGCTCGAGAGCCGCATGGGCCGGGACGACAAGCTGATGCGGGCCATCCGCTCGAAAGTGGTGACGGCCGCGCCGCGCCGCATCGCCTTCAGCGAGGGAGAGCGTCTGTCGACGATCAAGGCCGCCGTGCATCTGGCCAACGAGAACATCGCCATGCCGCTGCTCGTGGGCAGTCGGTCCAAGATCAACGCGCTGCTCCGCGAGAATCATCTGACGCTCGATCCCCGGTGCATCGTCGATTTCCAGAGCGACGAGCAGGAGGCGCGCCGTAACCGCTATGCGACGCTTCTCTACAACAAGGTCAGCCGCAAGGGAGTCCGCATGAGCGAGGCGATCGAGTACATGATGCAGCGCGACTGGTTCACGCTGATGATGGTCGACGCCGGCGATGCCGATACGTCGATTCTCGGTTATACGCATCGCTATACCGATGCGCTGAAGCCTGTCCGACAGATTTTCACGACGAACAGCAATACGACGCTGGCTACGATGGAAATCGTAACGACCAAGCGCGGACCGATGTTCTTCGCCGACACGGCAGTCAATCCGAGTCCTACGGTCGAGGATCTGGTCAACACGGCGCTGATGGCCGCGCAGACCGTACGCAACTTCGGTATCGAACCGGTGATCGGGATGCTCTCGCACTCCAATTTCGGAACGGATACCGAGCCGCTGGCCGTCAAGATCGCCAAGGCGGTCGAAATCCTGCATTTCCAGTATCCCGACCTGCTCGTCGACGGCGAGATGAAAGCCGACATCGCGCTCAACAAGCAGGCCCGCAACGAGTTCTATCCGTTCAACAAGCTGGGCGACCGCGAAATCAACGTGCTGATTTTCCCGAACCTGTCGTCGGCCAACATTTCGTACAAGATGATGGAGATTCTCGGCGGGGCCGAGATCAACGGCCCGATCCTGATGGGACTCAACCGCTCGTGCGTTCACCTGATTCCGGAAGTGGCTTCGACGCGCGCGATCCGCAACCTGAGCGTGATCGCCGCGGCCGAAACGATTCCGTCGAAATAGAGGAACGGCGCCGCTTCCGGCCGGTAACGGGAAACGGGTTTCCGGGGAAATTAGGACAAGTTCGGCCGCAAACGGCGAGGACCCGTCATACGGACGGGTCCTCGCTGTCTGTTCGGTATGTCCGTTGCTAATTCGGGAGCCTCGTCCGTAAAGGGGCGGAATATTGCGGAATTTCGGGGACGAAGCGGGCCGCTTGCCCGGGCTGCCGCGAGGAGGAGGCGACATCCGGTTTCGGTTCCGTCCCGGTCTCGTCTCGGCGCGCCGGACTTCTTCGGGAGGCCGGGCAGGGGGTCGAGTCGTTATGGACCGGGCAATTCTTCTCCGTTCGGTGCGACGTATGGCGCTATTACCGGCCGCCGGCGCCATTTTTTCCTGTTCGGGGTGCCCGGTACGGCCGGGACTTCGCCGGTCGATTGGAAACGGGGCACGCGCGAAGGGACCGGGCAAGTTCGATCTGTTCCGCTTGGGTAATTCCGTCCGGTCGGAAAAACGGAACCGTCGTCGGGACGAGACTCGGTTTTGAAAGTCCCGATCAGGCTACGGCGCAAAAAGTGAAGGTGGAAAGATCGTTGCCGAGGACAGTGACGGAGTATGCGGAGACCGGGCCGATCCTTTCGAGGCGTCGTGCGGATGGAACTGGCACGTTTTGCAAAATGCGCCGGACTTGTGTCCGCCTCGGCATGGTCGTATGATTTGCATATTCGGGCAATGGGAGAGCCTCGGTCGCAACGCCGACGCCGACCTGACCGACGATCCCGCGCGGATCAAATGGAGGGAGTTCTACGAGCTGCCCCGGTACGGCATGGTCGGAGCGTTCGAGGGAGCCTACATGTACGCCCGAGGCATCTGGCGTCCCGAGACGAACAGTTGCATGAACAACAACGTCTCGTACTT
>QWCN01001340.1_pt1 | contig 38356 bp, 34 predicted proteins | sample 1972711 | NCBI WGS metagenome assembly QWCN01 (sample SAMN09866707, study PRJNA288562) | Human gut metagenome isolate term1_stool, whole genome shotgun sequencing... | isolation source: gut | host: Homo sapiens | place: USA: California
TTCCAGCATTCTCCTTCCCAGATACCATGCGCCCAGATACAGAAGCAGGCAGCCTGTCATCACGCATACTCCAACGATATTTCCATACACAGGATCCATAAATCCCGGACACCCTATCCGCAGGTACAACACAATCACAAAGGGAATTCCATTCATAATCTTCTGCTCGTAGCGCCGGGACGCCAGTGTCGCCGCAATCGCCCGTTCTGTTTCCACTGTCTGCGCTATGGTTCTGGCCGTGTCTTCCATAATTTCGATAAGATCGCCGCCGCTTCGCTTCCCCACCGTAAAGATTTCCGCAAAGGTTTCCGCTTCCGGAATTCCGCTTCGCTCCGCAAAATCCCGCATGGCTTCCTCCAGCGTCTGATTTGAATCCATCCGCCGCTGCATAGCTGCCAGCTCCTGCACCATATCCGCATTTTCCTCATAAATCATTCGCAGATCCCGCCCGGTCTCCCGGACTGCATTTTCTACAGAATATCCTGCTGCCAGAGCCGCCGCCATTCCCTGCACCGCGTCCTTAAACTGAAGCTTTAACGCCGCCTTTCTCCGCTCCGACAGCTTTTTCCTCTTCTCCCGAAAATACCAGAAAGCTACCGGAATTTCCAAAATCAGCGCCACCGGAGAATTATAGAAGCAGAACGCAATCACCATGCTAAGCCCCGCCGCTTCCAGCCCATAGCGAATATATTCTTCTCTGCGAAAACAATATCTGCGATAATCCATCTGTTTTCTCCTATTCTTCTCTTATTCCCGCTGCCCGAAGCTTTTCCGTATGCAAAAGCCCTTCTGTACACCTGAGTTGTCCCGCCACCTTTTCTGCTTTTTCCTGCCCCGGCTCCTCTTCAAAGTGAAACAGGGATCGCAGGCAGATCTCTCCCTGCTCCATTCCGGTAAGCTCCACAATTTCCAACACCTTCCGGCTCCCGTCCCTGAGACGCCCCAGATGCACGATCAGGTCCACTCCCGACGCAATCTGATGCCGTACTGCCGTAAGCGGCAGATCCATTCCCATCAGCACCATGGTCTCCAGCCTGGACAACATATCCGTCGGACTGTTGGCATGTCCGGTGCTTAAGGAACCGTCATGCCCCGTATTCATGGCCTGCAGCATATCGATAGCCTCTGCCCCGCGGATCTCACCGACGATGATCCGATCGGGACGCATTCGTAAGGATGTTTTGATCAAATCCCGGATGGTAATCTCACGCTCACCCTCCAGATTGGCATTTCTGGCCTCCAGTGTCACCAGATTCTCCACCCGGTCAAGCTGTAATTCCGCATTATCCTCTATCGTAATAATCCGCTCATCTGCCGGGATAAACTCTGACAGAGCATTCAACACGGTGGTTTTTCCGGAGCCGGTTCCGCCGCTTACAAAGATGTTATATCCGGCTTTTACTACCTTCCGCAAAAATGCTGCGGCTTCCTCACTGATGGAACCCCATTCCAGAAGCTGCCGCATCCGTACCGGTTCTTTCGGGAAACGGCGGATCGTTATCACCGGACCGTTCAGGGCCACCGGATCCAGCACAATATTGACACGGGAGCCATCTGCCAATCGGGCATCCGCAATGGGACTTGCCTTGGATACGCTCCGGTTGCAGAAGCTCACAATCTGCTGTACCACGTCTTCCAGCTTTCCTTTGGATGAAAAACTTTTTTCCCACCGGGTCAGCCTTCCGCCACGCTCCACAAAGATATTTTCCGGTCCATTTACCATAATCTCTGTCACTTCCGGATCTTCAATCAGCTCCTGGAGCATGTCCAGACGCCGCATGGAGTTAAACAGCTCTTTTTGCAGCCGCAGCCTCTCTTCCAGCATCAAATACCCTTCCCGGCTCTTCTGCATAATCTCTTCGTCTATCAGCGCCTGTACTTCCCCGTCTGACAGTTCCCGCGACAGATCCAGACGTCTCTGCACACGATCTCGAAGCTCCCGGGTCAGTTCCTCCCAGTTTCTTTTCACGGCTCGCACCACCTTTTTCCTTCGGCCTTCACCAGTAATTCCAGTCCGTCATAGGCGGACAGCTCAAGCTTCTGCGTCCGTTCCAGTATCTGCTCCAGCTCAAGCAGCCTCAACGTCTCTTCATACTGCTTCATTTTCGCCTTCGCGGTCTCATCCGGCTCCACAGGCGTATAGATCCCGCTGCACGCATCCAGCAGTTCATACCAGCCGTCCACGGCTTCACTTAAATCCAGAATCACCACCTCATAGCGGCTCTCCTTTTCAAGCAGCTCCAAAAGCTGCTTCCAGTCCTCCCGTTTCACAGTTTCATATTCCACAGGAGAACGTAAGGGCGATATATAATCCAGTTCCCCCATGGAACGAATCATCCCCTCCAGCTTCCAACCAAAGGCTGACTTTCCCTGTTTCAGAAAATACAGAAGCTCCGATAAAGTCCAGCCCCCATCCACAGGATACAATTCCGCAAATCCCGAATATTCCTCCAGATTCAGGTACAGCGTCCGTCTCTTCTTCGCAATCTCCTTCCCCAGAGCCAGGGCAAATCCCGTCTTACCGGTTCTCCCCACGGGCGAATAAACGGCAATTCGCTTCATCCCTTCTGTACGAAGCATGACGCCCGGAACCACCGCTGCCTGTTCCGCATAGAAATCCATAGCCTGCCTTAAGATCTGCGGACAGGACTGGTACTTGTAGATTCTCGGATATTCTGTCTGGGGCCCGGTCTGATACTCTTCCCCCGATAACAGAATGACAGTTCCATATTCTTTTTTCTTTGGCAGCTCCGCTGCTATCTCCTCTGACAGAAGCAACAGATCCACCGGATGTTCTTTCGTATATGCGGAAAGCTCCCCGCTGTCGGTAAACCCATGGACTGCCAGCAATGAAGCCTGGCGTCGGTTCACATACTCCGCAAACCGCTGCACATACTCCCTTTCCCTGCTGCAGACCGCCATCTGCCTTCCTCTCATCGTCTACATCCCTGAGCACAGCAACAGCCCGGTCATCATACTGAGCCACAGCTCCAGTCCCAGAAATACCGCCGCCATAAGGAATGGCTCAGGTCTCTTTCTCTCGTTTTCCCCTTTTTCACGCAATATGTCTCCTTGTCCTCCTTCCACCCCTTGTCCACTCAGGAATTATGGTCTGACACAAACCAAGACAGTACCGGCTCACGTTCTGCCGGTCTTTTGTAAGAATTCTGATCGATCGAACCGCCATCTCTGACGGTAGCTAAAGTATAGCCCGTGCTCTTCTGTTTGTCTATTGTAAATGGTTCACAAAATTCCGAAGGCCGCGATTCCGTAAAGCAGCCCAATCCCGCTGATTCCAAGGGTTCCTGCCGTACAAAGGGTCAATGGATTCAACCCCACAAAAACGGAAACATTCTGGGATAGAAGGATAGCGTTGATAATCTGAATACCGATAGCGCCGAACACGGCGCGGAGAAGAAAGTTGATGATTTTCATAGAACCGCCTGCTTTTTTTTAATGTATACAACTCGTTTTCTCGATTTATACATAAGCTACCTGAAAATAATTCACACAAACAGGTTTTTCCGTATATTTCCTCTCCCATCAGTCTATACTCCTACTATAGATAATTCATTTTCAGATACGGGGGATTTTATGGGATTATTCAAAAAAGAGGAGCCGCTGGAGGAGTATGAACGCTTCTCGGCCCGGCGGCAGCTGATGGAAGATTTGACGCTTACAAAAAACGCGCTGGACACAGCCTACGCGAATTTCGAGACGGTGGTTGATCCGGATCTGATCGACTGCTATACTTATGAGATTTATTCGGTGCAGAAACGGTATAAGTTTCTGTTGGAACAGGTGCGGCAGATTGATTTGCAGAAAATAATGTGATAGACTTTTCCTAAAAGAAACCAAAGAAAAAGAGGTTAAATTCTGCAGCCTTTTTAACGGTCTGTCCCCCCTGTGGGATTATTCGCTTCACAATCATCCTTACATGGACTGATTTACCGGAAAAAAGGCTTCAGGAAAACGGCTCTACTGGACGATACGCAAAATTTTGTCTTCTTCGATACGCTGGTTTACCTGATGGGCTGCTGGCATCAGGACAAATTCGAAGCCTCGGAGGAAAAGGAGCCTACTACCGTCGACCGGGTCATCCAGTATCTCCACGTCCACATGACCGATAAAATCACGTTGGACGAACTGGTCTCTGTGTTTTTTACCAGCAAATCCTTTCTTGTAAAACATTTCAAACAGGAAACCGGGAAAACCATTATCGAATATCTGAACGATATCCGAATTGATACAGCCAAAATGCTGCTTATAACTACCACGAAATCTGTGGAGGAAATTGCCTACGCTGTGGGCTATGAATCGTCCAAGTATTTTTCGCGTATTTTCAAATCTGTCGTTGGCATAAGCCCGTCCGCTTTCTGCCGACAACAAAAGCACGGTCAGTAAGCCGTGCTTTTATTCTGGCATTTGTTCGGGCCGGTGTGGCTTGGAGCAGCTCATTGGGAGATGTCTGCCCCAGGGGCTATCCGCTATCTGCTGCGATACCGCATAGAGAAGGCTGCCGGGCTACTCCTTTCCACTGAAAAAAAGGCCGGGGAGATCGCCACAATCTGCGGTTTTTCCGATATAAGCTATTTTACCAGACGCTTCCGTGAAATCAATGGCTGCACCCCTCTGGAATACCGAAAAGAAAATATGTAATTTCTAACGAAACTTTTTATTCTTTTATTTGAAAGTTTGAATTGACGTAGTGACCGTTCAATGGTAGTATAATATATATACGAAAGTACTATGATTTACGTTCAAAGGAGGTCACTATGAAAAACGAAAACCATTTCGGCACTTTAACCGAACGCATGCTGGCTTTTCGCGAAGAAGTTCTGGATGAGAAACCCTATGTGGACGCCGAGCGCGCCATCTGGGCCACGGAGGCTTACCGTGAGAGCCTGAACCAGCCCAGGGTCATGGTGCGTGCCCTGATGCTGCAGAAGATTCTGGAGCATATGACCGTCTATATTGAAGATAAATCCCTTCTCGCAGGAAATCAGGCTACCAAGAACCGCAATGCTCCCGTTTTCCCCGAATATACCCTGGAATTCGTCATGAATGAGCTGGATCTGTTCGAGAAACGCGACGGCGACGTGTTCTACATCACCGAGGAGACCAAAGAACAGCTTCGGTCTATCGCTCCCTTCTGGGAGAATAACAATCTCCGCGCCCGTGGCGAAGCCCTTCTGCCCGACGAAGTCAGCGTCTTTATGGAGACCGGCCTGTTTGGCATGGAAGGCAAGCTGAACGCTGGAGATGCCCACCTGGCTGTGAATTACGAGCGTCTTCTGAAAGAAGGACTGCGGGGTTACGAAGCCAAGGCCCGCGCCTGCAAGGAAGCCCTCGACCTGACCGACCCGGACAGCATCGACAAAAATGTATTCTATAAGGCCGTTCTGATTGTCATCGAAGCGGTCCGGACTTTTGCGCTCCGCTACAGTGAACTGGCCGCTGATCTGGCCGCCAGGGAAAGCGACGCCGCACGGAAAGCCGAACTTCTGGAAATGAGCCGTATCTGCGCCAAGGTTCCCTACGAACCCGCTTCCAACTTCCGCGAGGCTGTACAGTCCGTCTGGTTTATCCAGCTGATTCTGCAAATTGAGTCCAACGGCCATTCCTTAAGTTACGGCCGTTTCGACCAGTATATGGATCCCTACTATGAGAAGTCCCTGCAGGACGGAACCATCACCAGAGAGGAAGCTCTGGAACTACTGACCTGTCTGTGGATCAAGACCCTGACCATCAATAAGGTCCGTTCCCAGGCCCACACCTTAAGCTCCGCAGGTTCGCCCATGTACCAGAATGTCACCATCGGCGGCCAGACCGTAGACAAAAAGGACGCTGTCAATCCCTTAAGCTTCCTGGTGCTCCAGTCTGTGGCCCAGACCCGTCTAACCCAGCCGAACCTGACGGTCCGCTATCACGCAAACCTGGATCCGAAATTTTTCGACGAGTGCATCGAGGTCATGAAGCTGGGCTTCGGCATGCCGGCCCTGAACAACGACGAAATTATCATCCCGTCCTTTATCCAGTGGGGCGTCAAAGAGGAAGATGCCTATAACTACAGCGCCATTGGCTGCGTGGAGACCGCCGTTCCCGGAAAATGGGGCTACCGCTGTACCGGCATGTCCTACATTAACTTCCCCCGTCTGCTCCTCTGCGTCATGAATGACGGCGTGGATCTGACCAGCGGCAAGCGCTTTGTAAAGGGCTACGGACGCTTCCAGGATATGGAGAGCTACGAGGAGTTACTAGACGCCTGGGATAAATCCCTTCGTGAACTGACCCGTTACAGCGTCATTGTGGAAAATGCCATCGACAAGGCCTCCGAGCGGGATGTGCCCGATATCCTCTGCTCTGCCCTGACCGACGACTGTATCGGCCGCGGCAAGACCATCAAAGAGGGCGGTGCAGTCTACGACTTTATCTCCGGCCTTCAGGTGGGCATTGCCAACATGGCGGACTCCCTGGCCGCTGTCAAGAAGCTAGTCTATGATGAGAAAAAAATCACCCGGGATGAGCTCTGGAACGCGATTCTCGACGACTTCCAGTCTCCGGAAAACCAGAAGATTCAGGAAATGCTCATCAACGACGCGCCCAAATACGGCAATGACAACGACGACGTAGATCTCCTGGTGGTACGCGCCTACGACACCTATATCAACGAGATTAAGAAATACCCCAGCACCCGTTACCACCGCGGCCCCATCGGCGGTATCCGCTACGCGGGAACCTCCTCCATCAGCGCTAATGTGGGGCAGGGTATGGGAACCATGGCCACTCCGGACGGACGCCACGCCTTTGAGCCGCTGGCAGAAGGCTGCAGCCCGGCCCATAACTGCGACAAGAACGGCCCCACCGCCGTATTTAAGACCGTGTCCAAGCTTCCCACCGACAAGATTACCGGCGGTGTTCTGCTGAACCAGAAAATGACGCCCCAGGTACTGTCCAAGGAAGAGAACAAACAGAAACTGGAGATGTTGATCCGCACCTTCTTCAACCGACTCCACGGCTATCATGTCCAGTACAATATCGTGTCCCGCGAGACCCTGATCGACGCCCAGCTCCACCCGGAGAAGCACAAGGATCTGATCGTCCGCGTGGCAGGCTACAGTGCTTTCTTCAACGTATTATCCAGGAAAACCCAGGACGATATCATCGGAAGAACGGAGCAGTCTCTCTAAGTCCGGCTTCTCTGCCGGCCAGCAAAGGAGATTTTTATGACATCCATGAAAACGAAACGTTATGCCATCGCAGCCCCGACCAGTATGGGGCTGCGCATCACCCCGGAAAACCGGATGAGTGTGCAGAACAGCAATTTATTCTATATGCAGGCCACCAGCGCCGAATCCAACGTCCTGAACGTGGCGTCCTCCCTGGGACGCGAGTGCCTGATTCTTACAAAATTTGTAAAAGGAAGTCCCATGGCGGATTTTATCCGGCGTCAGCTTCGCGCCCGCAATATCGCTTTTGAAGGCGCGGAAGTCGATCAGGGCGGCCCCTGGGGCTATCGTCATCAGTTCAATATCGCGGATTCCGGCTTCGGTCTCCGGGCGCCCCGGGTCTGGAACGACCGAGCAGGCGAAGTTGGCCGCACCCTTTCCATCGACGAGTTCGATGTGGAGCGCATCTTCGGCCAGGAAGGCGTAGGCATCCTGCATCTCTCCGGCCTGATTGCGGCCATGAGTCCCGAGACTACCGCCTGCTGCCTAGCTCTCGCCAAAGCGGCGAAGCAGTACGGCACCCTGATTTCCTTTGATCTGAACTATCGGGCCACCTTCTGGGCCGGACGGGATGCTGAGCTTCACCAGGCTTTCCACGAGATCGCTTCCCAGGCCGATATTCTCATCGGCAACGAAGAGGATTTCCAGCTCTGCCTAGGCTTTGAAGGCCCCGAGACCGGTGGCAAAGACCTTTCCGAGAAAATAGATTCCTTCAAAGGCATGATTTCCCAGGTAAAAGAACGTTACCCTCATACCCGCATGTTTGCCACCACCCTCCGGCAGGTGCTTTCCGCCAATGAACACCTCTGGGGCGCCATTCTTCTGGCTGACGGCCAGTGGTACGTGGAAGAGCCCCGTCCGATTCAGGTTCTGGACCGCATCGGCGGCGGCGACGGCTTCTCCGGCGGCCTGCTCTACGGCGTGCTGAACGGCTGGGCTCCCGATAAATGCCTGCAGTTCGGCTGGGCGTCCGGCGTCCTGGCCGCATCCAGTCTCAACGACTATGCGGAACCGGCAGATGAAAAACAGGTCTGGGATATCTATAAAGGCAACGCCCGCGTGCAGAGATAAGGAGGCATACAGAATATGAAAAAAGCAGATATCGGTCTCATCGGCCTGGCCGTCATGGGCGAAAATCTGGTCATGAATATGGAATCCAAAGGCTTTACCGTGGCTGTCTACAACCGCACCACCGAGAAAGTCGACAAATTTGTAAACGGCCGCGCTTCCGGCAAAAACATCACCGGCTGCCACTCCCTGACCGAGCTGGTGGACGCCCTGAAAAAACCCCGCAAGGTTTTCCTGATGGTAAAAGCCGGCCAGGCCGTAGACGATATGATTACACAGCTGTTACCGCTTCTGGAGGACGGCGATATCATCATAGACGGCGGCAACTCCCATTTTCCCGACACCATCCGCAGAACCGCTTCTGTGGAAGCTCAGGGAAAACTCTATGTGGGAACCGGCGTATCCGGCGGCGAAGAGGGCGCGCTCAGGGGCCCCAGCATGATGCCCGGCGGTTCGCCTGCTGCCTGGCCCTTCGTAAAGCCCATCTTCCAGGCCATCTGCGCGAAGGTGGAGGACGGCAGCCCCTGCTGCGACTGGGTCGGCGAGAACGGCGCAGGCCATTTTGTGAAAATGGTACACAACGGCATCGAATATGGCGATATGCAGCTGATCTGCGAGGCTTACCAGCTTATGCGGGATCTGCTTGGTATGTCGGACGACGAGATGCAAGAAGTCTTTGCCTGTTGGAATCAGACGGAACTGGACAGCTACCTCATCGAAATTACGCGGGACATTCTCGCTTACAAGGATACCGACGGCAGCCCCATCGTGGAGAAGATTCTCGATACGGCAGGACAGAAGGGAACCGGCAAATGGACCGGCATTGCCGCCCTGGACGAGGGCGTTCCGCTGACCCTGATCGGCGAAGCCGTATTCGCCCGCTGCCTCTCCGCCATGAAGGAAGAGCGTGTGGCGGCGGCGTCAGCGTACCGGCGCGCCATCCCGGCTTTTACCGGCGACAGAAAAGAGATGGTGGAAGCCATCCATCAGGCTCTCTACGCCAGCAAAATCATTTCCTATGCCCAGGGCTATTCCCTGATGCGTACGGCGGCGGAGCACTACGGCTGGAACCTGAATTACGGCGGCATCGCCCTCATGTGGCGCGGCGGCTGTATCATCCGAAGCGTTTTCTTGGGTAAAATCAAGGAAGCCTACGACGCCAATCCAGCCCTCGCCAACCTGCTGCTGGATCCCTATTTTCGTGAGACCATGGAGCGGCTGCTTCCGGCCTGGCGGAAAGTCGCGGCGGCAGCCATCCAGTACGGCGTCCCGGCTCCGGCTATGACGGCGGCCTTAAGCTATTTCGACGGCTACACCACCGACCGGCTTCCGGCCAATCTTTTACAGGCGCAACGCGATTATTTCGGTGCGCACACCTATGAGCGGCTGGACGCTCCCCGCGGACAGTTCTTCCATACCAACTGGACCGGCCACGGCGGCGATACCGCAGCCAGCACTTACAACGCTTAATTCAGACTGTATCCCCTGAAAAAACCGGCTGTCCGGAGCTTATCATAAGCCCGGGCAGCCGGTTTTCCTTCGCTGTATTTACTTAAAGCTGGCGTCCAGTCCCCTGTCCAGGAATACCTGGATGTACTTCTGCAACTGCTCCGGATGCAGCTGCGGCACACCGCTCATCTCATACTCTGTCTCCAGCTGCTCGTATTTCTTTTCCCCGAACTGATGGAAAGGGAGCAGATGTACCTCACGGATTCCAAGTTTACATAAGTTTTCTGCCATCCCTGCCGCATCCTTAAGGCTGGCATTGAACTTCGGGATCACCGGAATCCGGGCAATCAGCGGAATCCCCTGGGACACTGCGTATCCCATATTTTCCAGAATTATATCGTTATACACGCCTGTCTTTTCAAAATGCTTTTCCCGATCCCAATGCTTCATATCAAAAAGAAGCAGGTCAATATACTCCACAAACTCCCGAAATACCTCGTGGCTGGCATACCCGGTAGTCTCCGCCGCGCAGTGCAGTCCCCGGCTCTGCGCCTCCTTCAGAAGCTCCACCGCAAAGGCGTGCTGCTGCAATACCTCACCGCCGGACAGGGTGATACCGCCCCCGGATTCCTCATAGAACTCCCGGTCCTTCTCCACTTCCTCCAGCACCTCTTCCACGGTCCATTCCCGGCCAATGAGCTTCTTATCGCCCGACGCCAGCGCCTTCTTCCGGAAGCGGTTCTGGGATTCCGGGTTAGAACACCAGCGGCAGCTTAAGGGACAGCCCGCGAAAAATACGGTGGAGCGAATGCCCGGTCCGTCGTTGATACTGAACTTCTGAATATTAAAAATAAGCCCTTTTTCTGCTGAATTTCCCATGAAATAACTCCTTTTTCTTTTCTTATTCTTAGTTTATCATTCGCATTATTGTTTGTAAACTTATTTTTGAAATTATTTTATATTTCGTTTGAAATATTCTTGAAATTTTTAGCGAAAATATGTGGCATTATTTTCCCACTTATTATATAATAAATGCAAAGGAGAACGAAGCAAATGAAAGAACGCCATTTACAAATCATAAACCTCGTCAATGAGAAAGAAAAGGTCAGCGTCCAGGAGCTGTCCGAGCTTCTGAAGCTCTCCATGGTAACTATCCGCAAGGACCTGGAGGAGCTGGAGTCCCAGGGACTCTTAAGACGTCAGCACGGCTACGCCACAAAGGCCTCGCCGGACGCCATCAATTCCCGTATGGCTTTCCATTATTCGGAGAAAAAGGCCATCGCCAAACGGGCCATGGAGATCGTCGAGCCCATGGAGACCATTATGATTGAGTCCGGTTCCACCTGCGCCCTGTTCGCGCTGGAAGCGGCCATTCAGAAAGACGTCACCATTATCACCAATTCCGCTTATATCGCCCGCTACCTGAATCAGGTGCCTACCGCGCACATTATTCTGCTGGGCGGCGATTACGATACGGTAGCCGAGGTTACCACCGGCCCCGTCACGCAGCTCTGCGCCCGGGAATACCACGTAGACAAGCTGTTCGTCGGCGTAGACGGCTACACCGAGGAAAACGGCTTCACTAATATCAATCACACCCGAAGTGCCGTGGTAAAAGAATTTGCGAAGCAGGCCGACCATGTCATCGTGTTGACCACCTCCGATAAATTCGGAAAACGCAGCGTCGCCAAGCTGTTCGATTCCGAAGAGGTCTCCATGGTCGTTACCGACGACCAAATTACCCCGGAATGCAAAGAGACCATGGAACGCCACGACATCCAGGTCATCACCACCACGACACAGGCATAAAAACACCGCTTTTTCGGTTTGCTTTTTTCCGGAAAAGCGGTATTTTTATCTTCTTATACTTCTTTTAAACAGGTTTCTATCTCGATCGCCACGCCGTCCTCTTCATTGGTACAGGCCGTATGATACGCCGTTGCTTTCAACACTTCCGGGTCCGCATTAGCCATGGCCATGCCTCTGCCTGCAGTCTTCAGAAGCGCCAGATCGTTGGTTCCGTCGCCGAACGCCATACATTCCTCCAGCCCGATTCCCAGATATCCGCACAGGAATTTTAGTGCCAGGCCCTTATTCGCCTTAGCCGAATTAATCTCAATGTTGTTCGGCAGGGATGTGGAAATCTCCAGATTGGGAAAATGCGCCTTCATCTCCGGCAGTCTCCGGTTCCGCTCCGGAATTTCCCGGAAATAATACTGAATCTTCTGAATCGTCGGCTCTATATCGAAGATCCTTTTCTCCATATTTTTCAAAGGCCGGTACACCTGTTTCATCATTTCTGCCGCCTTTACATTCTGGGCATAGGACCGCAGATCCGCAAAATCCTTCTCTTCCATCAGACCCTGACCATTCTGATAGCAGCCGCAGAGTGCTTCCCAATCTCTGCCGTAAGCAAAGACAGCCTCTGACTCCGCCCGGGTCAGCTCTGCCCGGTGCAAAATCCTTTTTTCTTTCACGTCATAAATCTGCGCTCCATTGACCGTTATGACATAGCGGACAAAAGGCATATTCTTTACCACATCCGGCATGCCGTCGTAAATTCTGCCTGTGGAGGGCACCAGATAGATGCCGCGATCCGTCGCATTCTGAAGCGTGGCCATGGTTCTCCCGGAAACTGTCTTATCCTCTTTCAGAAGCGTTCCGTCCAGGTCGAACGCAATCAGTCGAATACTCATATTATTTCACCTCAGTCAAATAATAACTCAACCGCGCCGATAAGTCCAGAATCGCTTCCCAGCTCCGTCTGAAAAAATTCCACCGGGAACTCATTGGTGTGATACCGCTCAAACTCCTCTTTCATCCGCCCGAACAGCTTGTCGCCCATGGCCAGCAGACCGCCGCTGAATACGATGCAGTCGATATTCAGAAGCATGTAAACGTCGAAAATCCAGATGGCCAGATAGTGGGCCATCTGTTCTACAGCCCGGATGGCTACTGCGTCGCCTTTCTCATATGCCTCGTTGATATGGCGGGTCGTAATCTGATCCACGCCCCCTGCCAGTTCCGGCAGAATAGATCTTTCCCCGTCTTCTTTGATCCATTTTCTTACATATTTTAAGATTGCTTTTCCGGAACCCAGAGAATTAAAGCAGCCCACATTGCCACAGCTGCAGGCCATGCCCACCTCTTCCGGCACTGCAGCAAGCATATGCCCGCTCTCGCCGGATGCCCCGTTGCTGCCGCGAAACAGCCTTCCGTCAATGATCATGCCGCTGGAGATTCCGGTGCTGACCGGACAGTACAACATATTCCGGCGTCCCCGGCCAGCGCCCTGCCGATATTCCGCCAGCGCGCCACAGTGACAGTCATTGTCCATGACGATGCGGATATCCTGATCCAGCCTGGATTTCAGGTAATCCACCACCGCAAAATTATTAAGCTTCGGCAGACTGGCCGTCTTCGTCAGGGCTCCCTTTTCAAAATCCACAAAACCTGTGATCCCGATGCCGATACCCTCCACGGTTCCTCCACGGTTCCCGGTCTCCTCCATAAATTCCCGGATAATCTCCAGCACCGGCTCAAAAAACTCCTGGCCTTCCTTCTGATCATCCGAAGCTGTCTGCTTTCTCACCAGCAGCTTGCGCGCTTCATCAAACAGACCGTAAGCAATCTTCGTACCACCCACGTCAATTCCAATATAAAACTTCATGCTACAGTCCCTTTCTCAGAAGCTCCCGGACTACCTCGTCGTCGGTCTCCACACCGGCAGCCTTCAGTTCCTGAATCTTCTCCGCAAACTGGGGCAGGTACTTCTCATGAGCTACCAGCAGCTCATCTAACACCCGCTTACCCTCTTTTCCGCTTTCGATCAACGGATTCATGGTAAAGGCCTCCAGCGCCAGACCATAATCTCCCGTAATAGCCGCCTCGATGACGCACTCCTCCATGGCCTTCATCAGCTGCAGCCAGCCTCTTGCCGCAGGCGGCATCTCACCCCATGCGATGGGCTCCGCCCCCCTGGCGGAAATCAGGCTGCTGACCTCCACGATGGAATCCGATGCCAGACAGGGAAGCGCACCCTTATTTTCGGTGCTGACCGTCATTCTCAGATGCCTGTCATTGTAAATGGCGCTGATACACTCGCAGGCCGCGTCACTGTAATAGGCTCCACCGCGCTTGCCAAGCTGCTCCGGCTTCTCGTGAAGTCCCGGCTGAGCGTAGAGCTCAAACAGCTCATGCTCCACCTGATACATCTGCTCGGCTCTGGTTCCGCCCTTTTTGAACTCCTGGATACTGTGTTCCAGCATCTCCCGCTGCATAAAATAATATCTGTGATAACCGCAGGGGACCATTTTCATGGAATCCAGCAGTTCCTCCGGGAACGGCTCCTGATAGATATTCACCGGCGTACCGCCGTTCTTCTCATTGACATGCTTCAGAACCTCCGCTGTCACATCCTCGCCGTCGCGGTTTGTCACTTTATGCCAGTGGAAATGATTCAGTCCGGCGAACTGATAAGTCAGCTCCTCTTCAGTCTCGCCGATATTGCCCGGCTCCCGCATCTGCGCGATGGTCGGCACGTTACACAGACCGATGGTCTTCTTCCAGCCAAATTTTTTGATGGCCGCCTCAGTCACCATACCGCTGGGATTCGTAAAATTGATCAGCCAGGCATCCGGACACAGCTCCCGCATATCGTCGATAATCTGTCCGATAACCGGAATAGTCCGGAAGGCCTTGAAGATACCGCCTGCGCCGTTGGTCTCCTGCCCCAGCATTCCGTGCAGATCCGGGATACGCTCATCCTTAATCCGAGCCTCCAGAAGCCCCACACGGAACTGTGTGGTCACAAAATCCGCCCCCGGAAGCGCTTCCCGGCGATCCAGCGTCGTATGCACCTTTACCTGATAGGGCGAAGCATCCCACATTCTCTGTGCCAGTTCCGATACGATACGCAGCTTTTCTTTACCGCGCTCCACATCCACCAGCCACATTTCCCCGATGGGAAGCTCTTCATAGCGCCTGATGAACCCCTCGATCAGCTCGGGCGTGTAACTGCTGCCTCCACCAATTGTTACAATTTTTACCTGTTTTTTCATGACCATAGACTCCTCCTTCTTTTATGTTTTCATTATGTAAACTGATAGATAGTCGTCGTCTTATACAGCCCGCCCTTATCCAGAATGGGCTGCGGGAAATTCGGAGTGTTGATGCTGTTGGCGTAATAGTGGCTTTCCATACAGAAGCCGCTGTTTTTCGTAATCAGCACACCGCCCTTTCCTATGATGTCCCGGGTGGTATTGCCTGCGTAAAACTGCAGGCCCGGCAGATCTGTATACACGGTCATCCGAATGCCCGACTTGGGACTCTCGGCTGTCGCGGCTTTGCGGAGTCCCTTTCCGAAACCTTTCAGAACGAAATTGTGATCGTAGCCATAGACCAGCTTCAGCTGCTCGTCATCGGCGTGAATCTCCTGCCCGATGGCCCTGGGCTTCCGAAAATCCATGGGCGTACCAGCCACATCGCGGATTTCCCCGGTGGGAATGGTTCCCTTCCGCACTGGTGTAAACTGCTCCGCGTTGATCCACACGATGGTATCCAGAATATTGCCCGTCTCATAGCCAGACAGGTTAAAATAAGAGTGATTGGTAAGATTTACCAGTGTCTTTTTATCTGTGGTTCCATAATAGGACAGAATCAGAGCGCCTGTATCCGTCAGCGTATAGGTCAGTGAGATATCCAGATTGCCCGGAAATCCATTTTCCATGTCGGGGCTGTGATAGGTGAAGGATACGCTGTCATCCGTGAAACTCTCTGCCTCCCAGAGGACCTTGTGGAAGCCGTGGGCCATGCTGCTGTGAATGTTATTATCATTCTCATTGATTTCCAGCTGATACTCCACGCCGTCGATAGTAAAACGGCCCTTCTCAATCCGGTTCACATTACGGCCCACCGTCGTTCCCAGCATATCAAAATTATCCTCGTATTTTTCCAGTTCGTCATAACCCAGCACCACATCTCTCAGCTTTCCGTCCTGATCCGGCACCAGAAGCTTCACCAGAACGGCTCCGAAATCCGTCAATACGGCCTGCATCCCCTTCTGATTCTCAATGGTGTACAGGTTCGCGATCCGTCCGTCCCGAAGTTTGTCAAATGCTTTCACTGTCACGCTCATAATCTGTCTCTCCTTTACTTATGCATGCTCCCGCTTTCTCAGACGGCCGAAACAGTCAAATCCCAGAATCAGTACAATAATGATACCCTGCAGAAGCTGCTGCACATAAGCTCCGATTCCCAGACAGTCCATACAGTTAGACATCAACTGCAAAACGAACACTCCTATAAAACTCTGTACCACACCGCCGATACCACCCGCGAAGGAGGTTCCGCCGATTACGACGCCGCAGTTGACCAGCATACCGGTATTGTCTCCGTACACGGAGGACGCAGAGTTCATTCTGGAGGACAGGAGAATGCCCGCCAGCGCCGCCATCACGCCGGAGATTACAAAAGTGGACCACTTGATCATCACCGTATTGATACCGGAATATTTCGCCACATCATAATTGCCTCCGATGGCATAGCAGTTTCTTCCGTAGGTCGTAAACCGCAGCACGCAGAAAAAAATCACCAGAATGATCGCCATATACAGCACCAGAATCGGAATCTGTCCGAAAATCTTGGTGTTGGAAATCTTCATGAATTCCATATTGGTGCAGGCAATCGGGTGCGCGTCCGTCAGCTGCTGGCAGATACCCTTCAGCAGGGTTCCCATACCCAGAGTAATGATAAAGGGCTCCGTTCTCTGATGTACTACCAGGAACCCATTGACCAGACCCACAGCCGCTCCGGCCAGCAATGCGCAGAGGCAGGCTACCGCGATGGGCATACCGGAATTGATCATCAGAACCGTAATAACACCGGACAGACACATGATTCCACCCACCGACAGATCGCAGGCCGCGCAGAGCACGGTCATAGTCACGCCCATGGCAATGATTCCCTGTACCGTCGCGGAACGGAATACGTTCATCCAGTTGTATACACTGTAAAACTGTGTGTTGAAAAACAACATTAGAATCAGCATTGCCAGAATCGCCAATACTGCTTTCTGCTTCAGTAAAACTTGTTTTGCTTTTATGAAAACACGCTTGGTATCCATCTTCTGCCCTCCTTAATGAATCTGTTGTTCTTTACGATTATCCAGCCAGATAGCGATGACAAGAACGAGACCCTTCATGATGGTCTGCAGATAAGTAGACACGCCCAGCATATTCATACAGTTGGATAACAAGATAATTAACAGTACTCCGAGCACGGTCCGGATGCCGCTTCCGGTTCCTCCGGCCAGCGCCGTACCGCCTACGACTACGGACATGATGGCGTCCGTCTCATAGCCTGCTCCGGCCACCGGAGACGCGGTCGTAACACGTGAAATCAGAACAATCGAACCCATGCCTGCGAACAGGCCGCAGATGGTATATACCAGAACCATGGTGCGCTTCATATTGTAACCACAAAGCGTCGCCGCAATCTTATTGCCGCCCATCAGCGCGATCTGTCGGCCCCAGAGAGTCTTACGGTAGAACCACTCCACCGCCACCAGTGAAATGACAAAGAGAATCATGGATACCGCCAGGGGGCCCACTTTTCCCTTTCCAATCCAAGTGAAAATGGTGTAGGGATTGGACAGGCGGGACATATGCTCCGTCTCGGAATTGGTATAAATCAGCGCAATAGCCCCGAAGATCGAGCTCATTCCATAGGTGATGAACAGAACCTCCGCCTGGATCCGGGCGCCAAAGCCCACCAGGATCACGCCGTTCAGGAAGCCTAAGAAGGTTCCCAGAAGCAGGCCGCAGAGCAGTGCGCCCACCTGACCCAACGGGTCAATCAGGGACAGCGTCACCACGCCTACCAGTGAAATGATACCTACCACAGACAGGTCCAGAAAGCCGCCGATGATCACGTAGGTCATACCCAGCGCCACAAAGCTTAAGGGACCGAACTGTCTCAAAATATTGGTAAAGTTATTCTGTGTCAGAAATAAAGGCTCCACAATCGCCGTTACCACGCACAGTACCACGATGCCCAGCAACACAAGATTGTGTAACAAGAATTTTTTTACGTCGATTGATTTTCCCATTCTATTACCTCTTCCCTTATCCGATGGCCCTGTCCATGATCTCGCTCGGATCTACTTCCTCCGGAGAGAATTCTCCGGTAATCCGGCCGTCGCAGACTGTCAGTACGCGGTTGCTCATGCTCAGAACTTCCGGAAGCTCAGAGGAAATCATAATGATGGCTCCTCCCTGCTCCACGATCTTGTTCATCAGCACATAAATCTCATACTTTGCTCCTACGTCGATGCCTCTGGTCGGCTCGTCCAGAATCAATACCTTGGGATTCAGCTCCAGCCATCTTCCCACGACGCATTTCTGCTGGTTTCCACCGGACAGATTCAGCACCTTGGCAGCCGCACTCGGCGTCTTGATCAGAAGGTTTTCAATCTGACGCTTCTCGATCTCCTTCTCTTTCTTACGGTTCAGCACACCCTTTTTCGCAATCTCGCTCAGGGCCGCCATGGTGATATTTTCACCTACGGAAAAGCGTAAAATCAGGCCCTCCTGCTTCCGGTCCTCGGGAACCAGTCCCATGCCTAGCGCTTTCGCGTCTCTGGGGCTCGATACGGTCACAGGTTTTCCTTCCATGATAAGCTCCTTGCTCTTGACCTTATCCGCTCCATAGATGGCCCGGATGATCTCGGTTCTTCCGGCTCCCACCAGGCCTACCAGACCCAGGATCTCGCCTTTGTGCAGGGTAAAGTTGATGTCGTGCAGCTTACTTGTGTTGAGGTTTTTCACCTCCAGAAGAGGTTCTCCCACGAAATGTGCCCGGGGCGGGTACTCATTTTCGATGGTACGGCCCACCATCTTGGCAATCATCTCGCTTCTGGTCAGTTCCTCGATAGGTTTGGTGTCAATGACATTACCGTCACGCATAATGGTGACAATATTACAGTATTCAAAAATCTCATCCAGCTTGTGGCTGATATAGATGATAGAAATGCCCTTATTTCTCAACTGGAAAATGATCTCGCCCAGCTTCTTCAGCTCCTCTGTGGTCAGACTGCTGCTGGGTTCATCCATGATGATCAGCTTCGAATCAAAGGAAAGAGCCTTGGTAATCTCTACCATCTGCATTTCGGAAGCGCTTAAATCCCCCACCAGCGTATAGGTGTCAATCTTGCTGCCGATGCTGTCCAGAAGCTCGCGGGCCTTCTGATGGGTACCCTTCATCCCATGATTTTCCGAGAATCTTCCGAGAAAAATATTTTCACCCACAGTCATCGTATTGACCAGATTGAACTCCTGGTAAATGATGCTCAAGCCCCTGCGCAGCGCCTGAATCGGTGTGGTATGCTCAATGATCTCCCCATCAAACTCAATCGTACCCTCGTCCTTTTCATAGACGCCGGACAGAATCTTCATCAGTGTAGATTTTCCTGCTCCATTTTCTCCAACAATTCCATATACCACGCCCTTGGGAATTTCCAAAGATACTTTATTCAGCGCCAGAACACCCGGAAATCGTTTCGTTACGCCGCTGACCTTCAATATCAAATCTTTTTTCTGTTCCACTGATATATCTCCTTTTAGAAAAATCTCCTTTAACTATCTCCATTTTTAAGAAAAGCTTGCTCTGGCAGATACCAGAGCAAGCTAATCACTTCTGTGTTACTCTCTCTTTTTTACCACTCCGGATAGGGTAAGCTGTCTACGTTTTCAGATGTAACGGTGTCAAGCGGGATCCAGTTGATTTCTTCGAAGCTCTCGCCTGCAACTGCCTTCTGTGCGCAATCCAGAGACTGAGCTACCATGTTGGTGAAGGACTGGCCGATGCATACAGCCTGGGTGCCGTCCTTAACATGATCGTAACCTGCGGAGCATCCGTCTACTGCTACGATATATACGCCGTCCATGTTCGCGTTTTCAAGCGCGTTGATAACGCCGGTAGCGCCGTTGTCCCAGTGACAGAATACCGCGTCGATCTTATCGCCGTATTTTACGATGAAGTCTTCCATGATAGCCATACTGTCCTCGGTTGCCCACTGATCGCAGTTCTTGGAATCCAGAACCGTGATGTTGGAGCCTTCCAGACCAGCCTTGAAGCCGTCGCTTCTCTTAACCTGCGCGTCATGTCCGGACTGTCCACCGATCTCTACTACATTACAGCCGTCCGGGAATGCGTCGATAATCGCCTGAGCCGCCTGCTCGCCTGCCATGGTATCATTGGTTCCGCAGAAGAAATCTCTGTACTGCTGGCTCTCTGCCGCCAGGTCAGAAGAGAAAAGTCCTACTACGATACCAGCTTCTTTCGCTTCCATCAGAGCCGGTACAACCGCCTGCGGATCTGCCGGGTTGATAATGATAGCATCTACACCCTGTGCGATACAGGTGCTGATAGCGTCAGTAGCCTTCTGAGCGTCGCCAGCCTGATCGTAAGAAGTCAGGTTGATTCCCAGCTCTTTCGCTTTCTCTTCTGCGATACGGCAGGAATAAGACTGAGACTCATTCGCCATATCCTGTACAATCCAGCCTACAGTAATGCCGTCGCCGGAAGCCGCTGCTGTGTCGCCGGTGTCCTCGGTCTGCGCTGTGTCTGCTGCTGCGTCAGTCTTGGTCTCCCCGCCAGACTTTCCGCATGCTGCCAGACCACAGATCATGGTCGCTGCCAGTAAGAGTGCTAATCCCTTCTTTTTCATGTTGTTTCCTCCTGTTACTTTTTTGTGTTTTTTCTATAACCGACAGGCCTTCTGCCTGTAAATTATCGTTGTTGCTTCGTTCATCAGAAGCTGATACAGGTGACACAGTAGACATTTTCCTGGTTCCAGACCTCCTTAAGACCGCCTGTATGCTCATCTATTGCGAATACGCAAATATTGTCGGTATCCTGATTTGCCGCCAGCAGATACCTGCCGTCCGGGGACAAAATAAACTCCCGGGGAATTTCACCGCCGCTTAGCTTCGTCTCTGTCAGTGTCAGGCGTCCATCCGCTTCCACCCGGAATACCGCGATATGGTTTGTACCGCGTACCGTGCCATAGACCCATTTCCCACTGGGATGAATCTGGATACCCGCGCCAAGGCAGCCTTCCGTCTGCTGCGCCGGATCCGCAAACGCGGATATGGTCTGCATCAGCTCTGCCTGTCCGGCTTTATACTGATAGACATTGACCTCACAGGTCAGTTCTGTCATCACATAGAAATGTGTTCCATTTACATCGAAAGCGCCATGTCTCGTTCCCTGTCCCGGGATACCGTAGATGTTCTTCTCTTTCTCCGGAAGCAGCCATCCCTTTTCCCAGTCCGCCCGGTAGCAGGCAAATACGTCCTGTCCCAGATCCGACACATAGACATGCTGTCCGTCCGGCGCCATCACAGTCTGATGGATATGGGGACCTTCCTGTCGCTCCGGGTTCGCGCCCCGGCCCTGGTGCCTCAGGATACAGGTCGCCGGTTCCAGTCCGTGATCCTCCCGGATCCGGTACACGGCTAGGCTGCCACCGGAATAATTAGATACCAGAAGGTACTTTTTATCTGGAGAAAAACTCAGGTGACAGGCATCCGCCCCGCAGGTAAACTGCTGGTTAATCCGCTGAAGCGCTCCCGTCTCCCGGTCAATGGCAAAAGCGGAAACAGTAGAACCGTCAATGCCATTCCAGTCCTTCAGCTCATTGACACAGTACAGATACGCGCCCTCTACGTCTGCCAGTACGTAAGAGGGATTCTGAATGTCACCAGTCACTGTCCGATAGGCCAGCTTCCCGGTCTGTTCATCGAAATCATAGCAGGCGATACCCTTGCATCTTCCTTCTACCATCTCGCCCGATCCCATCAAAATCGGCTCCGTATAGCCTCCCGTAAATATCCGCATGCCCTCTCTCCTTATCAGTCAAGCACCAGCTCGGATGCTCCCACGATACCGAAATCTTTCTTCAGTTCCGCGAACCGGAATTCTACCGGAAGGGGAATTTGATTGTAACGGTCAAATTCCTTTCTCACTCTGCCGAACAGAGCGTCGCCAAAATGGGTCAGGCCGCCGCCGAATACGAATACGTTGATATTCAGCATCATGAAGCAGTTGTACGCACAGACCGCAATGTAATGCGCCATCTGCTCCACCATTTCGATGGCCAGCTCGTCGCCCTCGTTGTAGGCTGCCAGCAGATCCTCACAGCTTAAATCTTCCTTGTCCACCATGGAAGTTTCCCTGCCCTCCAGCATCTTGATTTTCAGATGCTTCGGCACGTAGCGTCCGCTGGCGTGGGACATGAAGCAGCCCCTGTTCCGGCATCCGCACATGATGCCCTCGTCCGGCGTCGCCAGCATGTGTCCGCACTCTCCAGCCCAGCCGTAGCTTCCGCGGAACAGCTTTCCATCTATAATAATGCCGCTTCCGATTCCGGTGCTGGTGGCCATATAGATCATATGGCGGCTTCCCCGTCCGGCTCCCTTGCGGTACTCTGCCAGGGCTGCGGCATTACTGTCGTTATCCAGTACAATCTTTACACCCGGCAGACGCTCCTGCAGATATTCCTTCATGGGAAAATCGCGAATATTCGTCAGCGCCGAGGTCAGATAGACGTAACCGGTATCAAAAAGAATATAGGATGGCATGCAGATTCCGATTCCCTGCAAATCCTCGTTCTTCAGGTTATGCTTCTTCTCGATCTCACGGATGGTCTCAATCATCCGGTCGCTGAAGGCCGGGCCGTCTGCATTGATATCCGACGGATGCTGCATCCGATCCAGGAGCTGCCCGTCCGCATCAAACAAACCGTATGCTACTTTGGTTCCACCTGCATCAATTCCAATCCTGTACTTTTTGCACATATTTTTTCTCCAAATTGAATTTGTTTTGTTATATTTTATATTTATCATTATATAGATCATCTTCACGCTTGTTAATAGAAATATAAATTACTTTCGAAAAAAACTTTTTTTGTTTCTTTTTATATTGTTTCGAAACATGAGATCTAAAAAGCAGCATCCGGATTTTGATCCGAATACTGCTTTTTTCTGTATTTTATATCCAGTTCTTTCTTATACCTAGCAGATCTCCGCGCCTGCCGGCATATCCTTCTCCGGCGTCATCAGCGCCAGGTTGCCCTCTGCGTCCTCGGCGCACAGCAGCATACCTTCAGACAGGATCCCTGCCAGCTTCGCCGGCTTCAGGTTCACGACTACCATAACCTTCTTGCCGACCATTTCCTCCGGTGTGTAATGAGACTTAATGCCGGATACGATCTGCTTTACCTGGCTTCCGATGCGGACCTGGGAGCACAGAAGCTTTTTGGACTTCTTCACGGCCTCGCAGGCAATGATTTCACCCACCTGGAACTGCAGCTTCGCGAAATCGTCAAAGGTAATCTCTGCCTTCGGCTCGATGTCGATGACGTCTGCAGCCTCCTCTTTTGCCTCTTCCGGCTGATCCTGCTCTGCCGCGTCCGCAGCCTTCTTAGCCTCAACCTTCTCCAGAACCTCTTTCACGTCCAGTCTCGCGAACAGAATCTCCGGCTTGTCGGTTACCTTATTGCCGGACTGATAGAGTCCGAACATGTTCATAACCTCCAGGGAACGCTTTCTCGCGCCCAGCTGTGCCAGAATCTTGTCGGCAGTCTCCGGCATAAACGGCTCTAAGAGGCTTGCGCCAATGCTGATGCTCTCTACCAGATTGTAGAGTACGGTCGCCAGACGTTCCTTCTTGCTCTCGTCCTTAGCCAGGGCCCAGGGCATGGTCTCGTCGATGTATTTGTTGCAGCGCTTGAACAGGTTGAAGATCTCGGTGATGGCGTCTGCCACGCGCAGATCGTCCATTTTCGCGGAGGCCTTCTCTGCCGCACTGACAGCAGCTTCGCGAAGCTCGCGGTCTACCGGCTCCAGCACACCTGTGTTATTGACTACGCCGTCAAAGTACTTGTTGGACATGGATACGGTACGGTTTACCAGATTGCCCAGGGTGTTGGCCAGGTCAGAGTTCATACGCTCCACCATCAGCTCCCAGGTAATCACGCCGTCGTTGTCAAAGGGCATCTCATGCAGTACGAAGTAACGAACCGCGTCCACGCCGAACATGTCTACCAGATCATCCGCGTAAAGCACATTTCCCTTGGACTTGCTCATCTTGCCATCGCCCTGCAGGAGCCACGGATGACCGAATACCTGCTTCGGCAGCGGCAGATCCAGCGCCATCAGGAAAATGGGCCAATAGATCGTATGGAAACGGATAATATCTTTTCCGATCAGATGCAAATCCGCCGGCCACTCCTTCTTGAACAGGTCGCTGGACTCTCCGTCGCACTCGTAGCCGATGCCGGTGATATAGTTGGTCAGCGCGTCCAGCCATACGTATACCACGTGCTTCGGGTCGAAGTCTACCGGGATGCCCCATTTGAAAGAGGTACGGGATACGCAGAGATCCTGCAGACCCGGAAGCAGGAAGTTGTTCATCATCTCATTCTTTCTGGAAACCGGCTGAATGAATTCCGGATGCTTGTTGATATGGTCAATCAGACGGTCAGCGTATTTGCTCATACGGAAGAAATAAGCCTCTTCCTTGGCCGGCTGCACCTCGCGGCCACAGTCCGGACACTTGCCGTCCACCAGCTGGGACTGGGTCCAGAAGGATTCGCAGGGAGTACAGTACATGCCCTCGTAAGCACCTTTGTAGATATCGCCCTGGTCATACAGCTTCTTGAAAATCTTCTGTACCTGCTTCTCATGGTAATCATCGGTGGTGCGGATGAATTTATCATAGGAAGTGTTCATCAGATCCCAGATCCGCTTAATCTCACCGGACACATTGTCCACGAATTCCTTCGGAGTAACGCCTGCCTCCTCAGCCTTCAGCTCAATCTTCTGGCCGTGCTCGTCGGTTCCGGTCTGGAAGAATACGTCGTAGCCCTGGAGTCTCCGGAAACGGGCAATGGCGTCCGCCAGTACGATTTCATAGGTGTTTCCAATGTGGGGCTTGCCGGATGTGTAGGCAATGGCCGTGGTCATGTAAAACTTTTTCTTTTCCATTTTTTACCTCTCTTTCTCTGCAAACGAAAGATCAAAAAACCCCGTCTTCCTTAAATCTTAAAGAAGACGGGGATGATTCCCGTGTTACCACTTCTGTTCGCCTGTCCCTCACGAGACAGACCTCTGCGGGTACCTGCATACCCTGACGCTGTAACGGGCGCACCCATCACGGCTTATCGCAAAACCATTTCCCATAGGAAATCCCTTTATCGAAAATAACCTTACGTTCATCCGTGCCGCTCAGAAACCATCTTCAGCTCTTTTGTCTTCATCCCTCTCAGCACCGGGAATTCTCTGTAAAAGACGCATACAGCTTACTCTTTTCTTCGTAGCGTTTGCATTTTGCTCATATAAAAGAAGCGTAACACGGCCAAAACCTTTTGTCAAGCCTGCCGACTTTTCTTCTCTTATTCGTTTAAAAATTTTCAGTTTTTTATCGAATTTCGATACTCATTTTTGTTCAAATTTACTCTTTAACTTTGAAAAATCAGTGCTATAATAATCACCGTAAATTAAATATAGAACCACTTAACAATACCTGTTTGTTACACAAAGTGGAAGGCTGCTAAGCGATTCAGATTTTGGAGGAAAAGATAAATGAATACTTTAAAAGCTGAAAAAAGAGACATGTTGACGAAAGCCAAGAAACTTAGACGTGAAGGTTATGTTACCGGCAATATCTATGGCCGCGAGATGAAAGAATCCATTCCCCTTCAGATTACCAAGGCAGACGCTGAGAAAATCTTAAAATCCGAAGGAAAAGGAAGCCAGGTTATGCTGGAAGTTGCAGGCGAAACCTACGACGCGCTGATTAAGGAGATCGATTATGATTCCTTAAGAGGACAGCTTCTGGAGATTGATTTTCAGGCACTGGTAAGCAATGAGAAGGTTCATTCCGTAGCTGAGGTGATCCTGCTTGGTCAGGACGACGTACAGGCCGGCGTGGTACAGCAGATGCTTCAGGAAGGTACTTACAAAGCTCTGCCCGCAGATCTGGTTGACAAGATCAAGGTTGACGTCAGCCACATGAAGGTCGGCGAGACACTGAAGGTTAAGGATCTGGATATCGCCAAGAATCCTGCCATCGACCTGCATACTTCCCCGGAAGCTACCGTTGCTACCGTACTGGAGGTACACAATGCCGTAGCAGATGATGCAGACGCTGAGGATGAAACCGCAGAGGCATAATTTAGAACAGTGAAATAAATTTGGAAAGGCCGCATATCGGATGTGAAAGTTCGGTATGCGGTCTTTTTGCACGTAACAATTTCTTTTTTCCCCATTCTTCTCATAAACTACACCAAGAGTTATTCCGGTGGTTTTCCATGAAAAAATCCTTCCTCTTTATTCTTTTTCTCTCTGCTTTTTTAACGACGGCTCTGCTTCTCTCCCGCTCCTGTCTGCCCGGTACGGACACTACTTCCGCCGATGAGGCCTTCGAAGCCTTCACCAACGGCCTCTTCCGGGAATCTGTCACCGGCAGCACGCTGACGCTTCATTATACGTTGGCTGATCCGGTGGCTTACGGGATTCGTAAGTTTCCGATTTCCTATGGCTCTTACTCGGAGGAGTCCAAAGCCCAATCAGCTGCCGCCCTGGAAAATGCATTCGCTGCCCTGTCAGAATTTCCGCGAAGCGATCTTTCTTATGTCAACCGACTGGAATGGGACATTCTGAACACGCAGATTCCCCGGGAGCTTGCGTTGCTTCGTTTTCCATATTATGAAGAAGTGTTCAGCCCGCTGCTGGGCGTGCAGGTGCAGCTTCCAGTGCTGCTGGCGGAATATGCCTTTGCTTCGGAGGAGGATGTGGATATTTATCTGCGTCTGTTGGCGAAGACGGACGCGTATTTTGAGGAATTATGCGCGTATGAAAAGGAGAAGGTCCAGGCTGGACTTTTTATGACGGATGAAAGTGTCGACGCGGTGATTGCGGGATGCCGGGACTTTCTAAATGGGACACAATTCAACAACACCAACCAAAGTAATATAAATCAGAACAAGCCTGAAAACATAGCCGCCACCGATATTGACTCTGTCCAAAGTTCCAATGAGATCCTCGGCACACCTGAGGAAGGCTCCGAGGCAGTCATCAAACATTTTTTGGCAGCCAGCTTCTCCGAACGTCTTACGGAACTTTCTCAGAAGATCCATCTTTCTGACCGCCAGTTCTCGTATTATGTAAGCCTCAACCAGCAGATGCTCGAAGCACACGTTTTCCCTGCCTACGCCCACCTCATCGAAACCCTTTCTTCCCTGAAAGGCTCCGGCGCCAACCCCTACGGCCTGGCCCACTACCCGGAAGGCCGCTCCTACTATCAGGCTCTCACAGACGCCATCATCGGCTCTGATCGCACCCTGTCCGAAATCCGCGATCTCATTGACCACCAGCTCCTGAGCGATGTACGTCAGATGGCCGAGCTGGTCAAAAACCGTCCGGAACTGCTGACAGATGTTCCCCGCACCACCACGGCCCGGGAACCGGAGCAGATTCTCGCAGAGCTGCAAGCCCGGATGCTGGCTGATTTTCCTGCTGCCGACGCAAATGCCCATACTGGCGCGGATACCGACAGTTCCGCCTCCTCCATTCCCATTTCCGTCAAGTCTGTCTCCCCGTCCCTGCAGGAACATACGAGCCCTGCCTTCTACCTGACGCCGCCCCTGGACGCCATGCGGGACCATGTCATCTACATCAATCCTGCTGCTGACTATGACCCGCTGACCCTTTTCACCACCCTGGCCCACGAAGGCTTCCCCGGCCATCTCTACCAGACACTTTCCGAGCAGACCTCTCCGCAGCATCCGGTCCGCAGCCTCTTCTATTTTGGCGGCTTCGTGGAAGGCTGGGCCACCTACGCGGAACGCCTGTCTTACCGCTACGCCGGCCTGGATCCGGATATGGCCGACCTCTTAGCCGCCAACTCCTTCTTCCTGCTGGGCCTCTACGCCCGCTCGGACGTGGGCATCCACTATGAAGGATGGACCCCTGCGGAAATGAATGCTCTCTGGAACGGCTACGGCATCACCGACGCCGATGCCCTTGCTGAAATCTACCAGGCCATCCGGCAGGATCCCGCCAATTACCTGAAATATTATCTGGGCGCCGTGGAAATCCTGGAACTGAAAAAAGAAGCGGAAGATACCCTTGGCGCACAGTTTTCACTGAAGGATTTCCACAGCTACCTGCTCCGCACCGGCCCCGCTCCTTTTTCCATTCTCCACTCTTACCTGCCCGCCTGGACAGCTATGGATTAGTCTTATCTAACTGTTAAATGCCATTTTTCCCGCCAGCCACACACTGACCGCGATCCCCGCCACCGTTGCCAGCAGCGCCCCCGGTAGCGTGTAGCGGGTTTTCTTCACCTTCGCTGCCATAAAATAGATGCTCATGGTATAGAAGACCGTCTCCGTACACCCCATCATAATGGACGCCGCCAGCCCCACATAGCTATCCGTCCCGTACTCCTTAAAAATATCCAGCGCCAGCCCTGTGGCCGCCGAAGCCGAGAACATCCGCACGATAGCCAGCGGCAGAAGCTCCGACGGGAAATGCACCTTTTCCGTCAGGCCGCCCAGCAAACCTGCCAGGAAATCCAGAAAGCCGGAAGCCCGCAGTACTCCGACAGCCACCATCAACCCCACCAGTGTCGGCAGAATCTGCACCACCGTCTTCAGTCCGTCCTTTGCCCCTTTTACAAAATCATCGTACACCGGCCGCTTCGCGGCCAGCCCCTCCGCCACCACATAAAAAATCAGAAAGGGCACAATAAGATCCGATATGTAGAGCATGATCCGTATCATTTTCTCACCCCCTGTCCATCAGCTTACAGAATACTGCCGCTGTCACTGCACTGAGCAGTGTCGCCACCAGAGACGGCGCCAGAATTACCGCCGGATTCACACTACCGTACTGACTCCGATATGCGATAATATTCACCGGAATCAACTGCAGGGACGCGATATTCAGCACCAGAAATGTACACATCTCATTACTTGCCGTCCCATTTTTCCGCGCGGTTTTTCCGGTACGCCGCCGTTCCTCTTCTAGATCGCTGAGCGCTTCCATGGCCCTCAGTCCCGCCGGCGTCGCTGCCCAGCCAAGCCCAAAGATATTGGCAATCACATTGGTGGTGATATATTCCCGCGCCGGATGCTCCCTGGGCAGCCTCGGAAACATGAAATTCATAAAAGGAGCGATAGCCCGGGACGCCCGCCTTATGACGCCGCTCCTCTGGGCAATTTCCATCAATCCCACCCACAATGCCATAATTCCTGCCATGGTGATACACAGCGTTACTGCCTCCCCCGCCGATTCCAGCGCCGCTTCCGTCAATTCCGGCAGCCTCCCCTGCAAGGCTCCGTAAACAATTCCCAGTATCAGCATGGCCGCCCAAAGATAATTCAGCATGACATCTTCTCCCGTTTTTTATCAATATATTACCCAAACTCCCCATTTATGGAAATTTCCTTGCTTTTCTTGATTTCAGTCCCAAATTTTTTTTATTTTATCCTTTTTTTATGATTTTTTAGTAATTTGTTCATTAAAATATCATTAAGAAATGTATTTTCCTATTGGAATCTTATGGGTTTTTTGTTATAATGTTGGAATCAAGTGTTACCATTAAATTAAGGAGGAGAAGCAATGAAGAACACCGGAGTGGTCAGAAGACTGGATGAGCTCGGACGTATCACGCTTCCTATGGAATTACGAAAAGTATTCGGAATTGAAGAACGCGATTCTCTCGAGATCTATGTTGAAGATGACAAAATTATTTTAAAAAAGTATGCACCGACGGATATTTTCACAGGAGACCGAGATGATCTTATTGAATTCCATGGTAAAATGGTTTCCAAAAAGTCAATTGAGGAATTAGCAAAAAAGGCTAACTTAATTTAATTATATTTATCGGTACATAAAAACCGGCAACCCAACAATGGGTCCCCGGTTTTTTCTTTTGCGCAAAATTATCCTTCCAGCAGAGCCTGATAAATATCCCTTTTGGACACGCCACGATCTTTGGCCGCCAACCGCATGGCTTCCTTGTGCTGGATTCCCTGCTGCTCATACAGCGCCACGTGCTCCGCAATGGTCATCTGCTCCCAGGCCGCCTGCTTTTCCTTTTCCATCTCTTCCCGGCTCCGGCCCTCGATAACCAGCACGCACTCACCTCTGGGCGCCTCCGCCTCATAGTGGCGGATGGCTGCCTCCAGATCCGTCCGGAAAATGGTCTCGTGCTTCTTCGTCAGCTCCCGGCACACCGAAATCCGCCGATTTCCCAGGGTATCACGAAGCTCCCCAAGGGTCTTCAGAAGCCGATGGGGCGCTTCATAGATAATCATCGTCCGCGTCTCGCTTTTCAGCTCCTCCAGCACGTTCTGGCGTTCCTTCTTATCCGACGGCAGAAAGGCCTCAAAGGCAAACCTCCTAGTCCCGAGCCCCGACAGAGTCAGTGCCGTCACGCAGGCGCAGGCTCCCGGCAGCACCGTCACCGTAATGCCCGCCTCCGCGCACATTTTCACCAGCTCCTCGCCCGGATCCGAGATGCCCGGCATGCCGGCGTCCGTGATCAACGCAATATTTTTGCCCGCCCGCAGCTGCTCCACCAACTCCCGGCCCTTATCGAACTTGTTGTACTCATGATAGCTGGTCATGGGCGTATGAATTTCAAAATGGTTCAGAAGCTTGATGCTGTTGCGGGTATCCTCCGCCGCAATCACATCCACCTCTTTTAAGATACGCAGCACCCGAAATGTGATATCCTCCAGATTGCCGATCGGGGTGGCGCACAGATATAACGTTCCCTGCATCTTTTCTCCTTAATACCCGTAAATATCGTAAATCTCATCCATATAGACGCCTGGCTCCCTGTATACAACCAACGGCTTTTCCACGTTCATCCGGGAACGCCCGCCCCGGCAGGCCTCCAGAAGCACCATATTGGGCTCCTTATCCACGTAAGGATAGACTAACTGCATCCGTTTGGGCTCCAGCTTATACTTCACCAGTGTAGTTATAATTTCCGCAAGCCGAAAGGGTCGGTGTACCAAATAAAAGCGTCCGCCGGGCCGCAGCACCTTCGCTGCCTCCCTGGCCACATCCTCGAAGCTGCACAGAATCTCATGGCGCGCGATGGCTTTGGGCAGCTCCGGATTCACGATGCCGTGACTGCCCGTCATGTACGGCGGATTGCAGGTCACCACATCAAAAGAAGCCGCCCCGAAGATCGAAGCCGCTTCCTTTATATCACCCTGGACAATGGAAACGGAATCCGAAAGAGCATTTAACTCCACGCTTCGCCTGGCCATATCCGCGCTCTCTTCCTGAATCTCCAGCCCGGTAAAATCACGCCCCGATGTCTTGCCCCGAAGCAGAATCGGTATAATCCCCGTGCCGGTTCCCAGATCAAGCGCCCGCTCACCCGGCTTTACCTTCGCGAACCCGGACAGCAGCACCGCATCCATGCCAAAACAAAACTTACTGGGATTCTGGATAATCTGATAGCCGTTTCGCTGCAGATCGTCCAACCGTTCTCCATCCTTTAACTTAATTGTCATCCAGCTTTGATTTCCTCTCCTGCTTTTCCAGGGCCTCTAGCTTCTTCAGTTCCTTATCCGCCGCTCCGCCTTTGTCGCCCTTATCGCCTTTCTTTCTTCTCGGGCGGAACTTCAGCTCCTCCACCGGATACTCCCGGATCTCCTTCTCGTCGCCCTCGACGGTAACGATGACCTTTACCTTCTGGCGCAGCACATTGACGCTCTGCACCTCGCCCTTCAGTCCGTCGGCTGTGGTCACATAATCCCCCAGTCCCGGCAAATGGCTGTTCAGCTCCTCGTAGGTCTCCTGCTCATGCTTCAGGCAGCACATCAGTCTGCCGCATACGCCGGAAATCTTCGTGGGATTCAGGGACAGGTTCTGCTCCTTGGCCATCTTGATGGACACCGGCACGAAATCAGACAGGTGGGTATGGCAGCACAGGGGTCTGCCGCAGATGCCGATACCGCCTAAGATCTTAGTCTCATCCCGGACTCCAATCTGCCGCAGCTCAATACGGGTACGGAACACGCTGGCCAGATCCTTGACCAGCTCACGGAAATCAATACGTCCGTCCGCGGTAAAATAAAATAATACTTTGTTATTATCGAAGGTATATTCCGCCTGGATCAGCTTCATTTCCAATCCATGCTTCTTAATCTTTTCCTGGCAGATTTTAAATGCCTCTTTTTCCTTGAAGCGGTTGGCCGCCTCTCTTGTATCATCCTCCTGGGTCGCAATCCGGATCACCGGCTTCAGGGGCTGGATAATCTTCTTATCCTCCACCTCTTTGGTGCCCACTACCACATATCCGTACTCCACGCCTCTGGCGGTCTCCACAATCACATGCTTTCCCTTGGGAATGTCCAGCTTTCCGGGGGAAAAGAAATATATTTTTCCCGCGTTCCGGAATCTGACGCCTATGACTTTTTCCATTCTAATTCTCCTTTATCGTCAGCATGAGAAGCTCCATGGTCAGCTCAAAGTTTACATTGGCCTTCAGCCGCACCTTGGCCTTCTCCAGTGCCTTTAAAATCCGCTCCAGCCCCTCATAAGAGCTCTTCTGGGCCTGGGCGCTGATATCATTAATTTCTTCCGCAAAAACCAGTCCGTCAATCTGGCGGGTGGCCTTGAACAGAAGCACATCCCGGAACCACAGGGCCATCAGATCGAGGTAATCGTTAATCTCCGTCTTATACTCGGACGCCGAACGCACCGCCTCGGTCAGCTCGTAGATCTCCATATCGCGCAGATGCCGAAGCAGATGAATCAGGTGGCTTTTCAGCTCCGTAAACTGCTCCGACTGGGCCAGCCGTTCCGCTTTCCCCACATTTCCCCTGGCAAATGCGGTGCATACCTCCGCCTGATAATCGGGAATATGGTACTTCTCCATCAGATAGGGCTTGATGATCTCATTCTTCACCGGACGCAGCTTCAGGGTCACGCACCGGGACAGAATTGTCGGCAGGAATGCGTCTGCATTGGTGGTCAGCAGCATGATGACGCCGTAGGCAGGCGGCTCCTCAATGGTCTTCAGGAGGGCGTTCTGGGCCTGTACGGTCATCTTCTCTGCCTCGTCCACAATATAGATTTTATATGGGCTGCTATAGGGCTTGATCTGGATATCGCCGCAGAGCTGACCGCGGATATCCTCCACGCCGATGCTGGCGGGCTTCTCATGCGTCACTTCAATAATATCCGGCTGATTGCCGCTCTGTGCCTGCTTGCAGGAATGGCATTCCCCGCAGGGCTCCACACCGCCCCGTTCACACTGGAGTGTCTGGGCAAAGGCCCGGGCTAGCATTTTCTTTCCCGCTCCTTCTTCTCCATCCAGAATATAGGCATGGGATACTTTTTGAAGCTTTATGGCATTCTGCAGGTGCTCGATGATCTGCCCGTGCCCTAAGATTTCGGAAAATCCGGCCATATATTCACACTCCCTTCTTTCTACCGCTGTTCATTTTATTAAAACTAACTTGATGAAAAAATACTCTTTTTAGTATAACATACATTTTTTAGAAAAAACAGCTTTTTATACTTTTGTTCTGCTCCGCAAATCCGCCTGCGGACTATAATTTTCTTTATCTGAAGGTTCTCACTTATGTTCTTTTATATACTCTGAGATTTCCTCTATGCTTTCCTTCAAATCCCGGTTCCGGAATCGCTTCTCAATTCCGGCCTCCGCAATTTTCTCCTCCGCGAAATCCTCACTGTCCGCCAGAAACCGCCGACAAAGCTCTGCATACTTGGGCTCCTGCTGCGCCCGCTCCCGGTCAAGGGCCCGCTGCAGCCGCTCGCCGTCTTCCACTTCGATGTAAATGGGAATCACTCGCTCTGCCCCATAATAATTCCGAAGTGCCCGGTAGGACTCCAGTACGCCGACACCCGCATAGTTATATTTTTCCAGATCGGTCGCCTCTGTATCAGCTGTAAAATATTTCCACACTCCATGTACCGTATCATAAGCCCGAAGCTCGATCACCTTCCCGGCGTTTTGAAGTTCTGTCAGACCCGCTTCATCCGTAAAATGATACTGCACCCCCTGCTCCTCCCCGGCCCGCATAGGACGGGTAGTGTACAGCACCAGCGGCTTCAGAGCCAGGCTTTCGTTTTCCAGAAGCTTCTGAAAAATGGTGTCCTTGCCTGTGGCGCTTTTCCCGATTACATAAAATAATTTTCCCATCATTTTCTCCGTTTTATTCTTTTACAATCCCAAGCTTCGGAATCCCGTCTCCGTCGTATTCCAGCCCGTGTACCTCATAACCGGCCTCCAGCCATTCCTCTATGCATTTCAGCAGCTCTTCCGTTACCCGCTCCCCCGGCGCCAGAACCGGAATTCCCGGCGGGTACAGATACACGTAATTGCCTGCCACAGCGCCCTCACAGGCCGCCAGAGGCCTGCAAGCCCCTTCGGCCTCCGCTGCTTCACCAATGGTCAGAACAGCCTTCAGACGTGGCAGCGCGTTGCTCTTGGCGCTCACTTTATCTGCTGTGTTCACGCCGACCGGTATCTTTTCATCCATATCCTGATCGAGCTCATGCAGCGCTTCCTCCAGTCTCCCGAACCCTTCTTCCGAATCCGCGATTCCCGCGATTCCAACCACATAATCCGGTCCGCTCATTTCCATCTGGATATGATAGCGCTCCCGCAGAATCCGCGACAGTTCTTCTCCTGTCAGCCCGGCTCCTGCCAGATTCGCTCTCCTTGCGGAAATCAGCAGCTTGCTCCGATCAAAATCCGCCGTCTGCCCGAACTCCGCCAGTTTCGCTTCCAACTGCCATATACCGTCCTTCTCACTGTCCAATCCGGCCAGATACAGCCATTTCAGCTCCCGGCAGCTCTCCCGGAAATTCTTAAGCTCCCGCACATGCTTCGCGAACAGCTCCTCGCCGTCCCGCTCTATCAAATCCACACAGGCGTCAATGGAAGCCATCAACACATAAGACGGGCTGCTGCTCTGATAGATGGACAGAAATTTCCGAATCCGCTCCCGATTCGCGATTTCTCCCTGCACATGCAGAAGCGCCGTCTGTGTCATGGCCGGCAGCGTCTTATGCACACTCTGAATCACCACATCTGCCCCTGCGCTCACCGCGTCCTCCGGAAAGTATTTTGAAAATGGAAAATGCGCCCCATGAGCCTGATCCACAATCAGCGGAACGCCATATCGATGACAGATTCCCGCGATCCGGCGCACATCTGAGCAGACGCCATCGTAGGTAGGGGATACTATCATGACAGCCTGGATATCTGTCTGAATCCGGTTTTGATTTTTTTCCCTGTCTCCACCGGAGTCTTTCTCTGTTTTCCCATCCGCCTGCTGTTTTTTCTCTATGATGGGCTTTTGCAATGCATTTTCCACATCTTTCGGCAAAATCGCGCCGTTTATCCCCAATTCCGGGATGTATTGTGGATAAAGATACACCGTTTTTAATCCCCGGAGCTCCGCCCCGTGATAGGCAGACCGGTGACAGTTCCGGGCCATCAGAAGCGTCCCGCCATACTTCGTGCAGCCTGAGATGGCGCTCAGGATTCCCGCCGTACTTCCATTTACCAGGAAATGCGTCTCCCCGGCCCCGAACACCTGCGCCGCCCGCCGCTGGGCCTCCGTCAGCACCCCGTCATTCTCCGGATGATGCAGATCGTCAAAACCGTCTATCTCCGTAATATCTATTTGAAATGGATTCTCAAATTCCCCCATAAGCCGCTTGTGCCCCGGCATATGAAAGGCGTAAAAATCCGAAGCTCCGTAGGCAGCCAGCTTCTCATAAAGCGGCCCGCCGAACTTGTCCTGTCTTCTATTATTCTGTCTGTCCACGCAATCTTTAAATCACTTTCTCTGTTTTATTCTTCGATGCAACACACCGATTTTTGCTATCTTTATAGCCACTCGCCCAGCTCTTCCATATCCTGAACCGTTGTAGACCAGCCGGTCGCCAGCCGTACCACCGTGTGCGTGTCATCGGCTTTCTCCCAGAAGCTGACTGCCACGTGTTTCTTCAGTTCCTCCAGTTTTTCATTTTCCATAATCACAAACTGCTGGTTGGTCGGGGACTCCAGATAGAAAGTATAATTTTTGTCATGAAGCAGACGCTTCAACTGCTCCGCCATTTCGATGGCATTGCGGCTGATATTCAGATACAGATTTCCCGTAAACAGCTCGTCAAACTGAATGCCCAAGAGACGCCCCTTCGCCAGCAGCGCTCCCTGCTGTTTGATCCGCGTCATGAAATGCTTCGGCGCGTTCCCTTTCGGAAATACTACAGCTTCCCCGCAAAGTGCGCCCACCTTAGTGCCTCCGATATAAAAGACGTCACAGATCCGTGCGATATCCGGCAGGGTCATATCCGCCTCCGGGCTCATGAGACCGTAGCCCAGACGCGCGCCGTCCAGATACAGCGGCATCTCATAGGCATGACATACCTCCGCGATGGCCTCCAGTTCAGCTTTGCTATAGAGCGTACCGTACTCCGTCGGCCAGGACACATACACCATCCCCGGAAATACCATATGCTCATGATTGCCATCCTCAAAAAATGTTTCCAGGTAAGTCTTTAATTCTCCCGCATCAATCTTTCCCTGATGCTGTGGCAAAGTCAGTACCTTATGTCCGGTATTCTCGATGGCTCCTGCTTCATGAACGCTCACATGACCTGTCTCTGCTGCTACCACGCCCTCGTAGGACTGCAGCATGGACGCAATCACTACCGCATTGGTCTGGGTACCACCCACCAGAAATTCTACGATTGCTTCCGGGCACTCGGTGGCTTCTCGGATCTTTCTTCTTGCATTCTGACAATACACATCTGTCCCGTAACCCGACAGCGGCTCCATATTCGTCTCTGTTAATCTCTGTATAATCCGCGGATGCGCTCCCGCTGAATAATCGTTCTCAAATGAAATCATAATAGAAACCTCCTCTGCAAATATGTTGACTCACTTGCGCTCATTATGCTGTGAATATTTCAATTCACAGCCGGCATTCGCCGTTCGTCAATCATACACGTATGTTGACTCACTTGCGCTCATTATATCACGAATTATCCTGCTTATCCCATTTTATCTTTATTTTTTACTATAATTTTGCCGCCAAAAGCTATCGCCTTCCATCTGAATAATTTTCAGATTTCCACTTGATTTTCTGTGCTAAAGTGCTACAATATTTTTTGTAAGCATCACGGGCTTGTAGCTCAGTTGGGAGAGCGCTGCGTTCGCAACGCAGAGGTCGAGGGTTCGAATCCCTTCAGGTCCATGGAACAAAGATTTTATAAATACGGAAGTATAGCTCAGCTGGGATGAGCGTTCGCCTCACACGCGAGAGGTCATGGGTTCGAGCCCCATTACTTCCACTGGAAAAGCCTGTATTTACGGGCTTTTTTTAATACATTATTTATTTTATTTCACAGGAAAAAAGGTCCCACAAACCTGCGAGGCCTTCCTATCTAAATATATGCTTTTCATTGATTCTGTTTTCTTTCTCTTCATCGCAACAGTCTTCTGAAACGTCTGGATAAAATCTATCGGATTCTGGGAAGCACACTGACTCAGCCCGATGAACGCTTGTATCTTCGTATATGTATCCAGCTGCTAAAAAAACAATCCTCTCGTTCCTAAGGAGGCATCTTTCTTTGCAGGATTTTTCCTATAGCGCAAAAAAAATTCCTGAATAGATTTCAGGAATTAAAAAAGTGCCCAGAACCGGAATCGAACCAGTGACACGAGGATTTTCAGTCCTCTGCTCTACCAACTGAGCTATCTGGGCATCTTATAAAAGAAGAGCACGAGACGTGTGCTTCGTACTCTTCAAGTTGCGAGGACAGGATTTGAACCTGTGACCTTCGGGTTATGAGCCCGACGAGCTTCCAGACTGCTCCACCTCGCGATATGAAATTAAAAAGTGGCTTATCTAAAAGATAAACCAGAGTGGGGGAAAGTGGATTCGAACCACTGAAAGCACAGCTAACAGATTTACAGTCTGCCCCCTTTGGCCACTCGGGAATTCCCCCATGACACGGTCCAACAACGGCTAACGCACATTTTTCAGTTCCGTGAAGCCGATGATCGGACTCGAACCGATAACCTGCTGATTACAAATCAGCTGCTCTGCCAATTGAGCCACATCGGCACTACAACTTTTAGGTTGTAAAATGGGACCTATAGGGCTCGAACCTATGACCCTCTGCTTGTAAGGCAGATGCTCTCCCAGCTGAGCTAAGATCCCATTTGCACTCGACATGCATGTAGCAGTCAGTACGATTATTTATATATTGATTGCTCAATATAAGCGACCCGAATGGGACTCGAACCCACGACCTCCGCCGTGACAGGGCGGCGCTCTAACCAACTGAGCCATCGGGCCTTAATTACACCTTCAAAACTATATACTGCATATCTTTTAGACATTTTTCTATCCTATGACGCTTCGTGTATCTCTACACTCTTGGTCAAGCCCTCGACCTATTAGTAACAGTCAGCTCCATGCATTACTGCACTTCCACCTCTGCCCTATCTACCTTGTCGTCTTCAAGGGG
>QWCN01001873.1_pt1 | contig 38103 bp, 39 predicted proteins | sample 1972711 | NCBI WGS metagenome assembly QWCN01 (sample SAMN09866707, study PRJNA288562) | Human gut metagenome isolate term1_stool, whole genome shotgun sequencing... | isolation source: gut | host: Homo sapiens | place: USA: California
CAGATCTGCAGCCTGCTACCCGGATAGGCTTTTTTCAGCTTTGTGACAGCACGCTCCTTTGCCTTTTCCACGGCGGACTCCTTCATCATGTGGTACATGCCGATTTCCTTCAGCGAAGTTTTTTCAAATCCGAATACGCCGTAGAATTTTCCGAGGATGTCCCTGTCCTTCTTCGGGAGAGCATCAAATAGTTCCTGCAGCAGCTCAATGCAGACTTTTCGATACACGACCTGCTCCGCAGAAACAGAGAGATTCCCAGGTATCAGCCGCTCAAAGGGATCACCGTCATAGCTCCCAGGGATAAGATCATTGACACCAACAAAATGGGTGTTGTAACGGATGTGCTTGACAGCCTGTTCCAGAAGGACATCCATTTTCTCCGCGATCTCTTCGATGCTGAACTGACCTGAATGATATAGCCTTTGTGCCTGCCGGACAGCATCCATCTCGTGCTTGCTCAGAGAAAGATTTCCGATATGTTGCTCCAGCCAACGGGTCATCCGGCCTTTCAGATGTGGGTACAGGTAGGTGGCAAGCACAGCACGGCTCTCATCGTATTCTCTGCTCTGGACCCGTGTCAGAAATTCCAACGCACCCTCGCCGCAAAGATCCTCCAGAATCGTTTTCGTATAGCCGGACAACTCTCCCGGTCTTTCCCTGTCCATATGCAGACAGTTGAACTCTCTGGCAGTCTCCCGGGCGATGCGCCGGATCAGCCCGAGATTCCTGCGGTACAACTCCTCCAGCGCGCGCTCATCACCGCCGTAATATCGGCGGACCAGTTCCTCATTGGTCATGGGTCCCACCCGCCTTTGCTTTCGGTGGACGCCCTCGGGGCTTGCTCACTCTGGTGATGCGGCAATATTCATACACTTGCGCAGTAGATATTTGTTCAGAAAACTCCTCAACAGAGATATCCGGGCTGCGCAGCGCATCGTAGAGCCGGTCTCGCACATGATCCTTGGCTCTTCTGGCATCCTCCTGAGAGATAGCTCCCCGCTGCATATCCTTCGTGATCTTGGAAAAGGCAGTCAGCTTGGCCTTCACCTTGGGGTTGTTCTTTGCCAGTTCCTTTTGAACTTCCACCGTGCCAAATTGCCGACAGGTGTAGCCAGGAGCGTGGGGACAGGCCCCTTCGCAGTACAAAGCGTGGACGCCGCTCTTCAGCATGAAGTATTTCCCGCAGATGATGCAGCGGCGGATGTTGTGTCCGCTATTCAGGGCCAGCATATAGTCTGCCTTCATCAGCGCCTGTAAGCTGTCCGTCACATGCTCCTGACAGATGGCCATGGAGCCGTCCGGCAGCTCCCGCGGGACATAGGAGAGCATATATTCATCGTGTCTCCTGTAGCAGTCCCCGTGGTAAGTGATGGGGTTGACGATCAGCTTCTCTGCGGTGCGATCATCGTTATAGAAACCATAGAGCGCTGCCGCATAACTTTCCGGCCCATTGGTCGTGAGTGTGGAGAGGATAAACTTGATGAAATTCCGGATGGTAGGAACAAAGGCACGGATGTCGTGAAGATACATCATGTAGCGGTCGATGTATTTCTTGTAGGCACTCCAGGTATCTTCGCACGCTCCCAGGAGGCGAAACATCTCGTAATAAAACAACTCGCCCTTTTCCTCGCTGCCCTCTCTGCGACGAAACAGATCCAGCAGTCCCAAGGAGATTTCAGGATCGCTGTCCCCATCATCGCTCTGGAAGAATTCTTCCGCTGAGGCGCTGAGAAGTTTTGTCTGATCATCCTCTGAAAGGCTGTGCTCCTCGGGAGGAAACAAGCTGAACTGTCCTGTGATCTCCCGTATCACCGAAAAGAAAGCGTCATAGCAATCGTCCGGTAGCAAGCGGAACACAGTATATCGGCGAAGTTCCTGACAGAGCTACTCCATCTCATCATTCAGTTTCCACCAAAGTTCACTCTTGCGGACATACTCGTAGATGTCCATAAGGGTACGGATGCGCACCATCCGTTCGTGCAAGGGGGGGTAGTCATCCGGTGATAGATTCAGCAGATCTTCGGTCAGCCTGCCTGCCTCAAACTGCTGCCCGTTCAGCTCCAAGGTGCTGCCGTAGGTATAGAATATGATGCTCCCCTCCATTTCCGCTGGCCCCCTCCTCTGCAATAATTTGTCCTACTTGATTTTTAATCTGTCCATGCTTTTTATCAGGATACCATCTTTTCCACCACAATACAAGCAGAGGGGCAAGGGGATGCTCAAAAGTCCTGTGGGCACTGCTCCTCTAAAAGAATACTACTCCCACTTCTTTCGAGGTGGGAGATTTTTGTATTCAGATATTTTGAATTGGAGGTACTGACTATGAGCAACAAAATGGACCGTCCTCTGGTCACGTTGGACGGTAGGACGCTGATGGACCGTCCGCTGGAGCCGCCCAATTTTGTGGTGGACACGCTGATCTCTCAGGGTCTGCATATCCTGGCGGGTTCACCCAAGGTGGGCAAGTCCTGGCTGGCCCTGTGGCTGGCGGTGACGGTGGCCAAGGGAGAACCGGTCTGGGGAATGAGCGTGAAGCAGGGCAGCACCCTCTATCTCTGCCTGGAGGACTCCGTCCTTCGCATCCAGAACCGTCTCTTCGAGATCACAGAGGACGCGCCGGACAGCGTCCATTTCTGTACGGAGTGCGCTCCCATCGGCCAGGGGCTGGAGGAGCAGGTGGAGGGCTTCCTCGTAGCTCACCCGGATACTGTTCTGGTCCTCGTCGATACGCTGCAGATGGTCCGCCCCGTCCACGATGCCACCTACGCCAATGACTACCGGGACCTGTCCGTGCTGAAGCGGCTGGCGGACAAGCACGGCATCGCCATCCTGCTGATCCATCATCTGCGAAAGGAAACTGCCGATGATGTGTTCAACCGCATCTCCGGTACGACAGCCATCAGCGGGGCGGTGGATTCCAGTTTTACTCTGGTGGAAGATCGGCGCGGCAGCGGTAAGGCGAAGCTCTCCTGCATCGGTCGTGACATTGAATACCGGGAGTTGTCTCTGGAACGCAACGTTGAAAACGTGTGGGAGATGGTAGCAGACAGCAGAACGCAGCCGGAGCTACTGGGCGACCGGATCACCTATCTGGTCTCTGAACTGATGCGCGACCGTACGAAATTTATCGGCACTCCCACAGAGCTGTCTGAAAAAATCGACCCTGTCGGTATGGAGCGTATCTCGCCTAAGAAAGTGTCCCGCCTGATCCTGCAAAGCCTTGACGCGCTAAGCAAAATCGGAATTTTCGGTATGGTGCGCCGCAGCAACGGGAAACGGCTCATCGAGCTGCGCCGTGCCGAAAGTGACGATGCCCAGGGTGTACCTGTGGTCGCCCCTGTTGACCCTGTTGGGGCGCTGTGCGGCGATTTGCGGGAGATTGCCGGGCATGGCGAGTAAACACCCGCAGGGAAAAAGAAACGCCGTTTGTGGCCATTTGTGGCCGAAAGCGGAGCGCGGGTGTTCGGTGCAGGGAAATCACCTCCTTGGAGGTGGCCAGCATCGCGTTTGTCTGGTCTGCGGCAACGCCGCTGCCCGACTTCCGCATGAATTCCGGGCAGAAGCCCGGGCCCACTTTATCTACGATTTGGAGGAAACGACATGAAAAAAGATGTTAAATTCAGCACCCGCATGGCGTCCACAGACCGGGAGGCCATCAAGGAGTTGGCGAAGCAGTCCGGGATGTCCATGAGCGACTACGTCACTGCCTGCTGCCTGGGAAAGCAGGTGGTGGTCATCGACGGCCTGAAAGAAGTGCTGAAGGAGCTGAAGTCCATCGGCAGAAATCTGAACCAGCTCGTCACCCTGGCGCACATGGGACGAGTGACCGTGATCGATCTGGAAAGCGGAAAGCGCTGGTAAGCTATGGCTATCATCAGCTTCACAAACTACAAGCGGGGCCAGACCACCGGATGCATGAGCGCCGTGATGCGGTATACCATGCAGGATAAAAAGACCGAGTTCGAGGGGCAGCAGTTGGTCACAGGTATCAACTGTCAGCCAGAATCTGTCTACGCGGATTTCATGACCACCAAGCGGCTCTACCACAAGACGGACGGTGTACTGTTCTATCACATGGTACAGAGCTTCCCGAAAGGCGAAGCAGTCGACCCGGTCACCGCTCACGCGGCCGCGCTGAAGCTGGCCGAGTACTATGAGGGATACGAAGTTCTGGTCTGCACCCACACAGACCGTGAGCACATCCATTCCCACTTCCTCATCAACTCGGTCAATTTCGATACCGGACGGAAACTGCATATCGCAAAGGAGCAGCTCCAGGAACTGCGGCAACGCAACGACATGGTCTGCAAGGAGTTTTCACTTCCTGTATTTCAACCCAGGGAACAAAAGCAGAAAACAAAGACTATGACCATCGGAGAGTATCACACGGCGGCCCGTGGTCAGAGCAAGAAGCTGCAGCTCATGAATATCATCAATGACTGTATGCGCCACGCTTCCAACCGCGAGGAGTTCATTGCGCTGATGGAGAGCGAGGGCTACAAGGTTCGCTGGGAAAAGTCCCGAAAGAATATCACCTATACCTCGCCGAGTGGCTGGCAGTGTCGGGACCGTTTGCTGTTCGGTGACAAATATCTAAAGGAGAACATGGAATATGAATTCAGGATCAGAGAAGAAATTATCTATGGACGAGCTCATGGCCCTGAACCGGCCCGAGCCTTCACCGCAGCCGACAGCGCGGGAGTCGAGTTCACCGATCACGCCCATTGTCATCCAGTGTCCGCTGCCGGAGGCTCTGACGATGCTGACACAGAAGACAGAATCCATCGGGTGGGAAGTGCGTGGAATGCGGGAGTATCTTCCGAACCTGAGATCACACACAGACCTGACAGCGGTGCAGAACAGCATGGCGGAGATCCAGAAATCGTTGACGGAGATGACCACTCTGCTGGAACAGGCTGGGAAGAAGAAAGAAAAGCATTCCTGCAAATGGCTGGACTGGCTTCCGGACTTCGACCTGATCGTAGTGGCCAAATGGATCGTACTGGTACTGCTCATCGTGGCGGCACTGCTGGGGATGGGGTATGGCACAGCGACAGTGGTCAGCAACATCCGCAACCTGTTTCTATGAAGCCGCTCCACGCTGGACTGTATGGTCTGGCGGTAACTGGAGCGTTACTGGATGATGGTAACGAAGATGTCGAGGAACGTTACCGCCGTATCCAGGCAGAACAGGAAGCCAAAAATATCGGCGCTGTCATCGGACTGGTGGCCGGCGTAGCCATGGTGCTCACACAGGATGAGCAATCATCTACAGAACAGCAGTGGACCGAAGATCAGCAGGCAGAACAAACACAGCAGCAGACCATGTAACGGTCTGCTATTTTTGTTGCCTGACTGTAGCGTCAGGGGAAAGGAACGATATGGCGTATAAATTCAAATACAATGAGCGTCCCCGCTCCTACAGTGAAGAAAAGCATGGAGATGAGGATATTCCCTCTGCCAAGGCAGTGCGGGATACCGCAGTGGAAGAAAGGGACGGCAAGATTATAAAAAGCCGCCGACAGCATGTATGCGGCAGAGAGTACATTGTGTTCGCGGAATTCAGTTTCGGAGGAACGCAATCTACGGTCGATCTTATGAAACAGGTCATCGACCTGGAGCAGGACGCAAAAAATATTTCCGCCTGAAAAACAGGTTCGCATAGACAAACAAACCGATTGAGGGTATTGTATGGTTGCAATCTCTCAATCGGTTTGGCATTTTATGAAGGAGGTCAATATGTTACAGCCAAACCAAAAGATCACGGCGCTCTATTGCCGTCTGTCCCGAGATGATAATCTGGAGGGCGACTCCAACAGTATCCAGAACCAAAAACTTATCCTGCAAAAGTACGCCGATGAGAATGGGTTCCAGAACACCAGATTTTATGTGGACGATGGCTATTCCGGCGCGAATTTCAATCGCCCAGCCTGATGTGCGCTACATCGCTGTCAACGACAATGTTGACACCAAGTATGAAAACAGCAACGAGCTGATGCCTTTCAAGAATTTGTTCAATGAGTGGCACGTACGGGACTGCAGCCGCAAGGTGCGGAATGTAGTGAACGCCAAGGCACAGCGGGGAATCCGGGTGGGGACACGAGCTCCTTACGGCTACCGCAAGGGTGCAACCAAGGACTCTCCTCTGTTGGTGGATGAGGAGGCGGCGGCTGTCGTCAAACGCATCTTCGCCATGTGCGCCGGCGGAATGGGACCAGCCCAGATTGCAAAGCAGCTCAAGAAAGAATGCATCTACAGTCCATCCATGTACGCCTATACGAAATTCGGCACATCCCATTCCGGGCTGAATGCAGAGCGGCCCTACAACTGGACTGGCGACATGGTGGCGGATATGCTTCAGAACATGGTCTACCTTGGGCACACGGTCAACCTTCGCTACAGCACCAAGTCCTACAAGGACAAAAAACGATGTGAACGCCCCAAATCAGAGTGGCTTATCTTTGAGAATACTCATGAAGAGCTGGTGGATCAGGAAACCTGGGATATCGTACAGGAGGTGCGATCTCATAAGCGCCGCCGCACGAATATGGATGAGCAGAATATGTTCTCTGGATTGGTGTATTGTGCGGACTGCGGTAAGCCCATGGTATTGCACCGGGCGCACACCATGAAGCCGGAACAGAATCAGAGCTACAGAGTTTGCCAGGAGCGACCCGGAGCGGTTCGCCGCATATATTCAGCAAAAGCAATCTACTGAGGTGGCAAAGGAGATCCGGGGGTTGGAACGGGAATTGTCCACGATGCGGAAACGGGATGGCGAACTGGATGTAGTGTTCAAGCGGATATATGAGGACAGCGCCTTGGGACGGGTGAGCAATGAGCAGTTCCGTTTGCTGTCTGAGGCATACTCCAAGGAGAAAGCGCAGCTGGCCGAAGCCATCCCTGCCACGGAGGAGCGCCTGGAGAAACTACGCAGTAGCATGGCCAACGCCAAGAACTTCATCGCCAAGGCCAGAAAGTTCACCGACATGACGGAACTGACCCCGGAACTGCTCCGCACCTTTGTGGCGAAAATCATCGTGTATGAGAAAGAGGTCAAATACTCCAAGCACGCACCGCAGAAGATCCACATCTGTTTTCGGGACTTCAACCTCAACGAGACAGACGATATGCTTCTATGCGGAGAGACAACAGAAAAGGCAGACAGTACAATAGCGAAACTGGGGGATTGTCGGTTACCGGACAACCCCTCCGTCGGGGCGTTAAGAAAACATGCCGGTGGCATGTTTTTAGCCACGATCTCGGCGGCTATGCCGCCGTAGCTGCCACCTCCCCTTACACAGGGGAGACTTTGGATGATGTGCTCCCACAATTCGATCCATGCCGCCATCGGCGGCACACCGAAGCTCTTCACTGCGCCCCGTCAGGGGTGCTTTCGTTCCACCCGTAAATTTTAATGAGCCGCTGGCTGGTGTAATAATACGCGCCTGCGGGGAAGTCCGTATAATTGGTGGTGTTGGAGCACAGCAGATAGTCCACCGTCTGACCCGCCTCGTCCCGGATGATGCCGGAGATCACGGTGGTGTGGTTGTGTCCGCCGTCAGGGCCAAGGATCAGGATATCCCCCACCTCGCCGGTGTAGTAGTTGGCCTCGGTGTCCGCCACCAGACCGTAGCCCTCGTTCTCACGGGCATAGCTGTAGAACCGGCCCACGTTGATCCACGACAGGTCAAGGCTGTTCTGGCCGTACCAGTACCACTTGCTGCCGCCCTGCTCGTCCATGGGAATACCGCCTGCCAGCAGCACCTGTGAGCCGAAGTTCATGCAGTTGCCGCCCACGTCGTCATAGGCATGCCACGCGCTGCTGCGCTGGTGGTCGTACTGCCGCATGTACTGCTCCGCCGCCGCCCGGTCATAGGGATGGTCGCACGTCAGCGTCACCTGCACCGTCTCCTGCCGCTGGAGCTGCCGCCGTTCGATGGCACGCAGCAGCTGCTGGAGCTGTCCGTCCTCCTCCTTGCCCTCCTGATAGGTCAGGCTGAAATAAGGGTTGTCGTCAGCCTCGTGGTGCTTGATGAGCCAGCCGTCCCCCTCCGGCACCAGCTCGAAGATGTGGGGCACGTCATAGAGCTTGCTGTCCACCTCCGGCGTGGCGGCAAAGTGCATCACCGCCGACTCGTCGGCCTCGATATGTATCTGCCCCTCCACGGCGTCCTCCTCGGTGGAGGGCTCCGCCTTGGTGACGGTCAGCACATAGTCCACGTCCTTCATCCGCAGGTCGATCAGCGCCCGGGCTCGGATGGCGTTCAGGGTGCGGATGGACGCCTGATGCATGGCGGCGTCCTCCTCATCGGAAAACAACGCCGTCAGTTGAGGCTCGTCAAACAGGGCGATATCGGTGTACCAGTCGGTCAGCAGCCGGGTCATCAGCTGCTTCTGCGTCTCCGTCACCAGTCCCTCCGGATCTTCCACCCGTCCGCTGACGGAGGTGGAAAAGCCGTCGTCCGGCGGTGCGGTCTGCTCCTCCTGCCCCTGGTTCGTCTGTGTCTGGCCGTTCTCCGCCGGAGAATTGTCCGGCTGCTGGCCGCAGGCGGTCAGCAGCATACAAAGCGCCAGCAACAGGGCGAAAAGCTTTCGTTTCATAAAAAACCCTCCCAAGATGCGACTGTGCGGCACCCCGGGGTAGGGTGTCGCACAGCTTTGTTTTTATTTTGCGTATTCCACGACCTTGGTCTCACGCAGCACGTGAACCTTGATCTGGCCGGGGTACTCCAGCTCGTTTTCGATGCGCTTGGCAAGCTCGCGGGCCAGAATGACCATCTGATCCTCGTTGACCTGCTCCGGCTTCACCATCACGCGCACCTCGCGGCCCGCCTGAATGGCATAGCTTTTCTCCACGCCGGGATAGGAGCTGGTGATCTCCTCCAGCTTCTGCAAACGCTTGATGTAATTCTCAAGGTTTTCGCGGCGTGCGCCGGGACGGGCGGCAGAGATAGCGTCAGCCGCCTGCACCAGGCAGGCCACCAGCGTCTTGCACTCCACGTCGCCGTGATGAGCCTGAATGGCGTGGACGATCTCTTCCTTCTCCTTGTACTTCCGGGCATACTCCACGCCCAGAGACACATGGGTGCCCTCAAACTCGTGATCCAGCGCCTTGCCGATATCGTGCAGCAGGCCTGCCCGCTTGGCGGCGTGAACATCGGCGCCCAGCTCGGCGGCCATCATGCCGGCGATATGGGACACCTCGATCGAGTGCTGCAGCACGTTCTGACCGTAGCTGGTACGGTAGTGGAGGCGGCCCAGCAGCTTCTGCAATTCGGGGTGCAGGCCGCGGACGCCGGTCTCCAGCACAGCGCGTTCGCCCTCGGAGCGGATGACGGCATCCACCTCCCGCTTGGCCTTCTCCACCATCTCCTCGATATGGGTGGGATGGATGCGGCCGTCGGCGATCAGCTTTTCCAGCGCAAGGCGCGCCACCTCGCGGCGTACCGGCTCGAAGCAGGACACCGTGATGGCTTCAGGCGTATCGTCGATGATCAGGTCTGCGCCGGTCAGCGTCTCGATGGCGCGGATGTTGCGGCCCTCGCGGCCGATGATGCGGCCCTTCATCTCGTCATTGGGCAGGGGTACCACACTGACGGTGATCTCGGCCACATGGTCGGCGGCGCAGCGCTGGATAGCGGTGGCCACGATCTCACGGGCGCGGGTGTCGGCTTCTTCCTTGGCGCGGGCTTCGATCTCCTTGATCTTCAGGGCAGTCTCGTGGGTAACCTCAGACTCCACCTGCGCGATCAGGTACTGCTTGGCTTCCTCGGCGGTAAAGCCGGAGATGCGCTCCAGCATTTCCGTCTGGCTGCGCTTGATGAGCTTGATCTCCTCCTGCTCGCGGTCAGCGGCGGCATGCTTGGCAGCCAGCGCTTCTTCCTTTTTCTCGATCTGCTCGGTCTTGTGATCGAGGTTTTCTTCCTTCTGCTGCAAACGGCGCTCCTGCTTCTGCAGGTCGGCGCGGCGTTCCTTGACTTCCTTCTCGTATTCGTTTCTGGAGCGCAGGATCTCCTCCTTCGCTTCCACCAATGCTTCGCGTTTCTTACTCTCGCCATTCTTGATGGCTTCGTTGACGATGCGCAGCGCTTCCTGTTCGGCATCCTGGATCTTGCCCTGGTCACGCTTCTGCTTCTGCCGTTGGATCAGAATACAAGTGAGGAGGCCAAGAACAAACGCAACAACGACCATTATCGCCGCGTATACGATTTTGATCATGGTTTCCTCCTGTAAAAATGGTGTATCCGGGCGTTTGTCTCCGTCCAGTGGGACGATGACTGCCCATAGAAAACAATCGAACGAAACCCCTATATCGCCCGATAATAATCCTTCATAATTCTACCCTCATTACGGTAAACTGTCAAGAAGAAAAACATACTGTTGTGAAAAATTTGTCCGCACGGGAAAAACATTTTGTCGAATGTGCCTATAGCCTTACGTATTCCGACCGGACGTACCCCGCCAGATTCCCGTAGCCCATGCTGTACCAGCCGTCTGTCTGGCCGTACACCGTCAGCTGAGCCTCATGGGGGACGCTGCCCACCACCTGCCCGCTCATGGCCGGATAGGCCCGCACGTTCAGGGCGTCCCGCTCCGTGACCACCGTGCCCGTTCGGGGCGTCATGGGATAGATAAAGGGCAGGGCGAAGTACTCTGCCAGCGACCGGGACAGGTTTTCCGCGATGTTCTGCACGTTGTCCTGTATCCACACCGCGTCGGCGGTGTTGTCGTGGTAGCCGATCTCCAGCAGCACCGACGGCGGCTTGGGCTGCCGCACCTCTCCCAGTGCCGTGGTGGCGCGGGCCGTCACCAGCGAGGGCAACGGGTAAATTTCCTTCAGGTTCTCCACGAAGATGTTGGCCGCCCGCCTGCCGTTGGCGCTGGTGGGGTAGTAAAAGGCGATAATGCCCCGCTGCCGTCCCTCGGTGGAGCCGTCGCCGCTGGCGTTGGAGTGCAGCGCCAGATAGAAGTCGTAGTTCCCCCGCGCCGCCTGGGCGATGGAGGACGCGGCGGTCATATCCGGCGTGTTGCGGGTAAAGCGGATGGTGTTGGCCCGCAGATACGGCTCCATGGCGTCGGCGATTTGGTTCATCCAGTATTCCTCGCTGCCGGAGTCGGTGATGTACGGATTATATTCCTGTGTACTTGGTGAAATATAAATGTTGGGCATGGCGATTCCCCTTTCCGCATTTCTCCCTCATATATATGTAGCGCAGAGGAAAAGAATGTGCTATAATCCATTATTATTCACATCACACGACAGGAGAGAACCGCCATGAAAGCACTGCGTCCCTATCCCAAGATCACCATCACCCCCAAGGGGGAAGCCGCCCTGACAGGCGGGCACCCGTGGGTCTACGAGGGCGAGGTGACCGCCGTCGACGGCACGCCGGAGGACGGCGCGCTGGTGGACGTGGTGAGCCGCCGGGGCAGTTGGCTGGGCTGCGGCTTCTACAACAGCAACTCCAAAATTCACGTGCGGCTTCTCAGCCGCAACGCCAACGACGACTTTTCCGACGCCTTCTGGGAGCGCCGCGTCCGCTACGCCTGGGACTACCGCAAGACCGTCATGGGCGAGACCGACAGCCGCTGCTGCCGCCTCATCTTCGGCGAGGCTGACCTGTTCCCCGGCCTGACGGTGGATCGGTTCGAGAGTGTGCTGGTGACCCAGACCCTGAGTCTCGGCATGGAGCGCATCAAGGATCGCCTGTTCCCTCTGCTGGCAAAGGTGCTGCGGGAGGACGGGCAGGATATCCGGGGCATCTACGAGCGCAACGACGTGGCCCTGCGGGAGCGGGAGGGCATGGCGCAGAACAAGGGCTGGTACGCCCTGCCCGGCGAGACGCCGCCGGAGAAGACCTGCGTGGATATCACGGAAAACGGCATCGTTTATACGGTGGACTTTGAAAACGGCCAGAAAACCGGCTTCTTTCTCGACCAGAAGTATAACCGCCTCGCCGTGGCCAAGCTGGCCAAGGGCAAGACGGTGCTGGACTGCTTCACCCACACCGGCAGCTTCGCCCTGAACGCCGCCAGGGGCGGCGCGGCTCATGTCACCGCCGTGGACGTGTCGGAGTTCGCCGTGCAGTGCGCGGCGGAGAACGCCCGCCGCAACGGGCTGGACGGCGTCATGGACTGTGTGGCCGCCAACGTGTTCGACCTGCTTCCGGAGCTGGAAAAGCAGCCCAGAAAGTACGATTTCATCATCCTCGATCCCCCCGCCTTCACCAAAAGCCGCAAGACGGTGCACAACGCCATGACCGGCTATAAGGAGATCAACTACCGGGCCATGAAGCTGCTGCCCCGGGGCGGGTATCTTGCCACCTGCTCGTGCAGCCACTTCGCCACGGAGGAGCTGTTCATCAAGATGCTCCACAGTGCCGCCCGTGACGCGGGGGTGCAGCTGCGGCAGATCGAAGCCCGCCAGCAGTGCGCCGACCATCCCATCCTTTGGGGCGTGGAGGAGACGAATTATCTGAAGTTTTTTGTGTTTCAGGTGGTGTAAAAGGGAATTTCGTCCCCTCGGGGACGAGGTACTTTTGCCCGTGGCGGCAAAAGTACCTCAAAAACGCCACTTAAATCTGCGGTTTAAGAATCCGCGCACGCTGTTCCTATTACAAATTTACAGCCTTATACCACGCGTCCGCAGAACACGGCTAATTTCGTTGCGTATGACGTATCAACTTTCTTCCTGCGCCGCTGCCGCTGATGTTATCAACGGTAGAACCAACAGCGTTGTTCGGCGTAGGCATCAGCGGCAGCGGCGCCGGAGCTGAGACGATCCTTTTAACGAAACGAAAAGAAAATACTTACGCAAACGTGAGGTATGCACTCCTACCTCCGCACAACGCATAGCGCGCCGGGAGGTGAAGGAACCGGAGGTTCCTTCCGGTGTTTTTGCCTACTTTTGTCACTGTTGACAAAAGTAGGTCGCGCCGGGGCGCGAAACTCCCCAACATCAAACATATCAAAAACCGGGCCCATCGGGCCCGGTTTTATCATTTACGCAGCATCCTCCGGTGTATCCTCCACGCCATCCGGCACGGGAGACGACTGATCCGCGCTGGATTCGATGCTGTAGATTGGCTGGGCGATCCCGCCTGCCGCCGCGTAGCAGCGCACCGTCACCACATCACCCACGTTCAGCAGTATCAGCTCCGGTGTGTCCGCGGCCTTTCCGCTGTACCACACGCCGTCGATGCACAGATAGTACCACGTGTTCCCGTCCATGACGGCGCTGCGGATATCGGTGACGGCTCCGGTGTGGGCGTCGGTCAGCGCCAGCTGATCGTCCGGCAAGGCGCTGTCCTCCGGCTGAATAAGGTTGGCGTTCAGCAGCATCTGCCGGTAGTTGCTCTCACACTCCGCCACGGTGCCGCCGGTGGCCACGATCTGGTACTGGCTGACGTTGACCATGGCGTACATCTTCACCAGTCCCGCCGCGTCCTTCAGCGCCATGAAATAGGTGGGTTGCTCCGCCACGTTCAGCAGCAGCGGGAAGGTGGCGGTGTACTTCATCTGCTGCACCTGACCCTGGGCGGACTCCATGGCGGAGTACTCCTCTGCACCGGCCACGGCGTAGAACCGCGTCTCCTTGGTGCGCTGGTTGGACAGAATGAAACCCACGTTGGACTCGTCGGACACCACAGAGGTAATGCCGGTATACATATATACATCGTCACCGATGGCGATGTAGTTATACCCCTCTGTAGTGACGGTCACCTCCCGCTGTCCGAACAGGGAGTTCCAGAAGCCGTTGATATAGGTGCCGTGGTAGTCGTACTGCTGGATAATAAGATCGGCGGTATAAACATGGTCTACCCATGTGGGGATATCCGCCACATCATAATACGCCGTCTCGCCGGTGACGGCATTCACCAGCGCCGCGCCGGTGATATCCGTGCCGCCGAACAGACCGATGGTGCGGTCGATGCGGGGACAGACCCACCACGGGCATCCCTCCTCGTCGATCTCGAAGGCGGGCTCGTCAAAGAGATAGGTGGGATAGTGGAACCGGAGATAGCGGTACAGATTGCGGCCGAAATGCTCGGCGGGCGTGTACCGGATCCCCTCCTCCAGCCGCACCACCTCCACATTCTGTGTCACCATGTCGATGATGAGATAGGCGGGCAGACCGGCGGAACGGTTATTCAGCCACTTGATGATGTCGCCGTATTGCAGGGTGGTGACGCGGACGGGGCGGCCCTTGTAGTTGATCTGGGTGTAGTTATCGGCCACCTCGAACTGGGACACCATGTCCGCCAGCTCGCCCAGCTTGCGGTTGCCCAGCTTGGCGGCGGAGTCCTTGTCCAGCATGGGGATCTGGTCAAAGGAGATCTCCTCCACCTCGGCGGCGAAGTCGCCGTTTTCCACCGTCAGCAGATCACGGTAGCTGCCTGCCCGGAACACCTGCCAACCCACCGCGCTGCCGACCAGCGCCGTGACCACCAGCAAAATCGCCAGCGCCAGCGGGATCAGGCACTGCTTTTTCAGAAATTTGAAGTAGCCCTTTACGCCATCCCCCTGAAATCCGGAGGTCATCACGGCGCACAGGCCGTACACGCCGCACACCAGCAGCGTGAACACGTAGAATTCCGGCGCTTTCAGATTAATGGGCGGCAGGACGACATAGAAGTACGCCGCCGCAAAAACCAGCGTCACCGCCAGATTCAGCACCGTGCGGCCAAAGGGGGTGCCGACGGCCTTACGGGGCTTGGGGGTATGGCCCTCCCGGTGGAAGGGATTCTGACCCCGGAAGCCCTGAAAATTGGGATCATTCCAGTTGGTGTTCATAGGGTTCTCCTTTCGGTGTTTGAGGGTGTTTCGCACCTGCGGCGCGAGGAAAGTTTCGCCCTGCGGGGCGAGACACTTTTGGCCACGGCCCCAAAAGTGTCCAAAAGGGCCGCTTAAACCTGCGGTTTAAGAATCCGCGCACGCTATGTCCTTTACAAATGTGATACCTTATACCACGCGTTCGCGGGAAATGGTTATTATCGTTGCGTATGACGTATTGACTTTCGTTTTGCGCCGCTGCCGCTCATGCGTTGCAACGGTAGAAGATGAATCGCTGTACGGCGGCGCGATGAGGGGAGCGATCCGAGCGCTGCCAGTGGCAGATACAGCGAGGTGAGCGAGTGGAAGCGGTCAAAATTTCAAGCGCCCGCCGTAAGGCAGCGTAGAAATTTTGGGCACCGCAACAGGATCATCGCGCCCTACGAAATTCTATCGGTGACCATTCCGTAGGGCGGGGTGACCACACCCCGCCGCCTGAATCGACACGTCATCGGCATTTGCTTCGTAGGGGAGGGGCTCTGCCCCTCCCGCTCGATGACGGTAATGCCATCGATAGCGCCTTTGTAGGGGCCGACGACTCTGTCGGCCCTATCGGAAATGGTGCGGTCATCATCAGGGCGGACAGAGTCGTCCGCCCCTACACGCCATTTGCTGTACACTGTCCGTATACGGGCGGCCATCGTGAACATCGGCTCTATACATTTCTATTATACCCTACCCCACCCTCTCTTGTACAGCAATTTCAACTTGCATTTTCCGTTTTCTTCCGTTTTGGGGCGCAACTTCAGGTTGCGCAGACCGTTCACAGATTGTTTACAGAAAAAGTCAAAGAAAGTCAAATTTACCTATTGACATTGTAGGTGGGCAGGTGTATCATATGTTCAAAGATCAAAGAAAGGCAAAGTCAAACAAGGAGGTCTTGCATATGGGTATCTCGGACGTGATCGCCAGCTTTATCCAATCGGCATTGGATGAAACGGACGGTGTGCTGGAGCTGCAGCGCAGCGATCTGGCCCAGCGGTTCAACTGCGTGCCCAGCCAGATCAACTACGTCATGTCCACCCGCTTCTCTCCGGAGCACGGCTACATTGTGGAAAGTCGCCGGGGCGGCAACGGCTACATCCGCATCACGCGGGTGCGGACAGACCGCAAAACGCTGCTGATGCACGTCATCAACTCCATCGGCGACGAGTTGGACGCCGCCAGTGCACGGGCCATCGTGCAGAATCTGGTGGACAGCGAAGCCATTTCCGCCGAGGCGGGACGGTCTCTGCTGGCCGGAACCGGCGACCGGGCGCTGCGCCGGGTGGACAAAAGCTGCCGCGACATGCTGCGCAGCGATATCTTCAAGCAGGTATTGATCCATTTGGTTTGATTTTTCCAAAGGAGGTTATGATTTATGAAATGCGAACGCTGTGGCCGTAACGAAGCCACCTTCTATTATCAGAGCAATATCAACGGCAGAGTGACACAGGTGCATCTGTGTCCCGACTGCGCGGCGGAGCTGGGCTATACCAGCCGTCTGGAGCAGAGCTTCCGTCCCTTCCGCCGCAGCTTCTTCGATCCCTTCTCGCTGCTGGAGGATTTCGGTATGCTGTCCAACCGCATGACCGAGTTCCCCGCCCCGCTGGAGGAAGCGGCCCGTGCCGCTGCCGGCATCCCCGAAAGCCCTGACGCGCCCGCCGGACTGGTGGGCCGGGATGAGGCTGTCCGTCTCCAGAAGGAGCGGGAGCGCAACGCGCTGGAAACCCAGCTGAAGAACGCTGTGGACAGCGAGAACTACGAGGAAGCGGCCCGTCTGCGTGACGAGCTGAAGAAGCTCTCCGCGTAAGACCCAAAATAGGAAAAAGGATGTGACCATTTATGAATGAGAATAAATTCACCCCTCGTGCTGAGGAATCCCTGCGTCTGGCGCAGGAAGCCGCCCAGGATATGGGCCATGATTACGTAGGCTGCGAGCATCTGCTGCTGGGTCTGCTGCGGGAGGAAGAGGGCATTGCCCACCGCGTGCTGACCGAATACGGCCTCACCGACGAGATGATCTCCGGTATCCTGCGGCATAACGTGGGACAGGGCACCTCCGGCGACGCGCCCAGTCAGGGCCTGACGCCCCGCGCCAAGAGCGTCATCGAGCTGGCTGTGGGCGAATCCCACCGGATGGGCGCCGGGTACATCGGCACCGAGCATCTGTTGATGGGCCTGCTGCGGGAGGGCAGCAATATGGCCGTGCGCATCCTGCGCACCGTGGGTGTGGATCCCCGGAAGATGTACGCCAGCGTGCAGCAGAAGCTCAGCGAGAGCTCGCCCCACACCGTCACCAGCGGCACAAGCACCCCCAACAAGGAGAACAAAAAGACCGGCAAGACGCTGGAGGAATTCACCCGCGACCTGACCGAAGCCGCCCGTCAGGGCAAGCTGGATCCTGTCATCGGCCGCGATAAGGAAATTCAGCGTGTGGTGCAGATTTTGTCCCGCCGCACCAAGAACAACCCCGTGCTGATCGGTGAGCCCGGCGTCGGCAAGACCGCCATCGCCGAGGGTCTTGCCCAGCGCATCGCCAGTGCCGACGTGCCGGAGGAGCTGCTGAACAAGAAGCTGCTGAGCCTTGACCTCAGCGGCATGGTGGCCGGTACCAAGTACCGCGGCGAGTTTGAGGAGCGTATCAAGAACGCGCTGGACGAGGTGAAGAAGGACGGCAACGTGATCCTGTTCATCGACGAGCTCCACACCATCGTTGGCGCAGGCAGCGCCGAGGGCGCTGTGGACGCCGCCAACATCATCAAGCCCGCTCTGGGCCGTGGTGAGATTCGCGTCGTCGGCGCAACCACCCTGAACGAGTACCGCAAGTACATCGAGAAGGATGCCGCGCTGGAGCGCCGGTTCCAGCCCGTCACCGTGGGCGAGCCCTCTGCCGAGGACACCGTGGCCATTCTGAAGGGCCTGCGGGATAAGTACGAAGCTCACCACAAGCTGACCATCACCGATGAGGCGCTGGAGGCCGCCGTATCCCTCTCCCGCCGGTATATCAACGACCGTTTCCTGCCGGATAAGGCTATCGACCTGATGGACGAGGCCGCCTCGCAGGTGCGTATGAAGGCGGAGAGCGCCTCCCCCGACCTGAAGTCGCTGGAGGAGAAGATCGCCGCCCTGCACCGTGAGAAGGCGGAAGCCATCACCGCCCAGGACTACGAGAAGGCCGCTCAGCTGCGGGATATCGAGAAGAATTACACCGATCAGGTGGAGATCGAGCGGGACAACTGGCGCAGAAAGCTGAGTCAGAACCGCGGCACCGTCACCGCCGACGACATCGCCAACGTGGTGGCCGGCTGGACGGGCATCCCCGTCAACCGTCTGACGGAGGACGAGAGCCTGCGTCTGCTGCGTCTGGAGGAGACGCTGCACCAGCGTGTGGTGGGGCAGGACGAGGCCGTCACCGCCGTGGCCCGCGCCATCCGCCGTGGCCGTGTGGGTCTGAAGGACCCCAAGCGTCCCATCGGCTCCTTCCTGTTCCTGGGCCCCACCGGCGTAGGCAAGACCGAGCTGTGCAAGGCGCTGGCCGAAGCCATGTTCGGCGATGAAAACGCCATGATCCGTATCGACATGTCCGAGTATATGGAGCGTCACACCGTGTCCCGTCTGGTAGGCTCTCCTCCCGGCTATGTGGGTCACGAGGAGGGCGGCCAGCTGACCGAAAAGGTGCGCCGCAAGCCCTATTCCGTGGTGCTGTTCGATGAGATCGAAAAGGCCCACGAGGACGTGTGGAACATCCTGCTGCAAATTCTGGAGGACGGCATCGTCACCGACTCTCAGGGTCGCCGGGTGGACTTCAAGAACACCGTCATCGTCATGACCTCCAACGTGGGCGCCAAGAACATCACCGCCGCTGAGAACGCCCCGCTGGGCTTTGACGGCAGCGAGAAGCAGAAGGAAGCCAACGAGACCGCCCGGTTCGCCCGTATCAGGGAAGCCGTGATGGCCGAGCTGAAGCGCACCTTCAAGCCGGAGTTCCTGAACCGTATCGACGAGACCATCGTGTTCCGCCAGCTGACGGAGGAGGACATTGTGAAGATCGCCCACCGTATGCTGTCCGTCACCGGCAAGCGTATGGCCCAGCAGGGCATCACGCTGGTGTCCGACGAGGACGCGGTTGCGGCTCTTGCCAAGGACGGCTTCGACGCCGAGTATGGCGCACGTCCCCTGCGCCGTTCCATCCAGAACACCGTGGAGGACGCCGTGGCCGAGCAGATGCTGGAGGGCAAGCTGAAGTACGGCGACACCGCCAAGGTAACGCTGCATGACGGCAAGGTGGTCGTGGAGAAGATTCCCGCCGCCGAAGCGCAGGCCGAAGCCATCGCCGAGGAAGCGGAGGAAGCCGCCGGTGAAGCCGAGTCTCCCGCTGAAGCAGCGGAGGATTCCCCTGACCACCCCCAAAGCGCCGAATAAAGGGTAAATAAAGCAAACAGGAACCGCTCAGGCCGTTTGGCCCGAGCGGTTCCTTGTTGGATACCCCTGCCTGTCCGAGTAGACAGGCAGGGGTATTTTTCTGTACGGAATATGTAAACTCCCCTTAAACAAAACGGGGAAAATTTTGGAAAGGTGTACTTTTGCAAATTGTAAAGGTACGCCTTTCTTAATACAAGTATACACCAATCCGTTGATTTTTCAAGGGTCAAGTTAACGATTGAATGTAGAAAATCGCGGTTTTGAATTGTACACTTTCCAATATTATAACAACATGGAGGAAAGAAAATGAAAAGATTGGCAAGCGTCCTGTTGGTGCTGCTGATGCTGTTGAGCCTTGTGGCCTGTGGGAAGAAGAGCATGAAGGAACAGCTGGTGGGCTCGTGGTACACGAGCGATGGCGGCAGCCTTGCGATGACGCTCTACGACGACGGAACCTGTGTTGTGGGGCAAAGTGTCACCGGCGACAAGATCAGCATGGAGTGGAGTCTTATCGATGACGAGCTGTTGAAGCTGACGATGGATGGCCAAGACAGACTCTCTCTTATTATCACAAGCATGTCGGAGGACAGCATAAACGTCTATCTGGAGAGCTATCCGGATCAAGTGATGATCTTCCAAAGAGTCGGAAGCTAATCGGATATCAATAAGGCATAAGACGGCTCGTACTGTTATAAATGATGCCCTGCTGATCGACTTTTGGAATAGTGTCGAATGAGAATACGTGAAGGTGCCGGGCACGTAAATGCGCACGGGAGGAAAGAGAATGAACCTTAGAGAGAAGCTGGCAGAGGCCCAATATATCCACCGTGGAGAAAACGGAAAGTATATCAGTGACCAGTGCGGCTTTGGATGTGACCATTCCTATCTGGTGAACAATGATGATTCTGGTCGCCCCTGCTATAGAATGTGCAGAAGGCTTGGTATCCGCGTGGACGACTATGATTCTTGCAGGTACTTTAGTAATGATCGGGAAATGGATCTGATCCGGCAGTACGCGGCGACAATCAAGCGTGAGCCGGGTGTAACGCAAAATAACACGCCTCACCCGCCGGCGGAGAAGAAAAAGAGCGGCGGGAAATGGCTGGTACTTATCGTCGTTATTGCCGCGATCTGCTATTGCGCCGTTAAATATTTCTAAAGCAGGAGGAGAACATGGAGGGCGTAATCGCGGTAGTATATACGCTTTGGGCGATTTATTCCGGCTATAAGGTAATGTCGCGCCGTGCCAACTGGCAGCAAATGAATGTGGTCGTCAAGGTGATACTGACAGTCGTCGTGGGATATGTGGTCGGCGCGTTTTATCTGCTTTACCTTATTCTTAAGCTGTTGGGATTTTTGGAGGTATAACGGATAAATCAATGCGCATTTTTGAAAAAACCTATTGGCAGCTGATGGACGCCATGCCAGTCGTACCGCCGGAGATAGGCGGGATCCTGGGCGGCAGTCCCAGCGTGATCTGCGAGTACAAGATAGACACAGGGACAGGAAAAGGCTGTGGCTGCTCCTATGCGCCGAATGTGGAGCGCCTGAATGCGGAAATCAAAGAATGGCAGAAACGAGAGATCGCCTTTCAGGGAATGTTCCACACGCATTTTTTTGGCGTGCGAACATTATCGGACGGGGATATTGCCTATATAACGGCAATTATGCGGGCAATGCCCCAAAGTGTCAGTGAACTGCATTTTCCTGTTGTTGTATTGCCGGACAGGGAGATGATCTCCTATTTGGCGGTGCGCAGCGGAAATGAAGTTAAAATTAGAGAAGAGACCGTAACTATTGCAGCGAAAGGAGAATGACAATGGAAAAAAAGATTGAGATCAGACTGCCGGAGGGAACGTTCTGCGGGAACTGCCGTGATTGCCGGTATGCCGACTGGAGCAACACCGACTCTTACGGAAGAGTTTACTGTGACGGTGGATACGGTGGGTACAATAGGCCCGGAGATCGAAACGGATGCAACTATTGGCGTGAAGGCTAAGTAAACAGATGCGGCTATGCTGCGATCAAAAGAACAGCTCGGGCAGCTGCCGTGCTGTTCTTTTGACCTTCTCTTCGCTTGCAGCATTCCTGCGATCCGCCCAATGTCAACTCCAGTTGCGGATTTGGAAGCCCTGATAGGTGGACTTTACATCCCGTTTTTGGTAGAATAGCACCAGAAACGGAAAGGAGAAACGCCTATGACCTTTGGAGAAAAGCTGCAAGCCCTGCGCAAGGCCCGCGGTTGGAGTCAGGAGGAGCTGGCCACGCAGATCAATGTCTCCCGGCAGGCTCTGTCCAAGTGGGAGAGCGGCGCGTCCGTGCCGGACACGGAGAACGTGGTGGCCCTCAGCCGCCTGTTCGGCGTCAGCACCGACTACCTGCTGCTGGAGAATGGAGAGACCACGGCGCAGGCCGCGCCGACGGCTGCTCCATCGGCGGAGAGCAAGTGGCCGATCATGCGCATCGTGTGGCTGTTCACGATGATCCTCGCCATTCTGGGGAAGATCGCCCTGCGTATCTGGGCCTCGACCCTGCCGCCCACTGTCGTATATAATGGGTCGGATCGAGTAGGAGAACTGACCGGCATGCGGAATCTGACCGAAACCTATGACGTAGGCTGGCTGGTTTTTCTGACGTGGTTCTTGCTGCTCCTGGGCCTTGCGGGTACGGTGCTTTACAAGCAGCTGCGGGAATTCTTCTTCGGCGGCTGGCTGAAATAACTGTGAACATAAGAAAAAGACGGCGTGCGCCGTCTTTTTCTTATGTCACCATATTGATGATCTCCTCCATGGAGAACTGCTCTTTATAGTAGCTCAGTTGGCCGTCGATCAGTTCGTCCAGCACCCGCATACCCAGCAGCTCCACCGGGGCCTTGTCATCCGTCAGGATATGATCCCCGCCGGTATAGTCCCGCAGATCCCGCGCCACTGTTTCCATCATGGCGGCGTAGCTGGTGTTTTGCAGAAGAACGCGGTTTTCGTCAAAGGTCTGCCGCAGGTCATCGGAATCGGAGCAGAATACCACCGTATTGGTGTTGGCGGGCACGTTGACGGTGTAGGTGTGGGCGAACACGCTGGACATGGTGTCGCACAGGTACTGGTTGATGGAGCCGTCCTGCGCGGAGGTCATGTTCAGGTTCACCACCATGACGCCGCCGGGCTTCAGGTGCCGCTGTACCTCGGTGAAAAACTCCACGCTGGACAGCTGAAAGGGAATGGTGATGTCCTGATAGGCGTCCACCATGATCACGTCAAACTGCTTCTCCGAGGCGGTCAGGTACGCCCTGCCGTCCTCCACCGCCACCTCCACGCTGTCCGGCAGGCCGAAATACTCCGTGGCGATATCGGCAATCTTTTTGTCGATCTCCGCGCCCTGCACCGTCACACCGGGAAAGTACCGCACGCAATAGCTAGCGTAGGTGCCGGAGCCCATGCCCAGGATCATGACGGCGCGGCTGTCGTTGTCGCTGCCGTCCATGCCCGCCATGCAGGGCGCCGCCAGCGCGTAGTCGTAGTACATTCCCGTCAGCTCCGTGTCCTTCCGCTGGATGGACTGCACGCCGAACAGCACGTTGGTGGACAGGGTGGTCTGCCGGTCGCTGTCCTTCACCTGCAAATAGTTGTAGATGGATTCGTCCTCCAGCGCGATATCATTCTCCCAGAAGGCGAAGCTGTAGGTGGGCAAGGTGAAGCACAGCCCCACGATGACCACCGCCGCCACGATGCCCTTAAGCATTTTCTTCCGGGCGAAGGCAAAGTACACGATGCCGATAGCCGCCAGTACCCCGGCGAAGATCAGGAACGTGGCCGCCGTGCCCACGGCGGGAATGGTGATGAAGGTCGGCACAAAGGTGCCGATGATGCTGCCGATGGTGTTCAGGGCGTTCAGCTTGCCCACAGTCTTGCCGGTGTCGTCCAGATTGTCCACCGTGAACTTGGTCAGCGACGGCGTCACCGTGCCCAGCAGCACGCAGGGGAAGGCGAAGATCACCAGACACGCCGCCAGCGCCGCCCAGACGAGGAAGTTTTTCGTCACGAACATGGCCAGCAGCAGACTGACGCCCGCAATGAGCCACCGCCCCACAAAGGGGATCAGGGCGATCCAGATGGCGGCGATCAGAATACGGCCATAGAGCTTGTCCGGCGAATTGGTCTTGTCCGCCAGCTTGCCGCCCCACAGGTTGCCGATGGCCATGGCGATCATGATAACGCCGATGATGACCGTCCACACGATCTGGGAGGAGCTGAAATACGGGGCCATCAACCGGCTGGCGCCCAGCTCCACCGCCATGACGGACACACCGGCGAAGAATTCGGTCACGTAGAGAAAGAGTTTGCTGCCCAGCAGCTTGTTTTCCATACTGGGAACCTCCTGTTGTTGAGATAGCAACAGTATAGTGCCTGCGGGGGATATTGTCAATATTCCGTCCTGTGGTGAGTATTGCCCTCGGGCGGAAGATTTGCTATAATAAAGGAACTTTGCTGGCGGAGAGGTGAGAGCATTCATGCGGACATTGGCGATCCTGGCGTTCTCCTTCGCGGTGGGTACGCTGGCGGCGGCACTGGAGCCGAAGGGCGGCTGGTGGCTTCCTGCCGCGGCGGTGCTGCTGGCACTGGCGGTTGCGGCGTTCTTCCTGCGTAAGCGTTTGGGAGACAAAGGCCGCCGTGCGCTGATCTGCGCGTCGTTGGCGGCATCGCTGCTGTATTTCACCGGCTATCAGCACTGGGTGCAGCAGCCGGTGCTGGACAAGTGCGGACAGGAGCTGCCCTTCTCCGGCGTGGTCTGCGGCGAAGCGTGGGAAACGGACTACGGCGCGCGGGTGACGATCCGGCTGGACGGCCATCCCTTTGCCAAAGCGGTGCTGTACGGCGATGAAACACTGCTGACGCTGGAGCCGGGCGATACCGTGTCCGGTACGGCCCAGTGGAACGACGCCGCGCAGGTGGCGGATACCCGGCTGACCACCTTTACCTCCAAGGGTATTTACGCCCTGCTGTACGCCAGAGGGGAGCTGGACGTGACCGCCGGTTCCTCCAACAGCCTGCGGTGGCTGCCGCAACGGGCGGGACTTGCCTTTCAGGAGAAGATTCGGGCCATCTGGGACGATCCCCGGACAGCGGGCATCATCTCTGCCGAGCTGACCGGCAGCAAATATGACATTGCCGACGAGGATTACCTCGTCATGCGGGGTGCGGGTCTGGCGCACCTGTTCGCGGTGTCGGGCCTTCACTGCGCCTTTCTGGTGACGCTGCTGGCTCTGCTGCTGCCCCGGTCACGGCGGCGGCTGTTCTGCGGTGTTACCATCTGCGTGCTGCTGTTCTATATGAATATGGTGGGGTTGTCGCCCTCGGTGGTTCGTGCCTGCATCATGCAGATCGCACTGCTGCTGGCGCCCCTGTTCCGCCGGGACAGCGACTCCTTTACCAGTCTGGGCATGGCGCTGCTGGTGATTTTGCTGGGCAATCCCTTTGCCGCCGCGTCCATCAGCTTCCAGCTGAGCTTTGCGGCCACCTTCGGCATTGTGATCCTGTCCGGACAGCTGTACCGCCTGTTTTTCGACTGGTATCAGGGGAAGAATAAGCATGTGCGGCGTGTGCTGGCCTTTGCCGGCGCCAATTTGGCGGTATCGCTCAGCGCCACCATCTGCACCGTGCCGCTGGTGGCCTACTATTTCAATACGCTGTCGCTGGTGTCGCCGCTGGCCAACCTGCTGGCAGTGCCTGTGGCGGGGTACGGCTTCATGGCGTCCTTCGTCACGGTGCTGGCGGGCTTCGTGTGGCTTCCGGCGGCCAGAGTGCTGGGTTGGGCGGCCTATGGTCTGATCCATGCGGTGCTGTGGATCGCGTGGGTCTTGACCCGATGGCGGTATCACGCCGTCTATTTCGATAACCACTATCTGCGGCTGTGGATGGTGGGGACATATCTGAGCTTCAGCCTGTGCGCCGCGGTGAAGAAATGGCGCAAGCGGAAGTATCTTATCGCCCTGCTGGCAACGGTGCTGACGCTGGCGCTGGCCATCTGGAGCAACACGCTGGTCTACCGTGCGGGCAACATGAACGTGGCGGTGCTGGACGTGGGACAGGGGGAGAGCGTAGCCCTCCATTCCGAGGGACAGGCCCTTCTGGTGGACTGCGGCAGCTCCAACAGCTATATCGACGCGGGCGCCGTGGCGGCGGATCAGCTGTCCGCTATGGGAATCCACCGGCTGAAGGCGGTAGCCGTCACCCATTTCCACGCCGACCATACCAACGGTCTGTATACGCTGCTGTCCCGGATACCGGTGGATACCCTGTACCTGCCGGATATAGAGGACGAGTACGGCGTCCGGGAGCGTCTGCTGGAAGCGGCGGAGCAGTATGATATTCAGGTGGAGTGGGTGCGCCGCACCACGCTGGCGGCAGCGGGCGACATGGTGGTGACGCTGTACCCGCCGGTAGGCGAGGGTGACATGAACGAGCAGGGTCTGTCCGTGCTGGGCAGCGCCCACGACTTTGACGTGCTCATCACCGGCGATATGAAGGATACCACTGAGCGGGCGCTGCTCGAAAAATATCCCATCCCGGATATCGAGGTGCTGGTGGTGGGCCATCACGGCTCCAAATACAGCTCCTGCCGGGAGTTTCTGGCGGCCACGCGGCCGGAGATCGCCGTCATCAGCGTGGGCCGCAACAGCTACGGCCATCCCGCGCCGGAAACGCTGGAGCGCTTGGAGGAAGCGGGCGCTCTCGTGCGCCGCACCGACCGGGAGGGCACCATCACCATTCATGGAGGAGACGAACATGGCGGAACATAAGGGTTTTACCCGTCTGAAGGCCGACCTGAAGGCGGAGCAGATGCAGAATGTCTATATCTTTTACGGCGAGGAGACGTATCTCCGGGCCCGGTATTTGCAGCAGGTGCGGCAGCTGCTGATCCCGGCGGGGTTCGAGGAGTTCAACGACCATCACCTCAGCGGCAAGGGCCTGACGGTGCAGGCGCTGTCCGAGGTGGTGGAGGCCATGCCCATGATGGCCCAGCACACGCTGGTCACGGTGGAGGATATGGATCTTTTCAAGCTGGACGAGAGCCAGCGGAACGCCCTGATCGCACTGCTGGAGGACTTTCCGGAGTACTGTACGCTGATCTTCATCTATGACACGCTGGACTACAAGCGGGACGGCAAGATGAAGAAGCTGTGCGCCGCGCTGGACAAGCATGTCTGCGCCGTGGAGTTTGCCCAGCAGGAGCGCGCCCAGTTGGTGAACTGGCTGCGCCGCCGGTTTACGGCGCTGGGGCATGATATCGATTCCTCCGCCGCCGACCACCTGCTGTTTACCTGCGGCACACTGATGACGGATCTGGTGCCGGAGATCGAGAAGATCGCCGCCTACGCTAAGCAGGAGCGTATCACCATCGACGATATCAACGCTGTGGCCGACCCGGTGCTGGACGCCCGAGTGTTTGACATGACCAACTGCGTCACGGCGGGGAAATATGACGACGCCGCCCGTGTGCTGGCCGACCTGCTGCGAATGCAGACGGAGCCCATCGCCATTCTGGCGGCGCTGGGCAAGGAGCTGCGGAAGCTGTACACCGCCCGCATGGCGCTGGATACCGGCAAGGACCGCTTCTGGCTGAAGCAGCTGTGGAGCATGAGCAGCGACTATCCCGCCAAGCTGCTGCTGCAGGCGGCGAAAAAGGTGGATCACGACTGGTGCAGCAGCGCCGTCATCCGCTGCCAGCGGCTGGATCGCCGCATGAAAAGCGAGCGGGGCATGGACAGCGAGGCGGAGCTGAAGCTGTTCCTGATGGAATTGGCAGGTGTCCGGTGAAGCCCCGCATCCGTGAGGTCATCATCGTGGAGGGCCGCTATGATAAAAACGCCTTGTCTCAGGTGGTGGACGCCGTGATCCTGACCACCGAGGGCTTCGGCGTGTTCCACGACAAGGAGAAGCTGTCCTATTTCCGCCGTCTGGCGGAACAGCGGGGCGTGATATTGCTGACCGACCCGGACGGTGCGGGCTTTGTCATCCGCAATCACCTGAAGGGGGCTCTGCCGCCGGAGCGGGTGAAGCAGGCCTATGTCCCCGACGTGCCGGGCAAGGAGCGCCGCAAGAAAAAGGGCGGCAAGGAGGGCAAGCTGGGCGTGGAGGGCATGTCTCCCGCCGTGCTGCTGGAGGCGCTGCGCCGCTGCGGTGCCACCTTCGAGGGAGAGGAAAGCAGGCTGCCCAGCGCCGGTATCACCCGCGCCGACCTGATGGATAAGGGGCTCATGGGCCCCAACAGCGCGGCAAAGCGGGCGGCGGTGCTGCAAACGCTGCAATTGCCGGAGCGTCTCACCACCACAGGCCTGCTGGACGCGCTGAACCTGCTGCTGACGCGGGAGGAATTCGACACGCTGTAACCCCGCCGTTCGATGGCTTTCCCCTTGCATCTGACGAAAAAATGTGCTACAATGTGTATCCAGCCCAGCGAAAGGAGGGACTTGCCATGGTGAAAAGCGGCGGCGTCAAGACGGCGGCGCAGAATCGAAAGGCCTTTCACGATTACTTCGTGGAGGAGCGGTACGAGGCCGGTATCGAGTTGGCGGGCACCGAGGTCAAGTCCATCCGGGGCGGACAGCTGAACCTGAAGGACAGCTATTGCGCCGTGACGAAAGAGGGCGAGCTGATGGTGTACAACATGCACATCTCGCCCTACGACAAGGGCAACATCTTCAACCGCGACCCCGACCGGCCCAAGCGCCTTCTGATGCACAAGCGTGAGATCCGCAAGCTTCACGAGGCCCAAAAGCTGGACGGTTACGCCCTGATCCCCCTCAGCGTCTACTTCAAGAACGGTCTTGTAAAGGTGGAGCTGGGCGTCTGCAAGGGCAAGAAGAACTACGATAAACGGCAGGCGATCGCCGAGCGGGACGCCAAGCGTGAAATGGATCGCGCCCGCCGGGAACGCTACTAGTGATACAAAGGAGGAACATCCTATGGAAAATAACCCCATTGTCACCATCGAAATGGAGGACGGCGGCATCATTAAGGCGGAGCTGTACCCCGATATCGCGCCCCAGAGCGTGTATAACTTCATCTCTCTGGCCAACAGCGGCTACTACGACGGCCTGATCTTCCACCGCTGCATCTACGGCTTCATGATCCAGGGCGGCTGCCCGCTGGGCAACGGCACCGGCGGCCCCGGCTACTGCATCAAGGGCGAGTTCAAGTCCAACGGCTTCAACAACGACCTGCGGCACACCCGCGGCGTGCTGAGCATGGCCCGTACCATGATCCCCGACAGCGCCGGCAGCCAGTTCTTCATCATGCATAAGGACGCGCCCCATCTGGATGGCGAATACGCCGCCTTCGGCATGGTCATCGAGGGAATGGATGTGGTGGACGCCATCGCTTCCACGCCCCGCAACATGATGACCAACAAACCCAAGAAGGATCAGCGCATGGCCAAGGTGCGCGTGGACACCAAGGGTGTTGACTATCCCGAGCCGGAGAAGCTGCCGGAACGGTAAATCGGAAACGAACGGTTTCCCTTCCCAGTTCCCTCTCCCGCCCGATCTCAGGCGGGCTATACGGGGGCGTACTGGTTTCGACGGGGGTGTGGAGACCGGATAAGCGGGCGGTGGCGCCTGACCACCATACAACGGGCAAATTAAAATTAACTGACAACACTAACACTGTTGCCGTCGCTGCTTAACGCAGTGACCGTCTGAACCGGAGCGGCCACCGGCCGGGGAAGGCGTCGTTTAGGTGGCGTCCGTGAGGCGGGTAAGAGTTGCCCCGCCCACGCATCATGACTCTACTGAATCGCCGCGTCTGTTGCGTGCCGCGTTGAGGAGGGAATGTCTAAATCGTAACTGCGCCCGGAGAAAGTCCTGTTAAAGCGCTTTCGGACAGGGGTTCGACTCCCCTCGCCTCCACCAAAAAAGAGATGCACCCTGAAAGGGTGCATCTCTTTTTTGGTATCGTGGGAGTCGAAACGAATTCCGAAGGCAGCGCCGAAGGGCGCTGCCTTCGGCAGAAACCAGTCCAGCGAAGCGCTATTTTTTCCTCGCCCGCTGCTTGGCAAAGGCAGCCTTTTTCGTGGGGGACATTTTGCCCTTCTGGCCGTCGGTACGGCGGCCCCGGTGGACGGTGCCCTCCGGTTTGGGCGGACGGCCGTCCTTTTTCTTTTTGGGCGGCTGCTGCCGCTCCTCCGGCTTCAGGCCAAAGTACTTTTCCCCCTTTACCGGACGGATGAGGCAATCCGGCGTAAAGCCGATGAGGTCAGTGCGCTCCGTTTTTTCCAGCGCCTCGATCACCAGCGCCCGCTTATCGCCCCGCCCCCATTGCAGCAGCGCTCTTTGCAGCGCCTTGTCGTGGGGATCGCGGGCCACATAGACCTCTTGCATCGTCCGCGGGTCGATGCCGGTATAGTACATGCAGGTGGACATGGTGCCGGGGGTGGGGTAGAAGTCCTGCACCTGCTCCGGCTGGTGGCCGGTGCGCTTAAGGAACACCGCCAGCTCCACCGCGTCGTTCAGCGTGCAGCCGGGGTGGGAGGACATGAGGTAGGGTACCAGATACTGCTCCCGTCCGTCGGACTCGTTCAGCTTCTGGTACTGCCGCCAGAACTTCAGGAACACATCGAAATGGGGCTTGCCCATGTAGTCCAGCACCGCGCTGACGCAGTGCTCCGGTGCTACCTTCAGCTGGCCGCTGATGTGATAGTCCACCAGCTCCTTGAAAAAGTCCTTGTTCCTGTCTTGCAGCATGTAGTCATACCGGATGCCGCTGCGGACGAACACCTTCTTGATGCCGGGGATCTTCCGCATCCGCTGCAAAAGCTCCGTGTACTCGCTGTGGTCGGCGTCCAGATTCTTGCAGGGCTCCGGGGCCAGACAGGACTTGCCCTTGCACATACCGTGTTCCTTCTGCTGGCGGCAGGAGGTGTGGCGGAAGTTGGCGCTGGGGCCGCCTACATCGTGGATATAGCCCTTGAATTTTTGGTCGTGGGTCAGCAGCTCCGCCTCGGCCAGCACCGATTCGATGCTGCGGGAGGTGACCATCCGCCCCTGATGGAAGGCCAGCGCGCAGAAATTGCACCCGCCGAAGCAGCCCCGGTTGTGGCAGATGGAGAACCGCACCTCCTCGATGGCGGGGATGCCCTCGGTGTACATGGGATGCACCTCGCGGGTGAAGGGCAGGTCATAGAGCCTGTCCATCGATTGACGGTTCAGGGGACGCTGGGGCGGGTTCACCAGCAGCCAGCGTCCCTGACACTGCTGCAAAATGGCCTTGCCCCGGATGGGGTCGTGCTCGTCATACTGCACCTTGGTGGCCTTGGCGTAGGCAATTTTATCGGACTGCACCTCCTCAAAGGAGGGACAGGTCACCTCGTGATACCGGCACACCGCTGGGTCGGTGACGATGCAGGCGGTGCCCCGCACATCGGTGATATCGCCCACCGGCGTTTTCGCCGCCAGACGGCGGGCGACCTCCACCGTGGCGCTCTCGCCCATGCCGTAGACCAGCAGGTCGGCAGGCGCGTCAAACAGGATGGAGCGGCGCACCTTGTCGTCCCAGTAGTCATAGTGGGCGAACCGCCGCAGCGAGGCCTCCAACCCGCCGATAATGATGGGCGTATCGGGGAAGGCCTCCTTTGCACGGTTGGCGTACACGATGGTGGGACGGTCGGGGCGGAAGCCCAGCTTGCCGCCGGGACTGTACAAGTCCTGTGTCCGGCGGCGCTTGGCCACCGTGTAGTGGGCCACCATGGAGTCCAGATTGCCGCCGCCGATCATTACGCCGTACCGGGGCTTGCCCATGGCGCGGAAGGCCTCGGCATCGTGCCAGTCCGGCTGGGCCAGCACCGCCACCCGGTAGCCCTCGCTCTCCAGCAGGCGGGCAATAATGGCGCTGCCGAAGCTGGGATGGTCGATATAGCCGTCCGCCGTCACCACCAGGAAGTCATAGTAGTACCAGCCCCGGTGGATCATCTCGTCCCGGCTCACCGGCAAAAATTCCGTTCCCTTTACCATACGATCTCCCGCGGCTCATAGCCGATATACTTCTCCATCACGTCGCCCTCCAGGGGATAGAAGCCGTAGTGGGCGAAAAAGCCCCGTGTCTGCTCGTCCTCGCACCGCAGCCGCAACCGGTCGATACCACGGGCGCGGTAGAACTGCACCGCCTGCCCCAGCGGCGGAATGCCATAGTTGCGGCCCCGCATGGTGGGCTCCAGATAGTAGTAGCCGATCCAGCCGGCGTCGCCGGCCTTGTCCGGCAGCAGCGTCACCGCGCCTACCGGCTGGTCCTCGAACCATACGGCGATGCGCTTGCCCTCCGCCGGAACGCCGAAGCGTACCGCTGTGGCCTCGTCCATGTCCTTATAGTACTGGCCGCCGCTCATCATCCGCTTGTCCCGCCACCATGTCTGCTTGGCAAAGGTGGACAGCCCCGCCTCTACCTGATGGCTGTTGTCGTTCCTATAGACCACCCGGATATCATCGCCGTCGATCTCCAGCAGGGAGACGGCGGTGTTGTCGCCGTGGGGCGTTTCGCCCACCTCGGCGAGAGACAGGCCGTTCAGCGTGCCCAGCACCATCCGCATGGCCGCGCCGTGGCTGAACACGGCGACGGTCTTGCCGTCGTTCTCCGCCGCCACCCGCTTCAGGGCGGGGATGTAGCGATCCAGCACCTGCTGTGCCGTCTCGCTGCCCTCCACGTGGAACTTGTCCAGCTGGCGGTTGAAGTAAAACATCTGCTCCTCATAGGCGGTGTTCAGCTCCTGCCAGGGACGGCCCTCCCAGCAGCCCATGTGAATCTCCCGGAAGGCGGGCTCCAGATGCAGCTCCAGCCCCTTCGGCTCATAGATGGCCCGGGCGGTGGTGCGGGCCCGGAACAGGTCGCTGCTGTACACCGCGTCAATGTGTACGTTGTCAAAGCGCTTTTTCAGTACCCGGAGCTGCTGATAGCCCCGGTCGGTGATCAGGCCGTCGTACTGGCCGTGGGCGATGCGGTAGAGGTTGCCCTCCGCCTCGGCGTGGCGGATCAGATAAACAGTTGTCACAGTACGTTCACCCACGCTTTCATTTCGCTGACAGCGGCGCCCACGTCGCCGCCGTATTGCAGACTGTAGTTCACCACCATAGCGCCGTGACCCATGTCGTCAAAGGCAGGCAGGGCATTCTGTCCGTCGCAGTCAGGCAGCAGCAAAAAGGCATTCCCGGCCCGCTTGCGGACTTCCTTCACGTCCAGACTGTACCCGGTCTCCACCACCAGCGCCGCGCCGCGGCGAGCCATCTGCTGGGCCACGGCGGCGTACAGAGGCCGGTCACCGGCAATGAGGTTCTGCACCTCGCCGGAGCGCTCGTTGGCGGTGCGCACCACGGCGAAGATGCCCTTGTCCGTGCTCTCCGGCACACAGTCGCCGCCCACGTAGGGCATCACCGTGAAGCCGTCGCCTGCCATGGGGCTGGTGAGCCACAGCTCCGGGCGGGTGGTGCGGCAGTCCACGATGGCGTACAGGCCCCGTGCTGACGCCGCGCCGGTAAGGTTGCTCAAAACATCTGCGCCCATCATGCCATAGCGCAGATAGTGCTCGGCGCTGATGACCACGGCGGGCAGCTTGCCCTGGGCCGCGTCCATGGCCTGACAGCCGTGGAACCGCAGCGCCTCGGCATTGGCCATCATGCCGGGGCCGAACATATCTTCAAAATTTTTCAGGATCTTGACCGGGACTTTATCGATCTCCGGGGCAAGACCCAGCGCCACGGGAGTCTTTTTCTCCCGGATGGCGGCCTGCAATCTCTCAATGGACATGGCGGGTGCTCCTTTTGTCGCAAAATTTTTCATCATCACATTGTACCAGTTCACGCCTGTTTTGGCAAGTAATGCTCCGTGTTTTTCGCCGTTTTTCCGGGAAAACTGGCAGCAGACAAGATAAAAAAGGAGTGGATAAATCATGAAACTTGCCGCATTTGTCAGCGGCCTGTGCATCGGCATGGTGGCCGGCGCCACGGTGGACCGCATGACCTCTGACCGGAAGGCCCGCCGCGCCGTCAGCAAGACCATGGAGCGCATGGGCAAGGCCATGGACAGCGCCTTTGAGGACGTAAAGAGTTGTCTGCACTGAAGAAAAGCCCGCCGCATGGCTTGTCCATACGGCGGGCTTTTCTTCAGTCAGTCGAAAAAGCTTCGCAGAATTCGCCGCCCGCCAAGGCGGCGAACAATTTGGATCGTTTTTCGCCGCAGCATGTATGTGGCGAAAAACACTTTGCGCGGAGAGAGTGTTTTTTCGCCCATTTATGGGCGAAAAAGCGCGGGTCGGAGCGATTCCTGATTTTGTCCCCAAAGGGCTATGCCCTTTGGGGACAAGCGCAAGCCCGCCGCATGGCTTGTCCATGCGGCGGGCTTTTTTGCACGTAGCGAGAGGTGCGGCGCGTCAGATATTGACGCTGCTGTGCTCCTCCAGATCGGGCTTGCTCAGCTCGGTGCAGCGGTCATACTCCACCTGCATCACTGCGGAGATGGTGTGGCGGCCATAGTCATCCAGCCGGGCATACTGCGTCAGCAGCTTTTCCGTGTCGTCAGTCAGATAGAATGCGGCGTCGTCACCCAGGGCCTTGATCCCCAGCACTTTGCACAGGCGCAATACCGTGTCAAAGCTGGAGCCGCCCACACCGTTGTGCAGCGCACTGTTCACGGTGGAAAGGGGAACGCCTACCGCAAAAGCGAACTGGCGCACGCTTTTATACTGCTTGCCGATCTCTTCACGGATGATTCTCGTCAGATTATCCATTGTCTCCCGTCCTTTACTCTAACGTTTTCGGTTGTGCAGTTTCCAATTTTAGACAATTAACATTATACCACGGCTTCACTTTTTAGCAAGATATAAGATGAAATTTAACACTTTTTTTACAATTGACCGCAATGTATGCCGCAGTTGCTTTGCGCTGGAAAAACCACTTTTATTTTGTACATGTCTGTGTTAAAATATGTAACCGTGAAGAGAAAATCGCTTCACGGGAGGAACGATATGAAAATTATTATTGTCGGCAACGGCAAAGTGGGATATGCCATCGCCAATTCGCTGGCGCAGGAGGATCACGATATCATCATGGTGGACGCCAGCACCAGCGCCCTGCGGAAAGCGGAAAGCACCATGGACGTGCTGTGCGTGGAGGGCAACGGCGCCAGCATCAGTGTGCTGATCGAGGCCGGCGTCCGCGACGCCGATCTGGTGATCGCCGTCACCAATCAGGACGAGATCAATCTGGTCTGCTGCCTGATCGCCAAAAAGCTGGGAGCGGGCCATACCATCGCCCGTGTCCGCAACACCGATTACCGCCGGGACGAGGAGATGCTGAAAAAGGAGATCGGTCTGGATATGGTCATCAATCCCGACCTTGCGGCGGCGCAGGAAATCGCCCGGATACTGGCCTTCCCCGCCGCCTTCAGTGTGGAGCCCTTTGCCCGGGGCCGCATCGACATGATCGGCTTCCAGGTAATGGAGAGCGACACCATCTGCGGCATTCCCCTGAGTCAGGCCCACCGTCTGCGCCAGGCGGAGGTGCTGATCTGCGCGGCGGAGCATCAGGGCGAATACATCATTCCCGACGGCAGCTTCACCCCCTCGGCAGGCGACCGGGTGTACATGCTGGGCGCCAAGCCGGAGCTGCAGCGGATGCTGAAGGAAATGGGCCGCACGTGGCAGAAGGTGAAAAAGGTGTCCGTGCTGGGCGGCAGCCGCAGCGCCATGTATTTGGCGTGGGAGCTGCAGAAGACCAACACCAGCGTCCGCATCGTGGAAATGGATCCAGACAAGTGCCTGCGCCTGTCGGCCCAGCTGCCCCACGTGCTGGTGATTCAGGGAGACGGCACCGACAACACCCTCTTACAGCAGGAGGGGATTCTGGATACGGACGCCTTTGTGGCCGTCACCAACCGGGACGAAGAGAACCTACTGATGGCCATGCACGCCCAGCGCAGCGGCGTACCCAAGGTACTGGCCAAGATGACCCGCCCCAACTATATGGAGCTGGTCAACAGCACCGGCATCGACTCCATTATCTCTCCCAAGGACATTATCTCCAGCCAGATCCTGCGGTATGTGCGGGCACTGGGTAATGCCGAGGGCAGCAAGGTGGAAAGCCTTTACAAGATGCTGGGCGGTCACGTGGAGGCGCTGTCCTTCACCGCCGCGGCTTCCAGCCACGAGGTGCTGGGCAGGCCCCTGAAGGATCTGCCGCTGCGGAAAGGACTGCTGGTGGCTGCCATCGTGCGGGATCTTCACACCATCATCCCCAGCGGTATGACCACCATTGAGGACGGCGACCACGTGGTGGTGGTGACACGCGCCACAGGACTGGACGACCTGACGGACATTCTGGCGTGAGATAGAATAGACTAAAACTCCGGCCTAGGGGCCGGAGTTTATTTTTCAAAAAGAGCCTAACATTTTATTGCGCGTCGGTTCATTTTGCCGCCACCGAGGCGGCAAAACGAAAGGGATTCGATTCTCGCTGACGCAACGTGCCAGTGGCACGTTGCTCCCGGCTTTAATGCCCTGTGGGCATGTGAAGCCATAGCTCGTTTCAAATCCGCTATGCGCCAAAAAAGAACACCACCCATCGGGTGGTGTTCTTTTTTGTCATGCCGTACCACTGTAGATTTTTGAACCCCCGGCTCAAAAATACCATGTGTAAGTCGGAATTCTCCGTTCTTTTTTTACTTTTCTCAAACTTTTTTGATGGATGCTTTCAAGAGCTGCTAATTGGCCGCGTGAAAAACCGCTATGCGAAAACGCTATTTTTCCTCTGGCATCTCGCTCATATCCGCAGCCGCCCCTTCCAGAAGGTCAGTCACGACCTGATTGAGCTGCGCGGCGTTTTTCGGGGAGATGACCGGCGTATTGGACTGTGACTCAATATCTTTTCTTGTCCGTCCGGCGACCTGACCGCCAGCTTTGGCAACTGCCAGATTTTCTTGGAAAGTCGTTGGCTTGCGATCTTTTGAGAACTGTGTGGTTGTTGCTTCCGCCAGCATATTCAACACCAACTCCAGCGTTGTCATGTTGTCCCGAAGGTTTTCCTTTTTCAATCCTTTCAGGTTTTTGTACTGGCGGGTAGACATCCCCGACCATGCGCGGGAAATCTCGTCCGTGAGGATAGCGTACTCCACGCCTTTTTGTACACCACGGGCATCCCACTCATCTGTTAGCTCTTTGCGGACTTGAATGGCCTGCAGCCGTTGGTTGATCCACTCGCGGGTGTAACCTTTCTTGAGGTAGGTTTCTAAAGCCCGGTCAATGGTTAACTCAGGGTCGATGGTTTCTTCGATACGCTCCCGGCCAACCTGTGCTAACCAGGTGCGGAACGGTTCTGCTTTTGGCGAGGGAATGGATTGGACGATACGGAGGAGTTGCTCCGTGTCAGCCACATCGGTATTGTAGCGTTTTCCATCCTTGGGCGACTTCATTTTCAGTTGCTGACAATTTGTCAGCAACTGATCTGCGCCTTCTTCTTTCAAACGCTGCTTCAGTTTCGCCCAATAGTTACTTGCGCCGCGTTGGTCTGGCTGGTCGGTTAGAACAGCCACCACATCAACGATGGAAAAACGCAGTACGAATGCGCTTGTCCTCAAATAATTGAATCTTATCACTTTGTGACATTGATTTCACCTCTATCTGCATACCTGCTGGATTTGTTGGTGGCGAAAACTATTGTTTCGCATGATTTCGTATTATCCTATTGTTGCGTTCAACCTATTAAAACTCGATTCCGGCAAAAAACTCATCAATGGGATATATTCGCCTTGGCTGCTTACCCCATCTAATTGTGTATTCCTTTGGTTCAGGAATTCTTTTCTGCGGAAGAAGAATTCGGTATTCTTTCTCTCCTGCGAAGAAGGCATCTTTGCAAAATAGAATGCGGTTCATATTTTGCTCCGTAATTGTAAGAGGATTGAGATCTCCGCTGTTTGCCACCTCAACCATCGAAGCGAGGCATTGGTTGCGTTTTGACACGATTCCAGGACATTGAGCAACATATTCAATCATTTCCTTGATGACACCCTTGGGAGAAAAATCAAAGTATCTCACCTTGTCATAAGAAGGTGTCCCCAATTCAGAAAGGCGGTCAATGAACAGTTCCGGTCGGAAGAACACACCAGCCGTATCTGCTTTAGGAAAGTGTGATTTTATAGTATCTCTAATTGTGGAGCTAACAGTAATAGTCCTTTTGCCCTGCATTTCTCGGATAGTACAGTCCTCTGCAGATATACAAGTAATACAAAATACAGGTATATTATCAGTATCAGCAAATCCGAGAGACACGGTTATGTTGGGCTGGCTAAAAGAAAGCCCCGTGTGAGAGTCAGTCATTGTGGCGTTTCCGTCTTTCAGTTGCAGGATTGCTTCAAATGCATCCCCTTGTCCCTTTAACCCGTTTTCTCTCTCAATTCCACGAAATTTTACTGCATTGGAAAAGTACATCTTCCCACTGAATAATCGCTTGATGTACTTGCGTTCTCCAAACTTGACAAAAAGCACAATTCTATTATCCATTCTATTCACACCAATAAATTATATTTAGTGTTCCACGAGAGCAGGGGAATTCTGATTAAGATTGACCTCACACAGTACTGGACTACGAAGATTTCTCCATTTATTTATCAGAACTCTTCAACAAATATAGCCTCATTCATTAGCCCTTTCAACAATCCCTGGCACCCCTCCAACACATCCCGCCAGGTTGCCTCGAAGTCCTCGGTGTACCACGGGTCTGCCACATTGCCGGGGCGAGCAGTATGGTCCATCAGGAGGGACATCTTGCCGGCAAAGTCGCCGCCGCAGATGCGGTACATATTCCGCAGGTTCGCGCTGTCCATGCCGATCAGCAGG
>QWCN01001360.1_pt1 | contig 37944 bp, 32 predicted proteins | sample 1972711 | NCBI WGS metagenome assembly QWCN01 (sample SAMN09866707, study PRJNA288562) | Human gut metagenome isolate term1_stool, whole genome shotgun sequencing... | isolation source: gut | host: Homo sapiens | place: USA: California
CCCCCTCCAAACCTCCCCCACCCCTCCCAAAGACTTTCGACCTTATCGAATCCTTTTTGTCGTTTTTCCCGGAGGCAAAGGGGACGGCCTTTCAGAAAATCAAAAAACAAAGAAAGCCGACTGAATATTTCCCAGTCGGCTTTCTTATCTCTTAACGGGCGGGCGCTCTTTCAAAAAGGCAATCACCCCTAACAACCTAAGAGCGGAGCGGACTCCCTCCGCGCGGCCTCCCCTCCCCCGCTCTTCACATCCTTACCAGCCTCTTCCCTACTTCTTCCCCACGCAGAAATACGCGAAGCCGCGCTTGCCGAGCACGGAGGGCGAGTAGAGATTGCGCCCGTCAAAGAGGACGGGGGCGACGAGGGATTCCTTTATGCGATCGAAATCGGGGTTGCGGAACTGGTTCCACTCGGTGGCCACGAGCAGGGCGTCGGAACCTTCGCAGATGGCGTATTGATCGTCTTCGATAAAAACCAGAGGATTGTCCGCCAACAGCTTCCGGGCGTTGGGGCCGGCGATGGGATCATAGGCCCGGATGCGCATACCGCGTGAGGTCAGCTCCTCAATGATGGCAAGTGCCGGAGATTCGCGCATATCGTCGGTATTGGCCTTGAAGGCAAGCCCCCACAAGGCGAGCACCTTGCCGAACACCCCGCCTTGCGGCTCAAAATAATCGGCTACCCGGAACGCCATGGAGCGCTTCTGACGGGCATTCACGCCTTCGACGGCCTCCAGGAGTTCAGGACGCATACCTGCCTCATGGGCGGTATGGATGAGCGCCTTCACGTCCTTGGGGAAGCAGGATCCGCCGTAGCCGATGCCGGGATAGATGAACTGATAGCCGATGCGGTGATCCGAACCGATGCCCGTACGCACGTCGCGCACGTCCGCACCGACCTTCTCGCACAGCGTGGCGATTTCGTTGATGAAGGAAATCTTGGTCGCCAACATGCAGTTAGCCGCGTATTTGGTCATTTCCGCGCTGCGGACACTCATGACGATGAGCTTTTCGCGGCTCCGGGCAAAGGGAGCGTAGAGGTCGCGCATGGCGGAGGCCGTCTTTTCGGAAGACGTGCCGACGATGACCCGGTCGGGCTTCATGAAATCCGAAACCGCGTCGCCTTCCTTGAGGAACTCGGGGTTCGACACCACATCGAAGGCAATGTCCTCTCCACGGGCGGCGAGGGCGGCGGCGACAAGCTCGCGGACACGGTCGGCGGTGCCGACGGGCACGGTGGACTTGTCCACGACGATGAGCGGCCCCCGCATGTGCTCGCCGATCTGGCGGGCCACGCCTTCCACAAAGGAAAGATCGCAGGAACCATCGGGACGCGAGGGCGTGCCCACGGTGATGAAGGCAAATTCGGCGTCATCCAATCCGTCCGCAAGGCTGGTCGTAAACCGCAGGCGGCCTTCCTGCCGGTTGCGGCTGACAAGGTCTTCGAGGCCGGGCTCGAAAATATGGATACGCCCGCTGTCGAGCAGGGCCACGACTTCCGGGTTGACGTCCACACAGCGGACGTCATTGCCCATTTCGGCGAAACACGCCGCGCTCACAAGACCGACGTAGCCGGTGCCGACAATGCATATGCGCATAGATGCTCCTTGGCAAAACAGTACGGACGGGACGCCGGGCGCGGTGGCGGCGCAACAGGATTCGGAAACGGAGCCCCGTCATTTCTCCCACGTGTAACCATCCGGCGGCACAGCGTCAACTTGACTTCGAACCCCGCTGACGGCAACCTGCTGCCCGAGGGGGCGCATATGGCAATCATCGGCATCGGACTGGACCTGATCGAACTTTCCCGCATGGAGCGTTCGCTGCATCGTTTCGGGGAGCATTTTCTCAACCGCATCATGGCGGACGACGAACGGAGCGCCGTTCCCGGCGATCCCGCCTCCCCGTCCGCGCGCGCCGTTTCCTATGTGGCCGCGCGGTTCGCCGCCAAGGAGGCCGCGGTCAAGGCGCTTGGTACGGGCTTCGCCGAAGGCATAGGCCCCCGCGACGTAGCCGTGCGCTCGCTGCCCTCCGGGAAGCCCGAGCTCGTTCTGTCCGGAAAGGCTCGGGAAAAGGCCGACGCCCTCGGCGTAAAAAAGCTGCACCTCACGCTCACCCATACCCGTGACAATGCCGCCGCCGTGGTTATTCTGGAAGGATAACCTCCTCACCATTACCGAGAACAAAGGATCATTCATGGAACTTCGCGGAACCACCATCCTCGCCGTGCGCCACAAGGGCCACGTCGCCCTCATCGGCGACGGGCAGGTGACCATGGGACAGAGCATCGTTATGAAACACACCGCCAAGAAAGTCAGGCGGATGTATAAAGATCAGATCGTCGCCGGATTCGCCGGGGCCACGGCGGACGCCTTTACCCTGTTCGAACGCTTCGACGCCCACCTCGAACAGACCGGCGGCAACCTGATCCGCGCCGCCGTGGAGCTCGCCAAGGACTGGCGGAGCGACAAGTTCCTCCGCAAGCTGGAGGCTATGCTCCTTGTGGCCGACAGGGATCATACGCTCGTGCTCACCGGGACCGGCGACGTGATCGAACCCGACGACGGCATCGCCTCCATCGGCAGCGGCGGACCCTACGCCCTCTCCGCCGCCCGAGCCCTCGTCCGCCACAGCGATCTTGACGCCGAAAACATCGCGCTGGAAAGCATGAAGATAGCCTCCGAGCTCTGCGTGTTCACCAACGGCCACTACACGCTGGAAGTCCTGTAACCGCCGCGAACATGGGGGGCCGACGGCGATGCCGTCCGGCCCCTTTTTGTTGTACTCCCCGTCGTCCCGCTTGCGCGCTCTCAGCCTATCATCCCCAGCCTCCCTTCCGTCCTCCCTGCTTCATATGATCACCCGCTCCATGCGCAAGATCATCCGTTTTCTTTTGCCTTTTGCGTTTTTTCTTGTAACGTTCACTAGATACGGATTCCCCTTGCTTCACCGATGCAATCATGGCATAAGGACCCTTGTGCTGCGGATCGGCACAAGGAGCGATCCGATTGCGTTTTTATTCACAAGTCAGATGATGCAAAAACGCACCAACTGAAAAAACCGGTGGCGCATGCGCATCGACTTGGTCGCATTATTGCAACATTGGTGCATTTATGCATCATGCAATACCACGGCCTTAAGGCGATAACGCGGACAAAAAGTTTGTATTCCAGCCTGTTGCACAGGTTTCAACAAAAAACGATTCTTTCCAGATCTAATCAGGAACGTTTTTTGTTAGCCCCCATTTCCTTGCTGTCGTTGGGGAATCTCCTTGTCTGTGCAAAACTGGAACGGCATTTGCTCTAATGCTCACAAACCTTTTTGTGCACCAAGCCAGGAGAGTCAACTGATGAAAATAATCGACTTCCGCTTCCGCCCGAACACGCCGGAAATCATTAACGGCATCAAGAACAGCTCGATGTTCAAAGCCACCTGTGAAGCCATCGGCTTCGACAAACGCGTCCCCCAGGCTCTGCCCGAAATCGTGGCCGACCTGGATCGCCGTGGCGTTGAGCTGTGCGTCGTTTCCGGCCGCGACTGCGAAACCACCTACGGTTTCCCCGCCAACAACAACAGCATCCTTGAATTCTGCCGCGCCTATCCCAACAAATTTCTCGGCTTCTGGGGTATCGACCCCCACAAGGGAATGGACGCCGTTCGCGAAGTCGAACACGTGATCAAGGACCTCGGTATGCGCGGTATCGCCACCGACCCCTATCTCGCCCACTGCCCGCCGAGCGACGCCCGCTACTATCCCATCTATGCCAAGTGCGTCGAGCTCGGCGTGCCGGTCTTCGTGACCACCGCCCCGCCCGCCCAGGTTCCCCGCGCCATCATGGACTACATTGATCCCCGCCAGATCGACGTCGTCGCCCGCGACTTCCCCGAACTGATCCTGATCATGAGCCACGGCGGCTATCCCTTCGTCAACGAAGCCATCTTCGCCTGCATGCGCAACGCCAACGTCTACATGGACCTGTCCGAATACGAACTGGCTCCCATGGCCGAAGTGTATGTCGACGCCCTAAACAAGATGATCGGCGACAAGGTCATCTTCGCCTCCGCGCACCCGTTCATCGAACAGGCCGACGCCATCGAGATCTACAAGAATCTCAACATCAGCGAAGAAGTCCGCGAAAAGGTCATGTACAAGACCGCCGCGAAGATCCTCGGCCTCGACAAGGGCGTTTCCCTCAATACCGTGAAGCCCATGGCTCCCAACGGCTTCAACAACGCCAAGTTCCCGCTGCCGTTCCAGCCCTTCGCCCCGATGGGACGCTAGGCTTTTGCGGTGAATTGAGATTCCGGGCAGCGCCGTGGTGCGGAAACGCGCCGCGGCCTGCCGAACTGTTTTGGGTAACGAGAGGATAGCATGGATAAACAGGCGTTCATAGCGGCGGTGAAAGCGGCCGGTATCGTTGGTGAAGGTGGAGCTGGTTTTCCGGCGCACGTCAAGTACGCCGCCGACGCCGACACGGTTATCGCCAACGGCTGCGAATGCGAGCCCCTTCTGCACACCGACCAGCATCACATGCTTCACCACGCCAACGAAATCGTCCGGGCGTTCAGTGAGCTGATGCAGGCCACCGGTGCCAAGCGCGGCGTCATCGCATTGAAGAAAAAATACAAGGAAGCCACCAAGATCCTGACCGATGCCATCGGCAATCGGCCCATCGAGCTGGCGCTGCTCCCCAACTTCTATCCCGCCGGGGATGAACAGACCCTCGTCCGCGAAGTGACGGGCCGTTCCGTTCCCCCGCTGGGCCTGCCCCTCATGGTGGGCGCGGTGGTCGCCAACGTCGGCACGCTCGTGTCCGTGGCCCACGCCCTTGACGGCAAGCCCGTCACGCACAAATTTTTGACCGTCACCGGCGAAGTGAAGAAGCCCGGTATCGTCTGCGTGCCGATCGGCACTCCGCTTTCCGCCTGCCTCGAAGCTGCGGGCGGACCCACTGTGAGCGACCCCGTGTTCGTTCTCGGCGGCCCCATGATGGGCCGCATGGTGGACAACGCCGACGCCTTCGCCAAGGAAGTGGTCACCAAGACCTCCGGCGGTCTCATCATCCTGCCCCGCGGGCACTACCTGCACCGGAACGCGACCACGCCCCTCAATTTCATGCGTCGCCGCGCCGCTTCGGCCTGTATCCAGTGCCGCAGCTGTTCCGAGCTGTGCCCCCGCCACCTCCTCGGCCATCCTTTTGAAACGCATCGCGTCATGCGCGCCTTCGGCAGCAACGCCGAGCTGACCGCCGAAGCAGGCAGGCTCGCGCTCCTCTGCTGCGACTGCGGCGTGTGCGAACACGTGGCCTGTCCCATGGGCCTGTCCCCCCGCCGCATCAACCAGGCCATCAAGAATGAGCTGCGCGCGGCCGGGATGAAGTATGAAGGCAGCCGCGACGTGAACGAAGCCTACACCCAGTGGCGTGAATTCCGCCGGGTGCCCGTGCCCCGCCTGGTCAACAAGATCGGCATCAGCCGCTACATGGAGCTGCCCACCAACGATCTGGGCGCTCTCTCCCCGGCTGAAGTGCGTATCCCGCTGCGGCAGCACATCGGCGCTCCGGCCCAGGCCGTGGTGAAGGTCGGCGATCGCGTCAAGTGCGGCGACGTCATTGGTGAAATCCCCGAACAGGGTCTCGGCGCCCGTATCCACGCCAGCATGGACGGCGTGGTCAAGAGCGTCGACGGCGCCGTCGTCATCGGCAAGTAGCCCGCAACACGATACGGAAAGGGGCGGCCAGCCCGCCCCCTGACAAAAAAGGAGAGGCCCTGTGTCTGAATCATACACAGCCGTAGGAATGGTGGAATTCAACAGCATTGCCGCTGGTATCGACGCGGCTGACCAGATGGTGAAAACCGCTCAGGTCGATCCGCTGTTCTTCAAGACGATTTGCCCCGGCAAGTTCGTGGCCGCCGTGACCGGCGACGTGGCTGCCGTATCCGCTTCCGTGAATGCCGGACGCGAAACCCATGCCGATGCGCTGGTGGACTGGTTCATCATCCCCAACATCCACCGGGATGTGATCGGCGCCCTCGCCGGTGCCACGGGCATCACGGAACGCGGCGCGCTCGGCATCATCGAAACCTTCTCCGCCGCCTCCATCGTGGTGGCGTCCGATGCCGCCGTCAAGGCTGCCGACGTGCAGCTCCTTGACGTCCGCGTGGCCCTCGGACTCGGCGGCAAGGGCTACGCCCTCATGACCGGCGACGTGGCCGCAGTCAACGCCGCCGTCGAAGCCGGCTCCACGGCCGCCGCCGAAAGCGGCCTCCTCGTGAGCAAGGTCGTCATCCCGAGCCCGGCTGAAACCGTCTTCGAGCAGATTGCCTAAGGCAGTCAGGAGTAACCTATGAGTTTGGAATATAAACCTTCCCTCGGCTTCGTCGAAACCGCGGGCCTCGTCATCGCCATTCAGGTGGCCGACGCCATGGCCAAGGCCGCCGAAGTGGAAATCATCTCGGCCCACAAGGTCGACGGGCTGCGCGTTTGCGTCATCTGCAAGGGTGACGTGGCCGCCTGTCAGGCCGCCGTGGAAACCGGCGCCCTGCTCGCCCAGAGCCTCAACGGCCTGAACGGGTACAACATCATCCCCAGCCCCGCTGAAGAACCCGACTCCCTCATGGACATGCTTGCGGACATCAAGCGGAAGAAGGCCGCCCGCAAGGCCGCCAAGCTGGCTCGTATGGCCGCGGCCAAAGGCGAAGCTGCTGCTCCCGCCGCCGAAGAGTCCCCCAAGGGCAAGGCCAAGAAGTAGTCGTTTCGCGTAACGGAGGCGTGCCGACAGGCACCGGGAAACGGTGCCGCCCTGCACAGGATACGCCGCACGCCACCTAAAGGAATTGGGGCATGACCAAACAGATCATCACTGCCGAAACGGTCCGGCTCGCATGGAAAGCCGGCGAGTCGGTCATCGTCTATGCCAAGGGCGACATCGTCACCCAGCAGGCCCAGGACGATGCCCGGCATTACGGCATAACCCTGACGACGGAAACGCCCGTCGCCCCGTCCTCCGCTCTGGCGGAGCCCGAGGCGGAGGCTGTCCCGCCGGTCTCGCCGGTTTTGGAAGAAGTGCCCGCCAGTCAGGAACCTGTACACGTTCCCACGCCGGCGTTGACCGCCGATCAGCTTGCGGCCGCCGCCCGGCAGCTGCAGGAAGCGCTGATCCCACTGACGCAGGCCCTGACCGCGTCCGTCGCTCCGGCGGCGCAGCCGGTGCCTCCGGTCGTGTTCACCCCCGGCAGCAACCCCATGGCCGCCGAGGCCGTGGCGGCTTCCGCTCCGGCAGAGCAGCGTTCCGATGACCTCCTCGTCGCCATCCGGCGCGGGGTCCTGTCGGCTCTTCCCGCAGGGACCGCCGACGAAGCGTTGATCGATCGGTTGATCGCATCCGTCCTTGCCGAAATGGGCGCTTGCGCGGCTCCCGAGACGCGCCCCGGCGTCAGGCAGGCTGGAGGCGTCACCCACGTCGACAGCAAAGCGCAGTACTGGGGAGGCTCCCGGGCGAAGGGCAGCGTGGCCGTCATGGACGTGCTTTCCCCCGCCAAAGGGGATGCCGCCTCCGTGGGCTATCTGGATTGGGAAAACCTCTCGTTTTCCTGGACGTTCCGGCGTACGGAAGTGCTCGTCGTGCTGGAAGGCGACTTGAACCTGAGCATTGAGGGCACGACCTTCAGCGCGGCCCACGGCGACGTGTTCAGCATCCCTGCGGGCACGGAAGTGGAACTCTCCTCTTCCGGGCACGTGCGGTGCGCCACGGTCGCGGTAGCCGCCTAGCCGCGTTCCTAGACCATAACGAAGGAAACAATCATGATCTTTCTTACCGAAGAAGATGTCAGACAGCGTTGCGAGCTGGGCCAGGGAGGCGAATTCTGCCTTCAGGCCGGCGAACGCCTGACTCCGGCGGCCACGGAGCTGTTGCGCAGTCGCAACTGCCGCGTGATCCTGCCCGGTCAGTGCACCGTGGAAGCGGCGCCTGTCGAAGAAGCCAAACCCGCGGCTCCCGCTGCGGAAGCGGCTCCTGCCGCCACGGCCGCTCCGGCTGCCGAACAGGCATCGTTCCCCGATGGAACCTACCTTGACGCCAATACGGTCGTCTCCAAGTCCCACCCGCGCATTTTCCTGCGCGGCAAGCTGGATACCCTCATTTCCAGCACGGTACTGGTGCAGACCGGATTCGACGGCAACAACAAGCTCCCCGCCGTCCTCAGAAACGGCCTTTCCGACATCAACGTGTGGCTGTGGCAGATCCTCCAGGCCGAAGTCTCCGGCGAAGCCGTGCCCGCGCAGTCCCTGTGCGGCATGAACGCCGAAGCGATCCGCCTCGTCTCCCACGATCCCATGAAATACCTCGGCCAGGGCCACATCGTCCCCGACGTGGCTCTCGGCCCGAACGTCGCGCTGCTCAACTGGCTGCGCGCCCAGGCCCGCGAAGTTGAAGTGGCCTATGTTCAGGTCGGCATGGAACGCGAAGACATCCTCGCGTCCCTGAACCGCCTGAGCAGCGCCATATATGTCCTCATGCTCCTGACCGTCGTTGCCGAATCCGGCCGCGACATCAGTAAGGTTGGTCTGTAATGAGCGTGTTCGAACGTTGCCTCGAAAAATGCCGCGCCCGGAAAGGTGTCGTGGTCTACTCCGACGGTGAAGACCGGCGCGTGGTTTCCGCCGCCGCCAAACTGATCCGCGAAGGCCTCGTCGAACCCATCCTCATCGGCGATCCTGAAAAGGTGCGCACCGCGCTGCAGGAAAGCGGCGAAACCGGCGTTTCCCTCCAGGTCGTCAATCCGTACAACCCGGCCCTGCTTCAGCACAATGCCGCGGAGTACATGGCCATCCAGAAGGCCAAGGGCAAGGACATTTCGGAAGAGGAAGCCGTCAAGGCCGTCAAGAATCCCCTCGCTGCCGGTGCCCTCATGGTCCGCCGCGGTGAAGCCGAAATCGGCGTTGCCGGGAACCTGTCCTCCACGGCCGACGTCATCCGCGCCGGCCTGCGCATGGTCGGCACCGCCGCCGGAAGCAAGACCGTGTCGAGCTTCTTCTTCATGCTGAAGGACAACAGAGTTTGCATGTTCACCGACTGCGCGGTCATTCCGGAACCCACTTCCGCGCAGCTTGCGGACATTGCGATCAGCACCGCCGACGTGTACAAGCGCGTCATGGGCGACGAGGCCCGTGTAGCCCTGCTTTCCTTCTCCACGAAGGGCAGCGCCAAGCATGAGCGCGTCGACAAGGTGCGCGCGGCTCTTGAAGAAATCAAGACCCGCGAACCCAATCTGCTTGTAGACGGCGAACTCCAGTTGGACGCCGCCGTCGAGCCCGAAGTCGCCAGGCTCAAGGCGCCCGGGAGCCCGGTCGCCGGGAACGCGAACGTGTTCGTGTTCCCCTCCCTTGAAGCCGGCAACATCGGTTATAAAATCGCGCAGCGCTTCGGCGGCTGGACGGCCCTCGGCCCCCTGCTCCAAGGCTTTGCGCATGGTTGGCATGACCTTTCGCGGGGATGCAGCAGCGACGACATCTACAAAATAAGTGTCGTCGGCCTGGGCATGAACCGCGGAGGACAGCAATAAAACGGAACGGCACACAACACGGTAACGCGTTACCCGATCGTTCCGTTCCGGGTAACCAAGCTAACAACAATCCTAAAAGGAGTTCACAATGGACGCTCTTGGCATGATCGAAACCCGTGGTCTGGTTGGTCTCATCGAAGCCGCTGATGCTATGGTCAAGGCTGCTCGCGTGCAGCTCGTTTCTTACGAACAGATCGGCGGCGGCTACGTGACCGCCCTCGTCCGCGGCGACGTGGCCGCCTGCAAAGCCGCTACCGACGCCGGCGCCGCCGCTGTGCAGCGCGTGGGTGGCGAGCTCGTGGCCGTCCATGTCATTCCTCGCCCCCATCAGGACCTGGAAGCCGTGTTCCCCCTGAGCCGCAAGTAAGCTCGTCCGCGCACTTAAGCTGGGTTAAGCCCTGCTCGTCGGTCTCGCCGGGGCCTCGCGCCCCGGCCCGGCCGTCAGCTTCCTTACGGAATGCTCCCGGAAGACCGTCTTCCGGGAACGGAGACATACATGGAACTCGCAAAAGTCATTGGTCAGGTCGTTTCCACGGTCCGGTGTCCCGGTTTGCCGTACAACTCGCTGCTTCTCGTTGATCTGCTCAATGAGAAGGGTGAATCCATCGGCCGCTCTCAGGTTGCCGCCGATCCCATCGGCGCGGGCGAGGGCGAATGGGTTATCGTGTCCCGCGGCAGTTCCGCACGTTTTGCCATCGACAAAGATGCGCCGCTGGATCTGGTCATTGTCGGCATCGTCGACCATGTAAACGCCGGTAAGGCAGCTATTTATCGCAAGAATCAGGGGGAATAGCCCCTGCGGGCGGTTCGCCGCCCACCGGAAGACCCCGAGTTTTCCGCTCTGCCTCGTCTCCTGACGAGGATGACAAACAGAAAAAACAGGCCCCCCGCCCGGCAGTCCTCAAAGTCCCGCGGGGTCCGGCTTCCAGCATAGGAGTATAGATATGGACGTGCGCCAACAAGACGTGGAACGCATTGTCGTTGAAGTTCTGAAAAAGATGATGTCCGATCAGCCCACCGCGGCTGCTACGACCGTCGTCGCCGCCAGCGGCTGCGACTGCGGCGACTTCGGCCTCTTCGATCGCCTCGAAGACGCCGTGCAGGCCGCCGAAGCCGCTCAGAAGAAGATCAGCACCGTCGCCATGCGTGACAAAATCATCGCCGCCATCCGCAAGGCCGGCCTTGAAAACGCCAAGGCGTTCGCTGAAATCGCCCACAACGAAACCGGCATGGGCCGCGTGAGCGACAAGATTGCCAAGAATATCCTCGTTTGCGAGCGTACTCCCGGCACCGAATGCCTCTCCCCCATGGCCATTTCCGGCGACATGGGCCTGACCCTTATCGAAAACGCTCCCTGGGGCGTGATCGCTTCCGTGACGCCGTCCACCAACCCGACCGCCACGGTGATCAACAACGCCATCAGCATGATCGCTGGCGGCAACTCCGTGATCTTTGCTCCCCACCCCAACGCCAAGCGTGCTTCCCAGACGGCCATTCAGGTCCTGAACAAGGCCATCATCGAAGCCACCGGCGTTGCCAACCTGCTTGTCGCCGTAAAGGAACCCACCATCGAAGTGGCGCAGGAGCTCTTCTCGCATCCTCGCATCAAGCTGCTCGTGGTGACCGGTGGTGAAGCCGTTGTGGCTCAGGCCCGCAAGGTCGCCACCATGCGCCTCATCGCCGCCGGCGCCGGCAACCCGCCGGTCGTCGTCGACGAAACCGCCAACATCGCCCGCGCTGCCCGCAGCATCTACGACGGCGCTTCCTTCGACAACAACATCATCTGCGCCGACGAAAAAGAAATCATCGCCGTGGATTCCATCGCCGATCAGCTGAAGGCCGAAATGAAGGCCATCGGCGCCGTGGAAATCAGCCTTGAACAGGCTGACGCCGTGGCTCGCGTGGTTCTGCGCAACTATCCTCAGGTTGAAGGCGGCAAGGCTCCCAATCCGAACCCGAAGTGGGTCGGCCGTGACGCCGCCCTCATCGCCAAGGCCGCCGGCATCGACGTGCCCGACAGCTGCCGTCTGCTCATCGTGGACGTGAAGCGCGACATCAACCACGTGTTCGCTCGCGTGGAACAGCTGATGCCCGTTATCCCGCTGCTGCGCGCCGCCAACGTGGACGAAGCCATCGAATGGGCTCTCATCCTCGAACGTGGCCTGTCCCACACCGCCGGTATGCACTCCCGCAATATCGACAACATGGACAAGATGGCCCGCGCCATGAACACCAGCCTGTTCGTCAAGAACGGCCCGCACCTCGCCGCCCTCGGCGCTGGCGGCGAAGGCTGGACGACCATGACCATCTCCACCCCCACCGGTGAAGGTGTGACTTGCGCCCGCTCGTTCGTGCGTCTGCGCCGCTGCTGCGTTGTGGACAACTTCCGCATCGTCTGATCGTAGCGTACGCCTTTTATGGGGGGAGGGACTGGTTCCCTTCCCCCTTTCTTATTTATGGATATGGAGATGCGGGGGAAGAGCGGAAGAGTCTTTCTAAAAAAGATCTTTTTCTTTCTCTCTGGGGGTTATCCTTCTGTTTTCAAAGGTTTTTGCGTTTATCAAATCCCTGTTTGCGGTCTTTTTGGGCACATGCATTCCTCGAAAAAATACTCGTTTCATCGGATTGGGTGTCTTTTCCGATAGTTCCAGTTTGTAGAGGCCATTTTTAAAATACTTTTTTCACAAAATGGATTTTTCTGATGTCGCATTTTTGCATCATACTTTCCACCCCCAACCAACGCTGTTTCTTCGAAGGGAGTTTTTTCTGATATAATATCAGTAAGATAAAAACCCTTGTCAGGAACTATTCTCTTTCGCTGCGCAAAAACGGACACAGGTTGCAGGAAAACCTCTCCCTGTCGCAAAAATGCAACATCATACACCTACTCTTTGCGGATTATTCCTGATAAGCGATGCAATTTTGCGACTACACCCTTTTCCATAAAGACGTCTCAAAACACTCTCTTTCACAATACCATGAAATAACAAGTAAACATTTTTTCTAACCCATCTGGCACGGCACTTGCTTTATTATAAGCAAGACAAGTGAAGAAGGGAACGAGAACTTCCGAGCGGTCTGCCGGAAAGCTCCACACATCATACTACACAACCTTAATTCCTACACGGAGAAGTGACATGACTCAGGTAGCTGAAATCAAATCGCCTCATGAGCAGCGTCTCGAAGACAACATCGCCGGTAAAGAAGACATCTATCGCGAATCCCACAAGCGCGTGTTCAAGCTGCTGGAACGTTTCGACGGCCAGAAGCCCGCTATCGACGTCGAACGCGCTCTGTTCTTCACGCAGTCCATGGCCGAAACCGTGGGTCAGCCCTTGGTTCTCCGCTGGGCCAAGGCTCTGATGAACGTTGCCAAGAACATCACCGTCATGGTGCAGGACGATCAGCTCCTCCTCGGCCGCTGCGGTGGTCATGACGGCCGTTACGGCATCCTGTACCCCGAACTCGACGGCGACTTCCTCGACATCGCCGTGCGCGACCTTCCCACCCGCCCGCAGTCTCCGGCTTCCATCAGCCCCGAAGACGCCAAGATCGTGGTTGAGCAGATCGCTCCTTTCTGGAAGGGCCGCACCTATCACGAAGCTCTGAACAAGGCTCTTCCCGCCGAAGTTCACAAGCTGACCTACGACGATCCCGACGGCCTGATCTCCCGCTTCATCGTCAACGAAACCTCTTCTTTCCGCTCCTCCATCCAGTGGGTGCATGACTACGAAGTGGTGCTGAAGCGCGGCTTCAACGGTCTGAAGCAGGAAATGGAAGAAAAGCTGGCCGCTCTTGATCCCGCCTCTCCCGTGGATCAGGTGGACAAGCGTCCCTTCATCGAAGCCACCATCCTCGTGTGCGACGCCATCGTTCTGTGGGCGAAGCGCCACGCCGACGCCGCCCGCAAGGCCGCCGAAGCTTGCGCCGATCCGGTCCGCAAGGCCGAACTCATCCGCATGGCTGAAAACGCCGAACACGTGCCCGCCAACCCGGCTCGCGACTTCTACGAAGCCGTTCAGTCCCAGTACTTCACCCAGATGTTCTCCCGTCTGGAACAGAAGACCGGTACCACCATCTCCAACGGCCGTATGGACCAGTACTTCTATCCCTTCTACAAGAAGGACATGGAAGCCGGCATCCTGACCGATGAAAAGACCCTGGAATACTTGGAATGCATGTGGGTCGGCATGGCCGAATTCATCGACATGTACATCTCCCCCGCCGGCGGCGCCTTCAACGAAGGCTACGCTCACTGGGAAGCCGTCACCATTGGCGGCCAGACCCCGGACGGCCGCGACGCGACCAACGATCTGACCTACCTGTTCCTGAAGTCCAAGCGCGAATTCCCGCTGCACTATCCCGACCTCGCCGCCCGTATCCACAGCCGCGCTCCTGAACGCTACCTGTGGGACGTCGCCGAAACCATCAAGTTCGGCTCCGGCTTCCCCAAGCTGTGCAACGACGAAGAATGCATCCCGCTGTACGTCTCCAAGGGCGCGACCTTTGAAGAAGCCCTTGATTACGCCGTGTCCGGCTGCATCGAAATCCGTATGCCCAACCGCGACACCTACACCTCCGGCGGCGCTTACACCAACTTCGCCTCCGCTGTGGAAATGGCTCTGTACGACGGCAAGATGAAGAAGTACGGCGACGTGCAGCTCGGCATCCAGACCGGCGACGCCCGCAAGTTCAAGAGCTGGGACGAATTCTGGAACGCCTACGTGCAGCAGCACATGCTCCTGCTCCGCACGACGTTCATCCAGCAGTACATTGTTATCCAGACCCGCGCCAAGCACTTCGCCCAGCCCATGGGCTCCGTGCTGCACGCTCTCTGCCGCAAGCACTGCATCGACCTGCATCAGCCCCAGATCCCCGAAGGCCTGAACTTCGGCTACTTCGAATTCATGGGCCTCGGCACCGTCATCGACTCCCTGGCCGCCATCAAGAAGCTCGTGTTTGAAGACAAGAAGCTCACCATGGATCAGCTCATCGACGCTCTCGAAGCCAACTTCGAAGGCTACGAAGACATCCAGCAGCTCCTCCGCACGGCTCCCTGCTACGGCAACGACGACGAATACGCCGACGAAATCGGTCGCGAACTCGACCGCATGGCCGTGTCCTTCGCCGCCAAGTACGGCAAGGAAATGGGCATCAACAACGACGCCCGCTACGTGCCCTTCACCTCTCACGTGCCCTTCGGTAAGGTTGTTTCCGCTACCCCGAACGGCCGCGTGGCGTGGTTCCCGCTGGCTGACGGTTCTTCCCCGTCTCACGGCGCCGACCACAATGGTCCCACCGCCATCCTGCTCTCCAACCACAACACGAAGAACTACGGTATGCGCGCCCGTGCTGCCCGTCTGATCAACGTGAAGTTCACTCCCAAGTGCGTTGAAGGCGATGCCGGTACCGAAAAGCTGGTGCAGTTCATCCGTACCTGGTGCGACCTGAAGCTGTGGCACATCCAGTTCAACGTCATCAACGCCGATACCCTGAAGAAGGCCCAGAAGGATCCTCAGAAGTATCGTAACCTCATCGTCCGCATCGCCGGGTACAGCGCCTACTTCGTCGACCTGACCCCCGACCTGCAGAACGACCTCATCGCCCGTACCGGCCACGACCAGATGTAAGTTCTGGCCGCTTGCGGCACACAAGATGAATGATTAAATAAATGGCGGGCCGGAATTATCTGGCCCGCCATTTCCAACTCTAACGCTCAGAAAAAGAGGTAGTCCATGGGTTCCTTTGAAGATAGAAAGGCGACCGGAACCGTCTTCAATATTCAGAAATATTCCGTTCACGACGGTCCCGGCATCCGGACCATCGTCTTCCTGAAGGGCTGCCCCCTGTCGTGCAAATGGTGCAGTAACCCCGAATCCCAGGCCTCGCATCCGCAGGTCGCCTACAACAAGGGCCGCTGCATCGGCTGCCACCGCTGCATCAAGGCCTGTGAACACGACGCGATCACCGTCAACGAAGATGGCACGCTCTCGCTCGACCGCAGCAAGTGCGACGTCTGCAAGACGCTCGACTGTGCCCACGCCTGTCCCGCACAGGGGATGATCATCTACGGCGAAAACAAGACCGTCGATCAGATCCTTAAGGAAGTGGAAAAGGACGCCCTGTTCTATGCCCGCTCCGGTGGCGGCATGACCCTTTCCGGCGGCGAGCCCCTCATGCACGCCGACATTGCCCTCCCGCTGCTCCGGGAGGCCCGTCATCGCCGTATCAAGACCGCCATTGAAACGTGCGGCTGTATCCCGTGGGATACCCTCAAGGAAGCCGCCCCGTACCTCAACTATGTCCTGTTCGACGTCAAACAGATGGACAGCGAAAAACACCGTGAGGGCGCTGGCGTCGGCAACGAACTGATCCTCAGCAACCTCAAAAAGCTGCTCACCGAATTCCCCAACCTGCATGTCCAGGTCCGTACGCCCGTCATTCCCGGGTTCAACGACAATGACGAGTTCGCCTACGCCCTCGGCGAGTTCCTCAAGGGCCACGAGAACGTGGGGTACGAAGCCCTGCCCTACCACCGACTGGGAACCCAGAAGTACGACTTCCTGAGCCGCGAATACGCCATGGGCGACGTCAGCCTGCCCGACGGCGTCGCGCAGCGCATCCAGCGGATCGTCGACGAAACCCGCGGTGCCGTGACGGAAGAAAAGAAGTAAGCTTCCGCTCCTCCCTTCCGAAAGATATCCCCGCCCGGCGATCCGGGCGGGGATTTTTGCTTTCCCCTCCGTCCACTCGTCCCCTTTCCACGCACGCCTTGACGTTCTTGCGTACAGGCACTAGCATGAGAAACCAATTTCCCTGCAATCATTTTATTTCTCGTGCGATGCCTATGGAAAACACTTCGATGACGTCTCTTGCTCCCCATTTTGAAAGTATCCTCGACACCCTCTCTGATGGCGTCTTCATCAGTGACGCGGAGGGGACGACCCTGTTCGTCAACAAAATGTACGAAACCCTGACCGGCCTGAGGCAGGGGGAAATCCGGGGCAAGAACATCCGCACGCTCGTCCAGCAGGGGATTTTCGACAAGGTCGTCAATCCGCAGATCGTCGAAACCGGGAAATCGGCCACCCACGTCCAGCAGCTCGCCAACGGGAAGCGTCTGGTCTTGACCGGCTATCCCGTTTTCGACGACAAGGGCCAATTGTGCCTTGTCGTGACCTTCGCCCGCGACATCACCGTCCTGACCCAGCTGCAGGAGGAGATGACCGCCCAGAAGAAACTCATCGAGCAGTTCCACGACCGCCTCGCCTTCCTTGCCCGCGAACAGACCCGCGAACTCGTCCCCGTCTTCGAAAGCCGCGAGATGAAAGAGGTTATGAGCCTTGTGGAGCGGTTCGCCAGTTCCGACGCCACGGTGCTCATCCTCGGCGAAACGGGCGTCGGCAAGGACGTGGTGGCCCGCCTCACCCACGAACTCAGCCCGCGCAAGGAAAAGATGTTCCTCAAGGTGGACTGCGGCGGCATTTCCGAAAGCCTCACCGAGTCGGAACTCTTCGGCTACATGCCCGGAGCCTTCACCGGCGCGGGCAACAAGGGCAAGAGCGGCTATTTCGAAATGGCCGACGGCGGTACGGTGTTTCTCGACGAAATCGGCGAATTGAGCCTTGCCATGCAGACCCGCCTGCTCCGCGTGCTTCAGGATGGCGAGATCATGCGCGTGGGCTCCTCCAAGCCCCGCAAGGTCAACGTCCGCATCATCGCCGCCACCAACCGCAACCTTGCGGAACGTGTCGAAAAGGGCCTCTTCCGGCGCGATCTTTATTACCGTCTCAACGTGGCCGTGGTGAACATCCCGCCCCTGCGCGAGCGCCCTGACGACATCCAGCCTCTCGTGACGCATTTTCTGAACATGTTCACTTCCAAGTACCGCAAACACATGAACCTCACGCCCGGCCTCATGGAAGCCCTGCGCCAGTATTCATGGCCCGGCAACGTGCGCGAGCTCCAGAACCTCATGCACAGCATCGTGATCACCAAGGATCACGGCCCGCTCTCCGTCAAGGACTTGCCCCGGCACATGACCGGCAACGAGAATGAGGAGCTGTTTTTCCCTGACGACGGCATCAACTACGAGCGCCCCCTCAAAGATATCATGGCCGACATCGAGCGCGGCATCCTCCGCAAGGCTCTCAAGGTGCACGGCTCCGTCCAAAAAGTCGCCGAGGTCTTCAAGGTCAACCGCAGTACCATTTTCAGGAAGCTGCATTCGGAGAAGGATGGAGGGGAATAGAAAATGGGAGGGGGGAAGGGGAAACTTTCTGAAAAAGTTTCCCCTTCCCCCCTCCAAGCCTCTCCTCTTCCTCTCCAAAGACTTTCGTAAGTGGGACAGAATATGATTTCAGGATCGCGGAGGCTGTCCCTTGGCGGCAGTTTCCCGGAGACGCCTTTTCCAACACATCACGGAGGCGACATGAAACGATGCAGGATCACCGTCCTCAAGCGGCATTTTGATGAGGAACTGGCCAAGGAATACGGCTCCAAGGGAATCGGCAAGTGTCCGATGCTCAAGGAAGGGCAAATTTTTTACGCCGACTACGCCAAGCCGGAGGGGTTCTGTGATGAAGCGTGGAAGGCCATCTACCAGTATGTTTTCGCCTTGGCGCACGGCAGCGGACAATTCTATTACGGCGACTGGATCGAAAAGCCGGGCGTAGCCATATGCAGCTGCAACGACGGTCTGCGCCCCGTCATTTTCAAAGTTGAGCGGACCGACGAAGAAGCGGCCATCAACTACACCCCGCACCACGATTAGGGCGAGAAGAAATTGGGGAGGGGGAGGAGAAACTTTCTGGAGAAAGTTTCTCCTCCCCCTCCCCAAACCCCACCCTCTCCTCTTCAAAGACTTTTGTGCTTATCGAATCCCTGTTCACAGCTTTTCCGGCGCGGATTGCCATCAGAAGAATACTTTTTTCAAAGAGGAACAGCGTTAACAACACACTTTCAAAACAAATAGGAGAACAAGTCCATCATAGCCTGCCCTAGGCCCCCCTCAGCAGTGCCGCTCACTTCGAAAAAGATCCTCCTGACGGACTTGGAGCGAAAAGAAGCGGTTCCGTTTTCGGCTTCAGCCGGAGACGGAACCGCTTCTTTTCGCTCCAAGGGGGTCTGGGGGCATCATGCCCCCAGACCGCCGGGAGGCATTTACTTCTTCAGATTCTCAGCCAGCAGCTCGGAGATGTGCGTCACCTTGAGGCCCTTGCCGTCCTTCTCCGCGCCGCCGCGGATCTGAAGCACGCAGCCGGGGCAGTCCATGACCACACGGGCCGCGCCGGTATCCGCGATGCCGTCCAGCTTCTTGCGGAGCAGCGCGGCGGACACTTCGGGGAACTTGGCGGAGTACGTGCCGCCGAAACCGCAGCACACTTCCTCTTCGGCAGCCGGAACATAGTCGGCGGCAGCGGCGATGAGTTCACGCGGGGCTTCCTTCACGCCAAGGCCACGGCAAAGGTGACAAGAGGCGTGATAGGTTACCTTTTCGTCGCTGTGGTTGAAGCTTTCGGCGCTCAGTCCGAGCTTTTCCTTCGCGAACGTGCTGAAGTCCATAACCTTGTCCGCAAGCGCCTTTGCGCGGGCCTGACGTCCGGGCTGCCCGGCGAACAGTTCCACATAGCCTTCCTTGAGCTGCGAGGCGCAGGAGGCGCAGAGGGTCAGGATGACATCGTAATCGCCCTTCTCGAAGGCATCCATGTTCTGGAGCGCCACGTCGCGGGCGGTTTCGCGCTGGCCCATCATCACCACGGGCAGGCCGCAGCAGGACTGATCCATCGGGAAGTCCACACGGATGTTGTGGCCCTGCATGAGCTTTACAGCCGCTTCAAGCTGCTCGGGATACACGAAGTCCTGTACACAGCCCGCAAAGATGGCCACACGCAGCGAGGGGTTCGCGGAAACCGGGCGATCCAGCTTTTCCCAGCGGTCGCGGAAAGCCTTGTCGGCGATGGCGGGCAGGGCGCGGAACTCGTTGTCCTTGGCGAACATGGAAGGCAGATGGCGGATGAACTGCTCGCCGCCGGTGAGCGGCTTCTGGGCGTACTTGGCGAACTTCAAAAGCGTATGGAACGCCTTGCGGTTCTTGAGGGTGGACGCCAGCAGGTTCATGGGCAGGCTGTTGCCGTCCTGCTCAATATACCGCATACGGATTTCCTCAATCAGGCCGGGCAGGTCGATGCCCGCCGCGCAGACGCTCTTGCAGGCCTGGCAGTTCACGCAGTTCTGGACGAGCGCCTTGGCGCGGTCCTTGCCGTGGAACAGGTAGGTCAGGATGAGGCCGATGGCGCCGATGTAGATGTAGCCCATGCGGTGCCCGCCCACGAGACGGTACACGGGGCACACGTTGGCACATGCGCCGCAGCGCACGCAGCGCAGGGCCTGCGACAGGATGGGATCGTTGAGCACGGCTTTACGGCCATTGTCCACGAACACTACGTGCATACTCTTCTTGCCGTCGGGCGCGGAAGCCGTGGGCACGCCGCCGGCGATCCACGTGACGTAGGAGGTCAGATGCTGGCCCGTAGCGTTACGGGGCAACACGCGGAGGGTCGCCATCGCGTCGTCGAACGAGGGGATCAGCTTGTCGATGCCGCCCACCGCGACATGCACGCGGGGCAACGTAGTGACCATGCGGGCGTTGCCTTCGTTGGTCACGAGGCCGATAGCGCCGGATTCGGCCACGGCGAAGTTCATGCCGGAAATGCCCATGTCGGCTTCGGCGAACTTGCGGCGCAGCTCGCGGCGGGCCACGCGCACGAGGCTGGTGATGTCTTCGGTCTGGTGCTTGCCGGTTTCCTTGGTGAAGGTATCGGCAACCTGCGTGCGGGACAGGTGGATAGCGGGCATGACCATGTGGGAAGGCCCTTCATGGCGAAGCTGGATGATCCATTCCGCAAGGTCGGTTTCCACCACTTCCATGCCCTTGGCTTCAAGGGCCGTGTTGGTCTGGATTTCCTCGACGGTCATGGATTTGGACTTCACGGCCATCTTACAGCCGTTGTCTTCCGCGATCTTGGCGATGATGCGGTTGGCGTCGGCGGCATCTCTGGCAAGGTGCACCTGCACCCCGCGCTTTTCGGCCTCTTCCTTGAACTGCACGAACAGCTCGTCGAGGTGCCTGACCGATTCGTCCTTACGGGCGGCGACTTCGGCGATCAGCTCGCGGTCGTTCAGACCGGAGTAGATACGCTCACGGCTGGCCCGGTAATCCACCGCGAACTTGTCCAAGGCGCGGCGCTGGAACGTATCCTCCAGCGCGGCGGACAGGTCGGTACGGTAGTTTTTTATATCGCGTGCGGGTTCTTTCATATGGCAATCCTTATGGTAAATCGACTGGGAAGCGGCTTCCCGTACGAAAACTAGTCGTTGATGAGCACGGCGTGCAGATACAACGGGCCATGGACGCCCAGCGTCAGCACGCGCTCGATGTCGGCGGTACGGCTCGGCCCGCTGATGAAAGCCAGAAATTCGGGTTCGGCCTTGCCGAAGAACTTCTGGAGCACCTCCGCGCCGTTTTCATTGCCGGGCAGGATGGTCGAGCGGCGGATGAGCAACACGCTTGTTTCCGGAAGCATGGTCGCCAGCCGGATGTCTTCGTTGGTGCTCTCAACCACGCAGGTCCCCGTATCGGCGAGGCCGCACGCGGCCCACGCAACGCCGACTTCCATGCCGCCGGCGTATTCCCGCAGGCCCCCTTCAACGAAAACGAGGCCCTTCTCTTCGCATCCCTTGCGGAGGATCTCGGCCTGTTCAGCAGGCAGGCCGGGCGCTGCGAGGATATTGCCCTTGCGTTCCGGTTCGGCGCCCATGAGCTGCTCATGAGGCTCGGCGGCCTGACACAGTTCGAGGGCGTACTGCAAAGCCTCGTCCACCGACGCGACTTCCTTCACCGTAGCCGCAATGGCTATGGACCGTTGTTTCCAGAGTTCAGCAGGAGTCTGTTCCATTGTTTTTTCCTGGTTGCAAGTGATGCGGACCCCCCGTCTCCGAATCCGGAAACGGTCCCGCTACAAGAAGTGTTTCTTGATAGTATGTTTATTTTTTTGCGATTAGGCAACCCCCCGCCTTCTTGTTCTTTTTTTCCAGAGGCGAAATTCGGGGAGGGGAGGAGGCCCCTTTCTGAAAGAAGGGCCTCCTCCCCTCCCCAATCCCCGCCTTTCCTCCCCAAAGGCTTTTGTCCTTATCGAATCCCTGTCCGAGGGCGCGGGGTCCATTGAAGCTTCCCTTCAACCGGCAGGCATAAAAGAGAAAAAAGGCATTGAATACAAGCCCTGCGGGGAGGCTCCCTCTTCGAATAAAAAAAGGATTTCTTACAAAAAAGAACACATTGGAAAAGTACCCACGGGAGGCGCTCCTTTTTCCGCCGGAACGAACTCCCGCCGCGCAGCCTCCCCACCAGTCGAAATTTTTGCGGGTGGGGGTCCGGGGGAGGGCGCTTTTTATAAAAAGCGCCCTCCCCCGGTTCTCTCCCTCTACCCCTACTCAATCCAGTTCGCGGCGCGGCCTACGGCGCGATGCCAGTTGTGGAGCAGTTCGGCGCGGCGATCCTCGTCCATAGAGGGCTCGAAGCGGCGATCCAGCTTCCACAGGGTGGACACCTCTTCCTCGCTGTCCCAGAAGCCGACGGCAAGCCCGGCGAGATAGGCCGCGCCGAGAGCCGTGGTTTCGGTGATAACGGGGCGCTCGACAGGCACACCGAGCACGTTGGCCTGACACTGCATAAGCATGTTGTTCCGGCTGGCCCCGCCGTCCACCCGAAGCGTGGAAAGCGGCAGCCCCGAGTCCTTCTTCATGCAATCCATGATGTCCAGCGTCTGGAGCGCAATGGCCTCAATGGCGGCGCGGGCGATATGCCCCCGGGTCACGCCGCGCGTCAGGCCCACGATGGCCCCGCGGGCGTACTGATCCCAGTAGGGCGCGCCAAGCCCGGCAAAGGCGGGCACGAAAAACACGCCGCCGTTGTCCTGCACCGTGGAGGCAAGGGGCTCAATCTCGGCGGCGTCGCTGATGATCTGGAGACCGTCGCGCAGCCACTGCACCACCGCACCGGCGATGAACACGCTGCCCTCAAGGGCGTAGCGCAGCCCGTAGCCGCAGTTCCAGCCCACCGTGGTGAGCAGGTTGTTCTCGCTGCGCCGGGCTTCAGTCCCGGTGTTCATGAGAAGGAAGCACCCGGTCCCGTAGGTGTTCTTCGCCATGCCCGGAAGCATACAGGCATTGCCGTAGGTCGCGGCCTGCTGATCCCCGGCGTCGCCCGCCAGAGGAAGGCTGTGGCCAAGGAATTCTGGATGCATGTGCCCCATGATCCCGGATGAGGGGACCACCTTCGGCAGCATGGAACGCGGCACGGAAAGCAGCTCAAGCAGTTCGTCGTCCCAGTCCCCGGTGTGGATATTGAACATCAGGGTACGGCTGGCGTTGGAGGGATCGGTCGCGTGGACCGCGCCCTTGGTGAAATTCCAGATGAGCCACGAATCCACGGTCCCGAACAGCAGATCGCCCGCCTGGGCCTGTTCGCGCGCGCCGGGCACGTTCTCAAGAACCCAGCGGACTTTCGTACCGGAAAAATAGGCGTCGAGCACGAGCCCCGTCTTTTCCGCGAACAGGCCGGCCTTCCCCTGTTCGCGCAGGCTGTCACAGAAGCCCGCAGTACGCCGGTCCTGCCAGACGATGGCGTTGTATACGGGCGCGCCGGTCCTGCGGTTCCAGACGACGGTGGTCTCGCGCTGGTTGGCGATGCCCACCGCCGCGACTTCAGACCCCGTAATCCCCGCCTGCCGAAGGCACTTGGCCGCAACCACCGCCTGGCTGTCGAAAAGTTCGTTGGGGTTGTGCTCCACCCAGCCGGGCTGAGGATAGTGCTGCGTGAATTCCTGCTGGGCCATCTGAATGATGTTGCCGGAGCGGTCGAACAGGATGGCGCGTGAACTGGTCGTACCCTGGTCGAGGGCAAGAATATAACGGCTCATGAGGACTCCTTGCACGTTCGATTTCGAAAGTTGATACGTGGAAGATACAATCTTCCGGCGGCATGATAAAGAGATTTTCCAAGAGCCGGCGCGTTCCCGAAGCAGAAAACGCCCCTCAATACGCCATTGCAACAGAGCACGTTCCCTTATGAAACGGCAACGGGACGCTGGAAATCTCGACAACTTTCTGCTTTCAGGGTATTTTGCCTTCAGATTTCTCATTCTGGCAGAGGGCTTTTCCGTTTTCACTTTCGAAATTCGTGATTCCAGAACCTTTTCAGGTCGTTTTTCATGCAGAAATACATCGACTTCCATACCTGCCCCCCCGTCCCGCTGGTCGTCGCCCATCGCGGCGCGCGCGGACATGCTCCGGAAAACACGCTTACGGCGGCCGCCCTCGGCTATGCCGTTCAGGCCGATCTCTGGGAACTCGACGCCAACTATACCAAAGACGGCAAGCTCGTGGTGATGCACGACGACACGCTCACCCGCACCACCGACGTGGAAACCGCCTTCCCCGGCCGCCCCACCTACCGCGTGTGCGATTTCACGCTGGACGAGATCAAGAGCCTCGACACCGGCTCATGGTATGCCGGGCGCGATCAGTTCGGCCGCGTCGCCGCCGGGGAGATCGACGCCGACACGCTGAAAAGCTTTGACGGACTGACCGTCCCCACCCTTGAGGAGGCCCTTGCCTTCACCAAGGACAACGGCTGGTACGTCAACGTCGAGATCAAGAACCATTCGCACCTCATCGGTCACGAAACCGTAACAAAGGACGTGTTAGACCTCATCCGCCGCCTCGATATGGTGGAACAAGTCATCATTTCCTCGTTCCAGCACCGTTATCTGGAAGAATGCCGCGTCCTGTGCCCCGAAATGGCCACCGGCGCGCTGGTCGAGCACATACGCCCCAGAGATCCGGCAGCCCTGTGCCGCCGGCTCAAGGTCAACGCCTACCACCCGGATCAGCGTATCCTCGCGCCCGGCGACCTTGCCGCGCTGCGCGATGCCGGATTCGCCGTCAACGTGTGGACCGTCAACGACATGAGCGAAGCCAAGCGTCTCGTTGCCGAAGGCGCGACCGGCATCATTACCGATTTTCCCGCCGCCTGCCGCAAGGCGCTCGGAGAATGACGCACTGAATGAGGGAGGAAAGACTTTCTGGAGAAGGTTTTTCCTCCCTTTTCAGACTTCCCATACCGGGGAGTGATACCCATCTTGCCGGGCGCGCCCCGGCGGACGTTCCGGGGACTGGCCCCGGAGAGGATACAACCGGACGTTTTCCGTCCGCCAACGCAGGAGAGCATATGCGTTCCTTCCGTCTGATGGCCCTGCTGGCCATGTGTCTGATGCTGTTGGCCGCGCCTGTCCAGGCCAAGACCACCATTACCTTCTGGCACGGCATGGGTGGCGAACTCGGTGAAATCACCGACGAGATGATCAAGGAATTCAACGCGTCTCAGGACAAATACGAAGTCAAGGGCGTCTACAAGGGCAACTATGACGAAGCCATGACCGCCGCCATCGCCGCCTTCCGCGCCAAACAGCACCCCAACCTGATCCAGATTTTTGAAGTGGGCACCGCCAGCATGATGGCCGCCAAGGGCGCCATCCGCCCCGTGTATGAAATCATGGAAGCCGCCGGCACCCCGGTGGACACCTCCAAGCTCCTCGGCTCCGTGGCCAGCTACTACTCTTCCACGGACGGCAAGCTCATCGCCATGCCCTTCAACGCCTCCACCACCGTCCTCTACTACAACAAGGACGCCGTGAAGAAGGCCGGCGGCGACCCGGACCATTTCCCCACGACATGGCCTGAAGTGGCCGAACTCGCCAAGAAGATCAAGGAATCCGGCGCGTGCAAGTACGGCCTCACCTCCGGCTGGCAGTCCTGGGTGCAGCTTGAAAGCTTCTCCGCGTGGCACAACGTCCCCTTCGCCACCAACAACAACGGCTACGACGGCCTCGACACGAAGCTCCTGTTCAACAGCCCCCTGCACGTCAAGCACATCGACTTCCTGTCCAAGCTCCAGAAGGACGGCGTGATGGTCTACGTGGGCCGCAAGTCCGAAGCCATCAACGCGTTCACCTCCGGCGAAGCCGGCATCCTCATGAACTCCTCCGGCTCCTACGCCGCCGTAAAGGCCGGTGCCAAGTTCCAGTGGGGCGTGGCGCTGCTCCCCTACTGGCCCGACGTGAAGGGCGCTCCCCAGAACACCGTGATCGGCGGCGCAGCCATCTGGGCCATGGCCGGACACTCCAAGGACGCCGAAAAGGGCGCCGCCGCGTTCCTGAACTACCTCCTCAAGCCTGAAGTGCAGGCCCGCTTCCACCAGCTCACCGGCTACGTGCCCGTCACCCTCGAAGGCTACGAGCTGACCAAGCAGCAGGGCTTCTACGACAAGAACCCCGGTACCGACATCGCCGTGAAGGCCCTTTCCGACAAGAAGCCCACCATCAACTCGCTGGGCCTGCGCCTCGGCAACTTCGTCCAGATCCGCAACATCATCGACGAAGAGCTCGAAGCCGTCTGGGCCGGCAAGAAGAGCGCCAAGCAGGCGCTCGACGCCGCTGTGGAACGCGGCAACGCCGAACTGGCGCGTTTCGCCAAGGCCAACAAGAAGTAAACGCTGATCCGCAGCACAAAGGGAGGGGGCCCGCCGGGCCTCCCCCCGTTTCCTCCGGGGCGTCTTTCGCGGCCTTTCCGCCGCAAGGGACGCCCCCAACCCGCACAAGGAGCCGCTATGCAGGATGGACGTTACGCGTTCAGGGGCAAGAAACACCTGCTTCTTCCCCTCCTCTTCCTGCTGCCCCAGCTCGCCATCACGGTGGTGTTTTTCTTCTACCCCGCCGGTGAAGCGCTCATGGGGTCGTTCTACATGGAAGACTCTTTCGGTCTTTCCAAAGAATTCGTAGGATTGGACAACTTCATCACGCTGTTTTCCGATCCGAGCTATCTGGAAACGCTGCGCTTGACGCTCGTGTTCAGCCTCGCCACCATCGTCCTCACGATGGGGACCGCCCTGTTGTTCGCGGTCCTCGCCGATCAGGTGAACTGGGGCGGCACGCTGTACAAATCCATGCTCATCATCCCCTACGCCGTCGCACCGCCGCTCGCGGGCGTGCTCTGGCTGTTTCTGTTCAACCCTTCCGGGGGCGTGCTCACCGAGCTGCTCCACCACTTCGGGTATACGTGGAACCACAAAATCAACGGCAATCAGGCCCTCTTCCTGCTGATCGTTTCGGCCTCATGGAAACAGATCTCGTATAACTTCCTGTTCTTCCTCGCCGGACTGCACGCCATCCCCCGCTCGCTCATCGAGGCCGCGGCCATCGACGGCGCGTCCCCGTGGCGGCGGTTCCGCACGATCATTTTCCCGCTTCTGTCGCCCACAAGCTTCTTCCTGCTTGTGGTGAACACGATCTACACGCTGTTCGAAACCTTCGGCATCGTCCATGCCGTCACACAGGGCGGCCCCTCAAAGGCCACGGAAACCCTCATCTACAAGGTTTTCAACGACGGCTTCATCGGGCTCGACTTCGGCGGCTCCTCGGCCCAGTCCGTGGTGCTGATGCTCATCGTCATGGTCCTGACCTTCCTCCAGTTCCGTTATGTGGAACGCAAGGTGACCTACTAGGTCAAGGAACGCAGTATGGTAGAAAAGAAAGGACTGGGAAAAGCCATCGGGCACGCCTTCCTCTGGTTCGGCATCGCCATTGTGCTCTTTCCCCTTTATATAGCGCTGGTCGCCACGACCCACACGTTCGACGTGCTCATCGGCTCCACGCCGTTGTGGTTCGGCGGCGAGTTCCTCAAGAACTTCACCACTGTCCTCACGCAGGGCCTCAAGGCGGCGGGCGGCATCCCCGTGTGGGTGATGATGGCCAACAGCCTCGTCATGGCCCTCGGCATCGCCATCGGGAAAATCGCCATTTCCATCACGGCAGCCTACGCCATCGTCTATTTCCGTTTCCCCGGCCGCGAGCTGTGCTTCGTGCTCATCTTCATCACGCTGATGATGCCGGTTGAAGTCCGCATCGTGCCCACCTTCCAGGTGGCGGCGAACCTCAACTTCATCGACAGCTATCTCGGCCTTGTCCTGCCGCTCATCGCCTCGGCGACGGCGACCTTCCTGTACCGCCAGATGTTCATGACCATCCCGGCGGAACTGCTTGAGGCCGCGCGCATCGACGGGGCCGGGCCGTGGCGTTTCTTCGTGGACGTGGTGCTGCCCCTTTCGCGCACGAACACCGCCGCGCTGTTCGTGGTGCTGTTCATCTACGGCTGGAACCAGTACCTCTGGCCCCTGCTCGTCACCAATCAGGAAAGCATGTACACCATCGTCATGGGCATCCAGCGCATGGTGAACATCCCCGACGCCGTGCCGGAGTGGAACCTCATCATGGCCGTTGCGCTTCTGGGTATGCTGCCCCCCCTGCTGGTGGTGCTCGGTATGCAGAAGCTTTTCGTCCGTGGCCTCGTGGAAACCGAAAAATAAGCCCGCCAAAAGGATACCAGCATGGCACGCGTCCAGCTCAAGAACGTAGAAAAGACTTTCAATAAAAATAAGGTACTGAAGGGCATCAACGTCGAAGTCCCGGACGGCTCCTTCATGGTCATGGTCGGGCCTTCCGGCTGCGGCAAGTCCACGGCCCTGCGCTGCATCGCCGGGCTTGAGGAAGTCACCGGCGGCAGCATCTTCATCGGCGACGAGGACGTCACCAGCAAGGAACCCAAGGATCGCAACATTGCGATGGTGTTCCAGAACTACGCCCTCTACCCGCATATGAACGTGTTCGACAACATCACCTACGGGCTCAAGGTGCGCGGCATCCCGGCGGACGAACGCAAGCGCCGCGCCGAGGACGCCGCCAAGCTCCTCGGGCTCGACGGACTGCTCGACCGTATGCCCAAACAGCTCTCCGGCGGCCAGCGCCAGCGTGTGGCCATGGGCCGGGCCATCGTGCGCGAGCCCAGCGTGTTCCTCTTCGACGAACCGCTTTCCAACCTCGACGCCAACCTCCGCAACCAGATGCGCATCGAGCTGCGCCGTCTGCACCAGCGTCTGGCGACCACCAGCATCTACGTGACGCACGATCAGGTGGAGGCCATGACCCTCGCCGAGAAAATCCTTGTGCTCCGCGCCGGGAACATCGAACAGTACGGCACGCCGGACGACATCTACCTGCATCCGGCCTCCGTATTCGTGGCGCAGTTCATGGGCTCCCCGTCCATGAACATGATCCCCGCGACCACGGACGGCGAGAAGCTGATCCTGCCCGACGGCACGCCGCTTTCCGGCGTCGCCGCCTCCGACATCCGGCTTGCCGCAGCGCCCTCCAAGGACGTCCTCGTCGGCCTGCGCTGCGAAGACCTGCTGCTCGATCCCGAAGGTTCCGTACAGGTCACCGTGGACATCATCGAAGCGCTCGGCCCGGACACGCTGGCCTACTGCCATCCCATCACCGGGAAGGCGGGCGGCGTTTCCGATCAGAGCGCCATTATCGTGCGTCTTCCCGGCACGCGCCGCCCCGCGCCCGGCGACGCCATCCGCCTTTCCGTCCGCGCCGGCCACGGCCACGTCTTCGATCCCGCCAGCGGTTTGCGCTGTTTGTAGAAGGGAAAAAATTGGGGAGGGGAGAGGGGACCTTTCTGGAGAAAGGTCCCCTCTCCCCTCCCCAACCCCCTCCTCTCTCCCTCCCAAGACTTTCGGCTTTATCGAATCCCTCATGCCGTCTTTCCCTGTGCACGGAGAAGGCGGTATGGTATTTTTCTTTATTTGCTTGTCCTGTTTTCCTTGCTATTTTTTTAAGAGCTTGGATTTTTTCTTGGCAGGTTACCTGAAAAAAAGTGCTGGCTGTTGTTTTGTCTAGCATGACGCCGGCACAGAACTCCCGTTGCGCAGCCTCCCCACCAGCCGAAAACCTTCGGTTCTCTTCTCCTCCTAAACCGCAATATCATGCAAGACACAAAGACAGGGACGAGTAGCATAGGCCCATGATCAAAGAAACACGAACCATACACTACGACGCGGAACTCGCCATCGAAGCCTACTGGCTCCAGAACGTGCTGGAGCCCTTCCCTGATCATTTCCACGACTACTACCTGATCGGGTTCATCGAGAAGGGAGCGCGGGAACTGACTTGCGGCGGACAGAAATACATCACCACCGAAGGCGACCTGTTCACCCTCAACCCCCATGAGCCGCACGGCTGCCGCTCCTATGACGGAAAACCGTTCAGCTACCGGGGCATCGGCGTGCTGCCCGACGTCATGCGCGCGGCCATGCGGGAAATCACGGGGCAGGCCATCCTGCCGCGGTTCCGGGAGCGCATCCTGAGCCAGAGCGAACTGGCGTGTTCGCTGCGCGACCTGCACGCCATGATCGTGCAGGAGGACAAGGAATTTCGGAAGGAAGAAATATTTCTGATGCTTCTGGGTCAACTGCTGCGCGACAATGCCGGGGAAACGCCCCTGCCCGATGCGTACAAGGACGAATCCGACATCGGGGCCGTATGTGCCTACCTTGAGGAACACTTCGCCGAGCCGGTTTCGCTGGATCAGCTCGGAGAAGTCGCGGGGCTGAGCAAGTATTACCTCCTGCGCTCGTTCACCAAACAGAAGGGCATCTCACCGTACCGGTATCTCGAAACCATCCGCATCGCCAAGGCACGGAAACTACTTGAGCGGAACGTGCCGATGATTGAGGTGGCGCTCCAGACGGGCTTTGCGGACCAGAGCCATTTTTCCCGCTTCTTCAAGCGGCTCATCGGGGTCACGCCCCGGCAATACGCGGAAATCTTCGGCGGCAGGCAAGCATGAAAAACGAAACCGCACTCGGCCATGTGCTGACCCTCATGACCATCATCATCTGGGGCACGACCTTCGTTTCGACCAAGGTGCTCCTTGAGGCGTTCACTCCCATTGAAATCCTGTTTTTCCGGTTCACGCTCGGCTACCTCTCGCTGTGGGCCATCTATCCGCGCAAGGGCACATACGGCACGCTGCGGCAGGAGCTGCTCTTCGCGGCGGCGGGGCTGTGCGGGGTAACGCTCTATTTCCTGCTGGAAAACATCGCGCTGACCTATACGTTCGCGTCCAACGTGGGGGTCATCATTTCGATCGCACCGTTCTTCACCGCATTTCTGGCGAACTGGCTGCTGGACGGCGAACCGCTGCGGAAACGCTTTTTCGTCGGGTTCGCCGCCGCGCTGACGGGCATTATCCTCATCGGTTTGAACGGCAACTTCGTCCTCAAGCTCAACCCCGTCGGGGACATCCTCGCCACGCTGGCGGCGGTGGTCTGGGCCTGTTACTCCATCCTCATGAAGAAAATCGGCGCGTTCCGCATGAATATGGTGTTCTGCACGCGCAAGGTGTTCTTCTACGGCCTGCTGTTCATGCTTCCCGCGCTGTTCATCTTTGACTGCCGCCTCGGGCTGGAACGCTTCGCGTCTCCGGTCAATACGCTGAACCTCCTCTACCTCGGGTTCGGCGCGTCCGCCCTCTGCTTCGTTACGTGGAACTGGGCGGTCAGGATTCTCGGCGCAGTCAAGACTACCGTGTACATCTACCTCGTCCCTGTGGTGACGGTCGTGTCTTCGGTGATCATCCTTCACGAGACGATCACGCCCCTCGCCATTGCCGGAACGGCCCTCACCCTTACAGGGCTGATCGTTTCACAACGATAGAAGACGTGGAAGAAAGAGGGAATTTTTCTTGGAAAAACGGCCCCTCCTTCAGCTAATACTCTTCCTTTTCAGATAATTTTCCCCATCACATCATAAAGCCGCCTTTCCGTATAGGAAAAGGCGGCTTTATGATGTTCCGAAGGGAGAAACACATTTTATTCCAACCAATTTATTGGAATTATTGATTCATATTGTACAGACAGGAAAAAATAAGCCACTTTTAGCCGTGCCGCCTTCTCCGGCCCTTGACAATAATTCGATATCGAACTAAAAGTCTCTCCATGAAGTACAGCGCTATTTTCTCCCATGCCAGCCGCCTCCGCGAGTCGGGCAACCGCTTCATCCTTGCGGAACTCGAAAAGGTCGGGCTCAGCGACATCGCCCCCAGCCACGGCGACATTCTGGTGCGGCTTCTGGCCTGCGAAGCCTGCAACATGAGCGAGCTTGCCAAGCAGGTACACCGGACCAAGTCCACCGTGACGGCGCTGGTGGAAAAACTGGAGCGGAACGGTTATGTGCTGCGCATACCGGATCCGGAGGATTCCCGGGGGGTGCTGGTACGCCTGACAGACAAGGGGCGCGCACTGGAACCGGCTTTTGAAGCGATTTCCAACGGACTGCAGCGGCTGATCACTGACCGGCTCAGCGAAGAAGAAGCGGAACTTCTGGATCGGCTTCTGGACAAGTGTGTGAACGGCTAGGGGCAACCGCCCTTTTTCCGGATTAATTAGTTCGATATCAAACTAAATAGGAGACGAATCATGGCTCAGTACAAACTGGCGCACATCGACATGAAGGGAAACCGCGGCGAACTGCACGACCTCCTGAACCTCACGGGCGCGGAAGTGTCCTGCAACACCCTGCCCGCCGGGGCCAGCGTGCCTTTTGTGCATCACCATACCCAGAATGAGGAAGTCTACCTCATCCTTGAGGGCAAGGGGATGCTGTACATCGACGGGGAAGAATTGCCGCTGAAGGAAGGGGATTGCTTCCGCATTGACCCGCAGGGGGAACGTTGCCTGCGCGCGGCGGACGACAGCGCCATGCGTTTCATCTGTATTCAGGCCAAAACGGGCAGTCTTGAAGGCTTCACCATGAGCGACGCGGTCGTGACGGAATCCGGCAGCAAGCCGAGCTGGCTGTAGCCCGCTCCATCGCCGGGCCGAGGCCGCATCACTGCAACGCCGCGACGGGGCCTTCGATGCAGCCAGAAGCCCTGGAAAATAAGGGAGGGGAACCTCCCGTGGTCCTTTGCTGAAAGGGCAGGAGGCGATCCCTTGGGATCGCCTCTCCTTTATGGGGCAAAACAGCCCGCCCGCATCAGCCTAAAAACAGGCGCAACGCGGACGCTCTGGAACCGGAAGGCGGGGTCAGCGCTTCCGGGCCGACACGAGCAGCATCATAGGACGGCGGAGCTCATCCCGCATGATTTCCGGATAGGCTTCCAAAAGGCCGGGGTCCGGTTGCGGCTCCACAAGTTCCAGCAATTCAAATCCGTTCTGGAGAAGGCCGTTGACGTAGGTAGTCAGGGTTTTGTGGTACTTCATAACCTCTTCGCCGAGGAAAACGGCCTTGCGGACGCCCTCGGAAAAATAGCTGTCCACGGGCCAGTGGAGATGATTCCCCTGCGCGTCGCAATGCCATTCCTGCGCTCCCTGCGCGGTGAATACCGGATGCTCCACGGAAAAGACGAAGTGCCCTCCGGCGGAGAGGCAGCGGTTCACCTTGGCGCACAGGCCGCCAAACGACTCGACATAGTGGAAGGCGAGAGAACTTATCGCCACATCGAACGAGCCCGCCGGGAAATCGATAGCTTCAATCGGCATACGCAGGTACTGGATAGCGGGTGAATCCGTCATAGCCCGGGCCTCGGCCAGCATCCTTTCGGACAGGTCGACGCCCACCACGGAGGCAGCCCCCTGTTCGACGGCATATCGGCAATGCCAGCCGAAGCCGCAGCCCAGATCAAGCACCCGCTTGCCCTCGAACGGAGGAAGCATCCTCCGCAGCACATGCCACTCCCCGGCGGCGGCAAGCCCTTCCTTTGAACGCGGCATCCGGCTGTATTTGTCGAAAAACGTCGGGTCGTCGTATTTATTCTCTTTCATTGTGTCTTCCGGTTGGTCAACGCCTCCTCGCTCAAAGGGGAAGCGCGGGGTTAAAAAAGGGAGCCCTTCGGCTCCCCCTGTCATTTATCCGTTCAGATAGGCCTTGTTCACCACGCTTTGGGGCTGGCCCGCCATCCACCCGGCGATGTTCTCGGCGATGATCCGGGTGATGTTCTGCCGGGCGGTACGGGTGGCCCAGGCGATATGCGGAGTCAGCAGGGTATTGGGGCTGGTCAGCAGCGGATTGTCCTGTGCGATGGGCTCCACGGACACCACGTCCGCGCCGAGCCCGCCAAGCTTTCCGGATGCGAGGGCCTCAGCGACGGCGGATTCATCAAGCAGCGGCCCGCGCGCGAGATTCAGGAGGATGGCCCCGTCCTTCATGGAAGCGATGTTGGCGGCGTTGACGATGGCGCGGGTCTGCTCCGTCAGCGGGCAATGCAGGGACAGCACGTCCGAAGCGCGGAACAGTTCGTCCATCTCCACAAATTCGACAGGGAAAGATACGGGAGCGGAAGAAGCCGACAGTTCGGCGGCGGATTTGCGGGCGGAAGCGGCAATCACCTTCATGCCGAACGCGTGCGCCAGTTCGGCGACGCGGCGCCCGATGGTCCCGAAACCGAGGATGCCCATAACCTTGCCCGAAAGCTCCACCTGCGGCGTATCCCAGAAACACCAGTCCGGCCCGGCAGCCCAGCGCCCGGAGCGGATGCCCGCGTCGTGCAGGGCCGTGCGGCGGCACAGTTCCAACAGCAGCGCCAAGGCATGTTGCGCCACGGCTTCCGTGCCGTAGTTCACCACGTTCATCACCGGGATGCCCCGTTTGCCCGCCGCAGCGATGTCCACCACGTCGTACCCCGTGGCGATGACCCCGATACAGCGCAGGTCCGGCAAAGCCGCCAGCGTGTCCGCATTCAAGCGGGTTTTGTTGGTGATCAGGATCTCCGCGCCCCGGCTCCGCTCCAGCACATCTTCAGGATTGGTGCGGTCATACACCGTCAACTCGCCGAGCGCCGCCAGCGGGTCCCACGGATTGTCGCCGGGATTCAGGGTATAGCCGTCAAGAACAACGATTTTCATGGCACCGCTCCGATTGATGTTCGGTTGATGTTCAAAGGAACAAAGAGGATACCGGATACGTTCACCCTTTGACAAGAGCCTCGGCCTGAGCCAAAAGAAAAGCTCACGCTTCCGAGCGCGTTCCGGACATCCCCTTGCCCGGCCCTCAAAAACGCTCTTTCCCAACAGGCCACCTTTACTGACTTTCCAAATCTTGACTGCTGCCCTCCCCAATGCCGTCTCCCCTCCCCCACCAACACAACAGGAGCCGCACCATGACCGATCTGCCCCCCTGCCAAGCAGCCTCCGAACTGCGCCGCCTCACGGACGCGGCCCTGAGCGCCGTAGCACCCGACGGGGCCGTACTGCGCCACCTTCACCTTGATGGAGGCAAACTGACCCTGATCGACGAATCCGGAGCCCCCGCGTGGTCGGGCGGCCTCGACGCCTACCGCCGTATCCGCGTGCTCGGCGCGGGCAAGGGCGCGGCACCGATGGCGGCTGCGCTGGAAAACCTGCTCGGCGACCGTATCAGCGACGGACTCGTGATCGTCAAATACGGGCACGAGCTGCCGGAAGGCCAGCGCACCAGACGCATCAGGATCAAGGAAGGCGGGCACCCGGTCCCCGATGAGGCGGGCGCGGCGGCTGCGGGCGAAATCGTGGACATGGCCCGGGACAGCCGCGAGGACGATCTTGTCCTGTGCACGTTTACAGGCGGGGCCAGCGCGCTTACCCCGGCCCTGCATCCGGAAATCCCGCTGGCCGATATGCAGCGGCTTACCTGTATGCTGCTGGAATGCGGAGCGACAATCCATGAGATCAATACGCTGCGCAAACACCTTTCCCGCTTCAGCGGAGGCAGCCTCGTGCGCGCGGCCTTCCCGGCCACCGTGCTCGGGCTCATCGTGTCCGACGTGGTGGGCGACGACCTTGACGTCATCGCCTCCGGCCCCACCGTGCCCGATCCGAGCACCTTCGCCGATTGCCTGCGGGTAGTGGAGCATTACGGCCTGCGCTGGAAAATGCCGCAATCGATCTGGACCCATATTGAAGAAGGGCTCCAAGGCCGCACCCCGGAAACGCCGAAGGCGGACGAACCGGCTTTCGGGCGCGTCCGCAACGTGCTCGTGGCCTCGGTGAAACAGGCATTGGAAGCGGCGGCGGACGAGGCCGCGCGGTGCGGCTTCGTGCCCCGCATCCTCACGACGGCCATGAGCGGCGAAGCCCGGCGGACGGCGGCGCAACTCGTTGCCGAAGCCCGCCGCGCACAAGCGGGCCTGCGTCCGGGCGACGCGCCCCTCTGCCTACTCGCTGGGGGCGAAACCACGGTGACCATCCGTGGCAACGGCAAAGGGGGGCGCAATCAGGAAATGGCGCTCGCCGCCACGCTGGAACTGGCGGACGACTGCGGTATCGACCTCATTTGCGTGGGGACCGACGGCACGGACGGCCCCACGGACGCGGCGGGCGGCTACGCCTTCAGCGGCGATCTGGCCCGGCTGCGCGCCATCGGGCTGCACCCGAAAGAAAGTCTCGACGCCAACGACAGCTACCCCTTGCTGCTCAAGGCCGGAACCCTCCTGCGCACCGGCCCCACGCGCACCAATGTCATGGATATGACCATCATGCTGGTCAGGCCGAAATAACAGGAGCAGAAAACTCTTTTTAGGTCTTTTCGGCTATGTACAAGGTGAAAAAAGGAGAGTAATCGTTCTCGTTCACGGCCGGCGGGTCAGGACGGGGTCCGGGACGGGGCGTCCCGGAAAAGCGCTGGATGCGGACAAGCGAGGAGCGAAACGCACAGGAACGGCATACCGTCCTTCCGGTCTCCGGGGGCGGAAACGGCCCCGCGGGTTCAACAGATATGGGAGGAGATCATGTCTGGTTTATGGTATTTCTGGGGCAGCCTCGCGTTGCTGCTCGGCGGGTACTTCGTGTACGGCGCGTTTGTGGAAAAAGTATTCGGAGCCGATTTCGGGCGTCCCACGCCGGTCAAAAGCCGGCGCGACGGCGTGGACTACATTGAACTGCCCCGCTACAAGATTTTTCTCATCCAGCTTCTGAATATCGCCGGGCTCGGCCCGGTGCTCGGCCCCATCCTTGGGGCGCTGTACGGGCCTTCCGCCCTGCTCTGGGTCGTGTTCGGCTGCATTTTCGGCGGCGCGGTGCATGACTACTGTTCAGCCATGATGTCCCTGCGCTACGGCGGAGCGTCCTATCCCGAGATCATCGGGCGCAACCTCGGCACCGGCGTCCGCCGCTTCATGGAAGTGTTCGCCATCGCGTTCATGATCATGGTCGGCGCGGTGTTCGTGCTCGGCCCAGCCGCCCTGCTCGCCAACCTGACGAGTTTCGGCCTGCCCTTCTGGGCCACGCTCATCTTCGCCTACTACTTCCTCGCCACGATCATGCCCATTGATACCATCATCGGGCGTATCTACCCCTTCTTCTCGGTCCTGCTGCTGGTAATGGCCTTCGGGCTTGCCGGTTCGCTCATGCTCAGCGGCCGCCCCGTTCTGCCCAACACCGACTTTTTTGTGAATACCGACCCGACCGGCCTTCCCATCTGGCCGCTCCTGTTCATCACCATCGCCTGCGGCGCGATCAGCGGCTTCCACGCCACCCAGTCGCCCCTCATGACCCGGTGCATGGAAAGCGAAAAGCACGGCCGGATGCTCTTTTACGGCCCCATGATCGCCGAAGGCGTCCTTGGGCTCATCTGGGTGACGCTTGGCCTGTCCTTCTACGAATCGCCCGAAGCCCTCGGCGCGGTCATCAAGGCCGGGACGCCCACGCTGGTGGTTCAGGAAATCTCCATGGCCCTGCTCGGCCCCATCGGCGGCATGCTCGCCATCCTCGGCGTGGTGGTGCTGCCCATTTCCACGGGCGACACGGCGTTCCGCAGCGCCCGCCTGCTGGTGGCCGATACCCTGCGCATCGATCAGGGCCCCATCGGCAAGCGCCTGATGATCGCCGTTCCGCTGTTCGCTGCGGGCATCGCCCTGACCTTCGTGGACTTCGCGGTCATCTGGCGCTACTTCGGCTGGGCCAACCAGACCATGTCCTGCGTGACCCTGTGGGCCATCGCCGTCTACCTTGCCCGCCGCGAGCGCTTCCACTGGATAGCGACCCTTCCGGCGGCCTTCATGACCGTGGTGTGCGTCTCCTATCTCTGCTACGCGAAGATCGGGTTCGGCATGTCCGTCGAGATGTCCACGTTCATCGGCATCGCCTCGGCCGCCGCTTCGCTGGTGCTGTTCCTTTCTCGCGGCAAGCGTATGCCCGAGCTTGAGAACGAAGCGAGTTGCTAGAAAAAGCATGTGGGGAGGGGAAGGGGAACCTTTCTGGAGAAAGCTTCCCCTTCCCCTCCCCACACCCCTCCCCACACCCCTCCCCATCCTCTCCCAAGACTTTCGCGCTTATCGAATCTCTGTTCACGGATTTCCCTGTTTTTCAGGAAAAGGAGCTTCGGCTCTTTTTTTATTTGGTAAAGACAATGGAAAGGCAGGAAGAATGGAGAGAGAGAGAGAGAGAGAGA